>Ga0209199_1004804_pt1 | contig 12181 bp, 12 predicted proteins | sample COGITO_mtgs_1105_7_FD_184805 | JGI IMG/M metagenome (GOLD analysis project Ga0209199, IMG submission 184805) | Pelagic marine microbial communities from North Sea - COGITO_mtgs_110523 (SPAdes) (version 2) | ecosystem: Environmental > Aquatic > Marine > Epipelagic ...
ATAAATTCATTTCAAAATCATTGTCTATTTTGAAAATAATATGAGAGTGGTCAAGCGTCATTCTAAATGGAACACCTCTTCTCTCAATTTCGTCCGCCACGTCAAAAATTCGTAAAAAATCTTCTGACCACATATTTATGTGTAATTCAAAGCAGGGTGTGCAGCCTAATCGATCTCCATACTCAGAAACCCTCATATAAATATCAATTATTTGTTCATTAGTGACATCATAACCATCTGCATGCTTGGCCTTAATTTGCACATTATGATACCTAGTTCCAAGAAGAACTGCGTTTTCCAGATGTTTGAAAAGAAGATTTTCATCAGACCCAATAGTGTAAAACCAACCACCGCATAAAATTGGAAGTTCATATTTTTCGCTATATTTGCGATAAAGGTAGATCTCATCTTCTGGAGGTGTTTTGTCCACATAGTCAAATGTATTAGCTTCAGAAACAATCTTGAACCAATCTTCTAAGGACACAACCTTTTCTGAGTCATGGTGGACGACACCTCGGTTGGCTATACCAACCTTAAGTCCCATTCCATTATCAAAACTATCCATAAGTGTTTTTTCCAAAAAAGCCCAAAAATTTAATTCATTTCAAAGAATTTGATGAACTATTGGATATCCTCTTCTGAAATCTCTAAAACCCGAGAAATTATATGTTCAACATGATTACGAGCTGCGGTTTCTGCTTCTTTCTGCCTTGCATTAATAACAGCATCATAAATCAACATATGGTCTTGGTAAGTGATTTCAGGCCCCAACGGCGCTGCACGTGTTTTCATAGCGGCATATATTTGATAATATACGGACTGAGCCATCTCTTTTAACAAAGGGTTTTTAGAGTTTTCAAGTAAGGCCGTATGAAATTGAATATCTGCATTTGTATATTTGTCAGGGTCTCCGTTATCTATCGCAGTTCGGTGCGCTGACATTATTTTCGTAAGTTTAGATATAAGTTTTTTTGTCACATGACTTGCGGATAACCTAGCTGCCAGGCCATCAAGTACAAGTCTAACTTGAAAGGCTGGCAAAAGATCTTTGGTCTCAAATTTACTTACATAAGCACCTTGTCGCGGCTTTTCATAAGCCAGGCCCTCCGAAATTAATTTCTGCACAGATTCCCGGATTGGGCTTCTGCTTACTCCCATTTTTTTAGCCAGTGATGGTACACTTAAATGATAGCCAGGCGGCAGGTCATGAGTAATGATTGCTAATTTGATAGTGTCATAGACATTATCACTTATTCGCAAAGTATTTCTTTTCGACATGTTTAGCGGATCTGCCATAGGTCTAATCACTCTTACTATTCACTGTTTCAGCTAACATCAATAAAATCCAATCACGCTGCATACCTTGCAGAACCACACCCGACAACTCCAAGATTACTTATTTCTAAAATTTTTCCACCTAAAGGCTGGTTCTGGCGGTCCAATTCACCAAGAAGTCTCCTAGATGTGCTAACAAAAAGACGATTGAGGCCATCGCCTCCAAATGCACACATTGTGGGGTATTCGACGGGTAAAGAAATTTTTGTCAAAACTTGCCCTGTTTCGTTATCTATACAGATGATAGAGCCGCCCTCAAAAAGACAAGACCAATAATTTCCGTTGATATCTAGGGCTGCGCCGTCAGGTCGGCCAATTAATTCAGATGTAGAAAAGAACTTCTGTTTATTGGAAATAGACCCATCTTCAATGTCATAATCATATTTCCAAATTATATCTTTTCGACTATCCGATATGTAAACAATATCTTCGTTGCGTGAAAAAGCTATACCATTTGCCACAATGAAATTTTCATCTAGAATTTTTATTTCACCATCCCTACCTAGTTGGTAAATTTTTCCTATTTCTTCCTTCATTCCCAAATCCATTGATCCACATACATAACGGCCTCGAGAATCACACCGCCCATCATTTAGCAACTCATTTGGATGCATGCCCTCTGGAGAAACTAGATGAATTGGATCCTTGTTTTCGGTTAATAAGTAAAAACCACCATTCATACTTGCTACAAAGCCACCTCCTAAATGGGGAGCCACACTTGTTATTGGCCCTGTAACAGGGATACTTTTATACTGATCAAGCTCAAAGTTAAAAATTTTTACTTCAGGTTTTTCAAAAACATCAACCCATACAAGTTTTTTAGATTCTTCCACCCAAATCAATCCTTCACCGTGATTACACGCAGGTAGATCTAAATGTTTTATCTGGAACATCATCGCTTCAATTTGTTGTTTTAGAGATAAGCATATCCATTGCTAACCTTTAACCGAGCCAGCGATCATTCCACGTAAAAATGATTTTTGTAAAAATACAAATATAATTCCTATTGGAATTGTTACTATCACCGCCAAAGACATCATTCCCGTCCAATCCGTTTTAAATTCTTGAAGAAAGGATTGACTAATTCCAACTGGAACTGTTCGTAAATCAGGCGAAGATATGAAGGAAAGACCAAAAAATAGTTCATTCCACGACGTTACGAATACAAAAAGGGCAGACGCAGTCAAAGCCGGCATTGATAATGGGAACACTATAAAAAATATTATCCGAAAAAAACTAGCCCCCTCAACGTAAGCCGCTTCCTCAATTTCTTTTGGTATTTGGTCGATAAAGTTTTTCATTAACCAAACTGTAATTGGCAATGTTATAACTGTATGGCCTATAATCATGGACAAGTAGGTATCAAGCAACCCAAGTTTCATAAGAAGAATATACATAGACATCATTAGGAGTGGAATTGGGAATGCCAAGGAGCTTAAGAAAAACAGCATTATTGTGGACTTTCCAGGAATTGGAAAGCGCGACAAAGCATATGCTGTCAAAGCCCCAACAACAGTTGCGATGATCGCTGCAAGCAAAGCAACGAGTATGCTGTTGTATAATATATTTGCTACAAAGCCATTCATTATCCGAAAATAACTATCAAAGGAAATTTCAGATGGTATCCAAACAGGAGGACGATCAAAAACTTCAGACTCCTTCTTAAGAGAAGTTGATACCATCCAAATAATTGGAGATATTAGAATTACTGTTGACAAAAAAGCGGATGCTTGAAGGCCATAGGGAATGAGGTATTTCTTAACAAGTTTTGAAAAAGTTAATTTCATTACACCAATTTCTTTCTACATTTCTCGAACGACAGTTTTCAGGTAGAAAGCACCGAATAGTACTAACATTACCAACCACAAACTGCCGACTGTCGCTGCCAAGGCAAAGTCCCAGGAGTCAAATGCCAGATTATAAGAATACATACTCAAAACCATAGTAGAATTCATTGGGCCACCCTCCGTTAATACAAAAGGAAGTGTCATTTCCTGAAACATGCGCACGCCTTGCATTAAGGCTGCTGCTAAGGAAATATTTTGTATTAGGGGTAAGGTAACTTTAAATGTTTTCTGCCAATATTTTGCTCCATCAACTTCAGCAGCATCCAATACTTCGTTGGATATGCCCTGAAGTGCCGCTAACATTATCACCATCAAAAAAGGAATGGATCTCCATGCAAAACATAAAATTATCGCCCACTGGGCGTTCCTTCCATTGAACAACCAATCTATCTGATTTTCAATTAAACCGTATTGGGTCAAAGTTCCGTTGACCAAACCGTAATCAGTATTGAAAATCCAACCCCAAAGTATTGCTATTACTATCCAGGGAACAACCCAAGTTTGAAAGATTAGGGACCTATACAACCCAGAAAACCTGATAGCGTTATTTAATAACAAGGCGAGGCCAACTGATATTAGCATCGCCAAAATTGTTGCAACACCAATTATAAACAGAGTGTTTCCTAGGACCTGCCAATAAACGTCATCTTTGAACAAATACTTATAATTTTCAAGACCAACAAATTTTGAATTTGGCCGTAATGGGGACGCATCAGTAAAGCTCATGTAAACGCCGTTAGCTATTGGATAAATAATAAAAACTGCCACAATAAACGTCGCGGGAAGGCATAGAGTCAGTAATAAAAGCTTATTGTTTTTTAAAGAATACATCTGGATTGATCACATTTCATTTATTAATCGTTCGCCCGTTTCAGGACTGAAAACCATCATTTGACTGGGTTCAGCAGATAAAGAAATAATGTCTCCAACCTTAACATTAAGGTTTCTATCTATTTCTGAACAAAGGTCAGTAGAACCAATCGTTGAAAATACAAACGTACTGGTGCCAGTATTTTCAATGATATTTATTTGGGATTTTAATTTTGTATCTTGTGAAGAAATCTTTAAAGCTTGCGGTCTAAGTCCTATTATTACTTCCTGATTTTCCCGCAAATTCAAACCTTTTGGAAGTTTTAAATTCGAATTTTCATCTAATTTTAAAAAACAGCTTTTATCTTCTATTTGAACAATACCCTGGAAAAGATTTATTTCTGGAGATCCAAGAAACGACGCCACAAACAGATTTTTGGGATTATCAAACAATTCAAGAGGGGTACCTACTTGTATTATTTCACCTTCGTTCATTACAACTATTTTATCAGCCATTGTCATGGCTTCAATCTGATCGTGTGTAACGTAAATCGTGGTACTTTTAAGTCGAAAGTGAAGGCTTTTAATTTCGGTCCTCATCTTTGTCCGCAGCTTGGCGTCAAGGTTTGATAAAGGTTCGTCAAATAAGAATAATGATGGGTTTCTAACGATAGCTCGACCCATCGCCACTCTTTGTCGCTGTCCTCCAGAAAGTTGTTTTGGATACCGATTTAAATATGGTTCAAGTTTTAAAATTTCTGCGGCTTCGTTTACAAGAAAGTTAATTTTTTCTTTAGGGGTTTTGTCTAGTTTTAAACCAAATTCCATATTTTTGCGCACCGTTAAGTGGGGATAAAGCGCATAGTTTTGAAATACCATCGCAATATTTCTATCTCTTGGGCGTAGATCTGTTACGTCATTATTTTCAATATGTAGCGTGCCAGTTGAGGGGTTTTCTAATCCAGCAATAATTCTAAGAAGTGTGGACTTGCCACAACCAGAGGGGCCAACTAATACACAAAACTCATCTTTTTTTATACTTAAATTAATGTTTTTTAGGACCTCAACACGGTCAAACGATTTTCCAATATTACTCAATTCTACGTAAGACAATTAATTCCTCATATCTTTTTCAATACACTATTAATCGAGACATCCGCCTTTATGGCGGATGTCATTTTTGTTTACAGCTAAAAGATAATTTGAACTATCTTTTTAATTTCGATTCAATCTTTGCTTGAACTTCAACCAGTACTTCGTCTGCATTAGCACCGCTAATTACTTCCTGCATCCCAATAGCTAGCTCTCCCATTATCATATTAAACTTAGAACTTTTTATTGGAGTGTCATAAGTAAAGGGTAATGCGTCAACAAATAACTGAGCATATGCATCGGCGCCAACTATTCCAGAGCCAAGGATATCCATGCTACTAGAAGGAAGTAACCCGGACGATGTAAAAAATTCATCTGTTATGTCCTTGTCAAAAAGAACAGTTCTGATGAAATCCACAGCAAGTTCAGGATTTTTTGTCTTTGAAGACACTGTTGCCACGATTGGATTTCCAATCGTTCTAACATTTCCATCCGGTGCAGCCGGCATCTGTGAAACCCAAACATCACCATCTGGTTCCACTGTTAGTTTCCCATCCGACATATTTTTAACCAAGCCACGTCCCCAAGGTCCTTCAAAAATGAAACCAGCACGCTCTTGAGCAAATAGCGTTCGCGTTTCAGCAAACCCAAATCCGACCGGGCTACAATTTGAATTTACAACATCAGCAATCCAGTCTAGCGCACTGCTCACACTTTTGTTGTTCACCCCAGGAACATTATCAACCTGTACGTCACCACCATGCCCGTAAACTATTGGGATACTCCATTGTGCTGAGTTTGGATTTTGGGATGTACGAAGAGCAACCCCATAAACTGAGCCACCATTGCGTTCTGGCAGACTACAAATAGCCATTACAGCCTCTTTTAATTCTGGCCAAGTCTTCGGTGGGCTATCTGGGTCAAGCCCTGCCTCTTTCATTAGATTTCTATTATAATGCATTAATATAGGACCCGGATTCCATGGCACAGCCACAAGCTTACCATCCCATGAAAGCGCGTCACGAGATGTTTTAGGTATAGAATTAATTTCTTTCTGCGTGAATAAATCATCTAACGGTTGCAACCCACCAATTTCAGCCATGGCAGGAACCCAACCAGCAACCAACTGGATAACGTCAGACGGATTACCCGCTATTGTAGACACAGTTGCCTGCTGCAGAGCTTGACCAAATGCGGTATCAACCATTACTAAATCTGTACCCACATTCTTTTCTTCATATTTTTTTTCAGCCATCAAAATTGCAGGTTTAGAAAAATCAAAAAGCTGGTGCCAGCCAGATACTTTTATACTATCAGCATAAACACTGCCCGCTTGCCCCAAGAGCACAGCGCTCACTAGAAACTTCGATGTTATATTTTTAAGAAACATTTTTCCCCCCATTAATTACAAAATTTAAATTTAAATTAGATGATATTAATCGAATTATTAAATCATTAAATTTACATATTACATGTAAATTAATAAGATTTTAAATTGTACTTAGAGTCAACTAATTATTATTAATTAAACTACATGAATAAAGTAGCCCTTAAAAACTTGAATATTTTATAAGAAGAACTGGTGTTGTCGTTAAATGCAGTGCTTTGAAAGTTGGGATTGTGATCTTTTTAACTGTTGACTATTTACATGTTACATGCAGATTTATACAAATAATTATGGGAGAGTTTTGCAATAAAAATGTCAGAACTTAAAATTACATCTGTTGACGTTGGGCTAAGCGCTTTTAAACTTCCTGATTTAGGTTTGGATCCAAGTGGGTTTAGTTTGATCTATGAACCCGGTGGAGAAAAAACGGTTAAAGCATTTTCTGTTCAAATTAATACAAACCAAGGAATCACTGGTGAGTTCGTTGGCGGAGATGCTGTAGGTTTTTCGCAACTTAAAAAATTTGTAGATCATGTCATTGGGAAAAACCCTCTGCAACGCGAACTTATTTATAATGATGCTAAACGGTGTTTGCGAAAATTTGACAAAATGGGCATCGGGATGGTTGATATTCCACTTTGGGACCTTGCTGGCAAACTTTATGGATGCTCGGTAAGCGAACTTTTAGGCGGCTACAGATTTAAACTCCCCACTTACGCGTCAACTATGTCTGGTGACAGGGCCGGGGGGCTCGATAGCCCTGAAGCCTTTGCAGACTTTGCAATTCAGTGCAAAGAAATCGGATATAAAGGGTATAAAATTCATATTTGGGAAGATTACACAATCTCAGAGCTCGTCGATACCATACACAAGGTTAGACAAGCTGTAGGAGATGACTTTCCTTTAATGATTGATCCTGCTTGTAAATTAAGAACATTCACAGAGGTTCTTAAAATTGGGCAAGCCTGTGACGAGGCAAAATATTTGTGGTTGGAAGATGCCTACAGAGATTCAGGGGTCTCAACCACCGCTCATAAAATGCTGCGTCAGAGGCTTAGAACTCCTCTATTGCAGACTGAGCATGTGAGGGGACTTGAGGAGCATGTGAATTTTATTGTAGCTGAGGGTACTGATTTTGTTCGCGCAGATGCTGAATATGATGGTGGTATTACTGGAGCATTCAAAATTGCGCACGCGTCTGAAGGATTTGGTCTTGATGTTGAAATCCATGGACCACACCCAGCTCACCGCCAACTAATGTCTGCGATCAGAAACAGTAACTTTTATGAAATGTCTTTAGTCCACCCGAAAACTCCACAAATTGGTAGATGTATGGATATTTATGCCGATGGTTATAGAGATGGGTTAGATTGTATCGATAAAGATGGAAACGTTTTGGTACCTAATGGACCAGGGATGGGCGTGACGTACGATTGGGACTTTATTAGGAAACATCAAATATCATTTGAAAGCTTCACATAAAGGGAGAAATAGGATGGAAACTCTATCGGTAGAGGCTCAGTTTTCAGAATATCCAACAGCAGCTATATCTGATGCTTTAGACGAAAAAGGCATAAATGGAGTGATCGCTGGAGTAAGCGCTCAACGTTACGGACAAGGACGAATAGTCGGCCGAGCCATGCCTGTTCGGTTTACGGAAAAATCAGCTGACCCAGATGCATGGAGATTTGGCGGTGGCGTTGGAAAGCCACTAGAACAAGTTCTAAAAACAATGTCATCGGGCCAAGTAGTTGTCATGGATCTTGGTGGAACTAAAACTGCTTCTGCTTGGGGAGGGCTTGCATCTAAACTTGCTCAAAAACGTGGTGTCTGTGGAACAATAATGTGGGGCACTTGTCGCGATGTTGAGGAAATCCGCGAATCTGGTTACCCAGTCTGGGCAACTGGAGTATGTCCTCGCCGAAGTCGAAATGAATTTACTTTTGGCTCAATAAACGAAACGATCGTGATTGGCGAAGCAACAATTGCGCCGGGGGATATCATAGTCGCCGATGAGAGTGGTGTGGTATGCGTACCGCAAGAAATAACAGAAGACATATTAAATATGCTCCAATCAATTTCCCATCAAGAATCAATATTAGAGGATCAAGTACTTCGTGGTGAAGTGCAAAATTGGGACGAGCTTTAATCTTCAAAACTGGCGGTCCACCCAGACATCCCCATTTCAGCAACAACCCTCTATTCGGACTGGACTTCTGTTTTGCCGTAAGCCTGTGTCGACATATGCCCAAAGCTTCTCGGGCTTTGCTCAGTGAGCGAAGCCATACACGAGTAAGGGCATGGAATGGGGATTTGGACGGGTGTTGGGGTTCATTCAATTGTGAGGAAGTTAGAAATGAAAAAAGCATATGCCGTAATTGTTTATGAAGACATAAATGACGATGAAAAACTGAAGGCTTATATGGCAATAACACCCAAACTACTCGCTAAATGGGGTGCTAAATTTTTAAGTCGGGGGTATCCAGTTTCCCTTAAAGAAAACGCAAAAAATGAAAGAACGATTATCGTTGAATTTTCAAGTGTAGAAAAAGCTGAAGAGTTCTATGACAGTCCAGAATATAAAGTGGCTTTAGATGCTTTAGAAGGTGGAGCAGTTAGAGGCTTTAAGATCTGTGAGTCTTACAAATAAATTTTATTAAAGGTGAGGCATAACTTGTTTTGCGAACTGGCCAACAGCAATCTGTTGAATGATCGCGGGTGGACTGTTAAAAATTTGCTCGAAAACAACCACAGAAATTCTGATTTATAGATGAATTTTGCCAGACATGGTCACATAAGCCTTACCTGCGAGCTTTACGCCGGTGATGTCCGAGCGACTGCCTAACACCTCAACCGTTGCTTCACCTGGTCTACCCATATCATGGCCCTGTTGTGCAACAAACTTTGGCTGGTCAATCAAACTCTTTGACCATAGGTAACTAGCCATTGCACCAGTGGCAGATCCCGTAAAAGGATCTTGAGCCGGGTTTGGCGGTGCAAGTAGTATCCTAGAAAATGTATCGCCATTGAAGCTAGAATCTTCCAAAGTGACTAAAAATGGCTCTATAATATGGCCATCTGGAGCATCAATCTCATCAGCCATCCGGTTCAGCATAGCCACATCCAATTTAGCGCGAAGTAATGTTTCGTAATCTCGTACAACCGCCACCGTGAACGGCAAACCAGTGGAGACAACTTGAGGCGTTTCAATAATGTCATTGCTAGACAAAGACACAGCATCGGCAACCAATTTTACAGGAACATGCATACCAAATTGAGGTGCACGTTGTGTCATGGAAATTACGCCATCTTCCAATATTTCAAGGGGCACAATTCCTGCTTGAGTTTCAATTGTAATCTGCGTGCCGGTCATTAATTCACGATGCATCAGAGACGCGACTCCGGCAAGCGTTGGATGACCTGCAAAGGGTATTTCTCGACTAGCCAAGTAGATACGAAACTGAAAATCAGCAACATTGGACGGCTCTACGAATGTGCATTCGCTTAAGGAAGTTTCCTTTACTATATTTAACCTGGTTTCTAAGTTTAGTTCCAAGGCCCCGTATACAACGACACAACCGTTTCCGCCAAAAGCTTTATCGCTGAAGGCAGAAACCCAATCAAAGTCGTAACTCGTTAGTGGAGGGTGATTAATCATTACCTAAACTTTCTTGCTATATCTTGAGCTTGAGCTTAGCGGACTTGGTATCTTTGCAAAAGTAAAAATTCTGAGTTGATGTGGAGCAACGCATGTCCGTAAATACTCTGCATGAAACCAAAGTTCAGCAAGTATAAAAAGCTTATCTCGCTGCAGTTAGAAGAGCTTATTGCAGACAATGCGCTGGGCCAGAGAGCACAGAAGACCGTTGAGCTAGATCATTGGAACAGTTTAGGATCACGAAGCATCCTGTTAAATTCCCTGTTAATTCCCAAGAACAGGGAAAACCCACCCTCGCCAAATGACCTTCTGAGTAAAGGCGCCAGAATCGCTGATATCGAGGCCTCAGCCAAAGCATCAGATAAGACAACCGTTTGTATCGTACTTAAACAACAGAGTAATTCAGGGAATTATGGGCAGGTGTGATATCTGGGAAAGCGGATGGCGGTGCTGTCGGACAAATGAGAGCTCGCATCAGACTGCTGGCGGAGGTGCTGTTAAACAAATAAGACCAAGTATCGGATTGCTAGCGCAGCCTAAATCTATGCGCTCAATAATTGACTGCCATATTGTAAATGGTCAATAATGTGCAATGGGAGAGTTCTAGATGGAAAAACCAAACATTGTTTTTGTTATGGCGGATCAGATGACCGCCAAGGCACTGCCATTTTACGGACACTCAGTCGTCAAAGCACCCACGCTTTCGCGGTTAGCCAAAGAAGGAATTGTCTTTGAAAATGCCTATTGTAATTCGCCTCTTTGCGGCCCATCACGCACATCGATGATGACAGGGCTACTGCCGTCAAAGGCCGGTGGCTATGACAATGCTCACAATTTTTCGTCTGCTCTTCCAACATTTGCCCACTACATGCGACTGGGTGGATATTTGACCTGCCTTTCGGGCAAAATGCATTTTACTGGGCCAGACCAACTTCACGGATTTGAAGAACGTTTGACCACTGATATTTATCCTTCAGATTTTGGCTGGACTCCAAACTGGGGTGAACCTGAGGCAAAGGTTGCCTTCCAGGACATGAAAAATGTATTGGAAACAGGTCCATGTGTGCGATCTTTGCAAATAGACTATGATGACGAAGTATCAAATAAAGCCTGCGGATGGCTTTATGACCGCGCTCTGGACAAGAGTGAACACCCCTTTTTGCTGACGGTGTCTTTCACATCGCCCCACGACCCATATGTGGCTCGCCCTGAATACTGGAACCTATATCGTGATGAAGAAATCGACTTACCTCAGGTACCTCCAATCCTCATTGACCAGATGGATGAGCACAGCAAACGTATCCGTACACATTACTCCATAGACAAAGCTAAAGTCACTGATGAAGAGATCCGCCGAGCCCGTCACGGCTACTATGCCTCCATCGAATACATTGATGCCAAAGTCGCAGGGCTTATACAGGTTCTAAAAGAAACGGGGCTTTCAAAGAATACGCTTGTGGTATTTGCCTCCGACCACGGGGATATGATGGGAGAGCGGGGCCTTTACTACAAAAAAACTTTCTTTGAATGGTCTTCACGTGTTCCTTTAGTCTTTTGGGCAGATGGTCAATTAAGCCCGCAGCGCATCTCTGAAACGGTGTCACTTTTGGATATCTTGCCGACCTTTGTGGACCTAGCAGGCACCACTGACGACATGATTGAGGCTGACGGGGCATCATTAATGCCACTTCTCAAAGGTAAAACCTTAGGGCCACGCTCAATTCTTGGTGAGTTCCTAGCCGAAGGTGTTTTTGAACCTACCTTCATGTTGGTGCGCGGGCGGCTAAAGCTGTTTTACAGCGAAAACGATCCATCCATATTGTTTGACGTTGACGCTGATCCTGATGAACTTACTAATCTTTCAGATGACCCAAACTACGCGCAAGCCATGGAGGAAATGTTAGCAGAGGCTCGCGCCGCGTGGGACATAACAACGTTGAAGACACAGATTGTCAAGGATCAAGACCGCCGCCGTTTGATTTATCGTAGTCATAAAATCGGGCAACCCCCAGTTTGGGATTTTCAGCCACATACAGACGCATCTAAACAATA
>Ga0209199_1004810_pt1 | contig 12175 bp, 14 predicted proteins | sample COGITO_mtgs_1105_7_FD_184805 | JGI IMG/M metagenome (GOLD analysis project Ga0209199, IMG submission 184805) | Pelagic marine microbial communities from North Sea - COGITO_mtgs_110523 (SPAdes) (version 2) | ecosystem: Environmental > Aquatic > Marine > Epipelagic ...
CTCAACACCATTTTGGATCAAACTGTCACAAAGTTCACTGGCCTGCGCGATGGCCATCATCTCGGCCCGGCCCTCTCGTTCGGCGCGGGCGAAGCCCTCTGCCAGATCAGGGGCGATAGAGGTGCCACAGGTGCTGACGATGGCCTGGGTTGCTGCCCAATTTTGCACAGGCAGAATGCCAGGGATGATGTGTAGGGTGATCCCCCGCGCTGCGGCTCTATCGCGGAAGCGTAGAAAAAACTCTGCGTGGAAGAAAAATTGGGTAATCGCAGCCGTAGCGCCCGCATCTTGCTTGCGTTTGAGCCAATCTAAATCACTCTGGGAGCTCTGTGCCAAAGGGTGCAGCTCTGGGTAGGCGGCGACGAAAATGTCCCGCATCGCGTTTTTCTTGGCGCATCCGATTAAGTCCATCACTTCCAAACCTTTGGGCGCCGTATCTCCGCGCAGGGCGACAATCCCCTCCGCGCCAGCCTCTTGCACCGCTTTCAGATAGGTGGGAAGATCAGCCGGTTTCTGGGTCGCACAGGTGATATGTGCCTGCAAGCGTCCCAACCCGGACCGCTGCAACGCCCGCAGGGTATCTAGGGTTTGCGGGGGATCATTGCTGCAGGTGACAGAGGAAAACCGTGGCGCAAATTCGGCCAGACTCTCGACAGCCCGGCTTAATGAAAAGGCCGCTGTTATTGTTTTTGGCGAGAAAAATTCAAACGAAATTTGGGGCATTTTATCCTCATGGAAGCTTGATCTTGTTGACAGTGCCAGAGGAATTGTGATTAATCAAATTCATAAAATTCAATTTAGTTATGAGAAATTTTACGAATGCACTTTGATTTGCGCCACCTTCGTGCCATCCGCGCCATCCACAAATGCGGAGGGCTGTCCCGTGCGGCCGATAGGCTCAATCTCACACAATCGGCCCTGTCGCATCAAATCAAAGGGCTTGAAGATCAGGCGGGCGTTGATCTTTTTGTGCGGCGCACCAAACCGCTGAAATTGTCGGCCGCCGGGCAGCGGCTGCTGAAATTAGCCAACCGGGTGTTGCCAGAGGTTGAGGCTACGGAAGAAGAATTTCGAAGCCTGCTGTCGGGCAAATCAGGTCGGTTGCATATCGCCATTGAATGCCATGCGTGTTTTGAATGGCTGTTCCCCGTTTTGGAGGCCTTTCGTAAAGCCTGGCCAGATGTCGATGTCGATATCCGTCCGGGTTTGGCCTTTGACGCTTTGCCGGCTCTGGCGCGTGAGGAGGTGGATTGGGTGGTCTCCTCCGATCCAGAAGAGCATCCTGATCTCGAATTTTCACCGCTGTTTGATTATGAACCGGTATTTGTTGCCTCAAGCCAGCACTCGCTGGCGCAAAAATCTTGGATTGATGCGCAAGACTTTCGTGACGAGCTCTTGATTACCTATCCTGTAGATCGCGCCCGGTTGGATGTGTTTTCGCAGCTTTTGATGCCCGCCAAGGTCGAGCCGCGGGCGGTGCGTCAGGTAGAGCTGACGGCGGTGATATTGCTTTTAGTGGCCTCAAATCGCGGCGTTGCGGTGCTGCCCGATTGGGTTGTGCGCGAAGTGCGTTATAATTCCGATTATGTGACCCGACCGCTCACAAAGCAGGGACTCAACCGCCGGCTCTATGCTGCAACCCGCAGAGAAGAGACAACAAAACCTTTTATGGCGCATCTGCTCAAACTCGCGCGCAGCGAGCCAGTGAAATTGCAACGCAGCTAGCCCTTGGCAAGCTGGCTTGGGCGGCGTATAGCCCAGCCTGATCTGCAGGAGCATCACCATGGTACAAAGCGCAAATATGAACGTAATGATCGCGACAGCGCGCAAAGCTGGACGCGCCTTGGCGAAAGATTTTCGCGAGGTGGCCAATTTACAAGTGTCAGTTACAGGCGCCAGTGATTTTGTCGCCCGCGCGGATATGCATGCGGATAAAGTGGTGAGAGAAGAGCTGCTCGCGGCCCGTCCGACCTATGGGTACCTGGCCGCTGAAAGTGCTGAAATTAAGGGCAAAGATCCGACCCGTCACTGGATCGTGGATGCCATGGTAGGTGTCACCAACTTCCAACACGGCATGCCTCATTATGCGGTCACGATTGCTTTGCAGCATAAGGGCGAGATTGTTGCCGGCGTGATTTACGATGCCGCGCAAGACGAATGTTTTTTTGCAGAAAAAGGCCAAGGGGCTTGGATGAATGAAACGCGCATGCGGGTTTCTGGCCGTCGCAGCTTATCGGATTGTGTCTTTGCCACTGGGCTGCCAAGTTCAGGCTGCTCGGACTTGCCGCAAGCCTTGGCTGATCTGTCGCAGCTTTTGCCGGCCTCATCCGGCGTGCGCAATCTTGGTGCCGCCGCGCTGGACATGGCCTATGTGGCCGCTGGCCGCGTGGATGGATTTTGGGGCCGCCGCTTGCAACTTTGGGACGTCGCCGCTGGGATGATCATTGTGAAAGAGGCGGGTGGATTTTCCGAGTCCATTCAACCGGGTGGTGACCCGTTACAAGACGGAACGGTGATTGCCGCAAACGATCAAGTTTTCGCGCCGTTTAGCAAGATCATCCGCAAAAATAGCTAACTCCAGCTGTCTTTGAAGCTGTTCTATCAGAGTGGACACGGGTTTGCTGGCTCGAACATGCGATCTTTGCATGGGTTGGAGACTGTTTGCGCACACAAGTTTGCACAATATGCTCTCAGCTTGACAGATGATCGATTTGGCCCAGTTTGAGACTATGAGAAGTCTTTTTATTTTCCTTTTCACCGTCTTCGCTACAGGCGCCTTGGCCCAGTGCCCAAAGAATCCTGAGATTTCTGAGGAGCTCGATCGTGCGTATCGAACGCTGAAATTCGCGAAATTTCCCCGAGATGCACAGGCTGCGACGAATGTGCTTTGGAGCCTGTGGACCCGTGCACCTGACACTCATGCGCAACGCATGCTCAACCGGGGGATGACGAACCTCCAGCTTGGCGATTTGACAGCTGCCGAGGGATTTTTGAACACTCTCATTGAGTATTGTCCTGATTACGCCGAGGGTTACAATCAACGCGCCTTCGCGCGGTATTTGGCGGGGAACTTCGAAGCAGCTTTGCCAGATCTGGTCCGCACCCTTAGCATCCAACCGCGCCACCTTGGGGCCTTGTCGGGTAAAGGCTTGACCCATTTGGCACTCGGACAGCCAGAGCTGGCAGAAATTGAGTTTCGAAGAGAGCTGGCTTTGAACCCATTCACAGCAGATCGGGATTTGATCCCGAACTTAGGCACGGATTTGTAGAGAATCTGCCTTTACACGCTCAGCATTTTGCCTATGTTCTCCGCTGTGCCCGCGTGATGGAATGGTAGACATAGAGGACTTAAAATCCTCAGGCTTAACGGCCGTGCCGGTTCGAGTCCGGCCGCGGGTACCACCACATAATGAACATTTAGTAAATAGGCCGGCTGTGCCCCTTGGTGCGCATCACAACCGCCGCTGACATCCAGAGCACAACGGGCCACGCCTGCGCGGAGCAGATCCAAGCTGCGAAGATGTTCGTTGAGGCGAGATCATGCCCACCAAAGGGGTTCGGGCTCTTCGCTTTTGTGAATATTGAAGGTCCGCAAGCGTTCCAACAGCCAATTCATGCGGGCAGCGTCCTCGTCAAGATAGGGCTTTGTCAGTGAGACAATATCCTGAGCCGGAGCGCGGAATGTTGCAGTCCATGCAGCGAGTTTAAACAGTATTGGAACAAATGCGATGCCGGACTCCGTTAGGTAATAGGGTTTCTTTTGCGCATGCTGCTCTGAAGTTCCGATTTCGAGCAGTTTGAGATCACGCATTAACTTCAAACGAGAAGATAGGGACCCCGAAGAAATATTCTCCATGTTGTTATTGAGAATATCGTTAAAGGTGCGCCGATTAAACAATGCAATATCGCGAATGATAATCGCAATCCATTTGTCGCCGAGAAGATGAGAAGCAAGCCCAATTGGGCACATGTTTTCCTCTACGAATTTTCCATCTACTCCATTTTTTACATCCAACATAAAACCACCTTACTATTTAAACTACTGTCCTAGTGACATTGGATCGCCAATTTCGGCACGTCAATTATATTTTGTCTAAAGTCCCACGTACCTTCCATCAAAACCACTTTAATCTTTGGTGTAGTTAACAAATCGCGTTCAATACTAATCTATGTCTTGAGCGACATTATATGTTTGGCTTTTCGGACCAAGCATCAGTCCAAACTATAAATGGGAGACGGATCATGATGGTAAAGCTCACACAAAATCTCGCGCGCGGGCTCGGACCGTGGAAGGAGATGTATCATGAAAATCAAGCGGTGCTAAACGGCCTGGGCGCGCGTCTTATATTCGCCGGTACAGAAAAATATGATGACAGAAAATTGACGGTGATTATTGATTTTGACTCTCTTGAGGCGATGAAAGCCTTCGGCGCGCATGAGGAATTAAAAGCCAAACGTGCGGCGGCTGGTGCACTCTTAGACACCACCGTTATCACCGTTATGAGCGAAGGTTCCTTTGTGGGATGAGACGTTCAGGAACGGGGCTTGCGTCACACAGAAGCAAGATCAACCAGAAATTGGGCAAATAGTTCGGATAGAAACCGGCGCGACACCGCTAAATTAAACGAAATTCAACCGATAGCTAAAAAGGTATTCAAATGGCTAAGCTGCTCATACATATTCATAGTGGACCGGAGTTAAAGAACAAGCTCACCCTTGGGTTGCTTGTCGCCAAAACTGGCGTAGCGGAAGGGCACAACGTCAAACTGTTTTTGGCCGCTGATGCTGTGCATGCCCTCAATTGCCGGGCGGAGGGTGAAATTGTCGGGCATGGCACTGGCGATGCAAACTTGCATTTGCAGGCGCTTGCTGCTGCAAATGTTCAAATAATGGTCTCGGGAATGTCTGCGAAAGTGCGCGGCTATGATAACAGTCTTCTCAGCGGTTATAACGCCTCCTTTGCGATGCCTGATAAGCTCATTTCTCATGCCTTAGACGCTGATACGGTGCTGTGTTATTGAGACTGTAATGAAATGGCGGCGCGAGATGAAGAGCGGGTTTGAGTCTTAAGCCGCAAGGCGCTTATGTGTGATGTCGCGCCTGCCGCGTTGTGCACCCTAGCCGATGTGGCATAGTATTGCCTAACAGAGCCTCATGGCTGCTAGCGGTGCTTGTCCAGCTCCGCGTCTATCGCATGCGTTAATTTTTGCGACAGGGGCCGGGTTGAGGCGCCCCAGGTTGCCAACACCTGGCCGTTACTGCCTATCAAAATTTTGTTAAAATTCCATCTGGGCGTGAATCCACTTTGCGCTCGCACTGCTTTAAAGAAGGGATGCGCTTGAGCGCCTGTGACCGCCAGCGTCTCACTCATTGGCATATCAATGTCGTAATTCAAGGCGCAAAAGCTTTTGATCTCCGCGTTGCTATCAAACTCCTGGTTAAAGTCATCTGATGGGATGGCAATTATTCCAAAGCCAGAGTCGCGGTAAGTATCATAGAGTTTTTGCAAATCGGCATATTGTTTGGTGAAGGCGCATTGTGACGCGGTGTTCACCACTAGATAGGGTTTTCCTTGCCACTGCTTCGTATCTATACGCCCGCCATAAATTGAGGGGAAGCTATGTGTCCCGAGCTCGCTACTGCGGCACAACTGCGGCAAAAAGGCGGTAATAGCTGCCGTTATGACAAGTATTGATGCCCACAATATTCGTGTCTGTGTATGTGTCATACAGAACTTACGCATCAAACACAGTTTTAGATCAGTCTTACGCGAGACCGACGCAAGATTTTGCCTGCGGATCCCAGGTTGTTCCAGGCAGGCAGAGGGTCTGAGGGTCAGTGCCGCGATCTGGGCAGCTTGGGGCTCCCTGAGCGAGGCCGGGATTGGCGCAAAACATGATCAAAAGCGATGTTAGAATGGGCTTCATCGTTTGTGTCTCCAGATTACATGAGGCCTTGGCCCCGTGAAGGCTCATCATAGGGCAGGGCTATTTTTTTGCGCGCATGTTTTGTACCTGATGGATAAGCGCATCAGCTCTACGCTTGGTCATGCCAAATTGTTTGCGCAGCCGCTCAAGGTCCGCTTTTTCCGTGTGGTCTAAAATTCCATCTAAAAGTGCTTTGCGCACCTGATCTTCAAAAATAATATTCCGCCGTTCCAATTGTGAATTGAACGATGAGGCGACAATACCCGTGATCAAAGCCACCACAATCACCCCTAAAATTGCGGATCCAACAGCGATGAGTTTGCCCGCTACCGTAATGGGCGTGATGTCGCCATAGCCAACGGTGGTAAGCGTAATCAGCGCCCAATACATGGAATCCGGAATTGACTGAAAGCCGGTTGGATGGGTTCTATATTCAGCAAAATACATTAATGTCGACGAGAGGATGAACAGGATCGCGAATAGATAACTGGCGGCATAAAACGAACGCCTTTCCTCATTAATCGCCTCAAACAAATCTTCCATAGCCGAGTTGTAATGTGATAATTTCAAAATGCGGAGCAACCGCAAAGCGCGCAAAATTCGCAGATCTAAATAAGGGAAGAACGCGCGTAGATAGAAGGGCAAAATGGACAATAGATCCACGAGGCCACTGAAGCTAAGCATGTACTTGGCGCGTGCTTTGCAGGCGTCAGCAAAGTTACATGGGCCAGAGATTTTGCTAGGCGCGACCCAAACGCGGCACAGGTACTCGACCGTAAAGATCCCCACGCTGATGATTTCAATCCATGTAAACAATGTTTTATATTCGGCGTAGATATGCGTCACGGATTCCAAGGTAATGGAGATGATGTTTGCGATAACCAATGCCGTGAGGAACAAGTCGATTCTTCGGCTGACCCTGTCGCCCACATCTGCCCGCTCTAAAATCTGATTGAGCCGGTTTTGCACCTCTTGGTATTTTGACATGCACACCCCCTATTTCACATAATGATGCGCTTAGCATGATTGCCAAACTGTGCTTTGGCAAGATTATCTGATGAATTTGCCCACGGTTGTCATATGGTATTGGCCAAAAATACGCAGATTTAGACTTGTGAAATGAGCCAGCCATGAAGGGCTTAGGCCGGCGTTCTGCCTGTTTAACTTTCCCTAATACAGCTCTTGCAGGATTTAGGTGATGCCAAAGCCCCATCGCTAATTGCGTCGGTAAACGTTGTCCAGGCTTTTGGAATGCTGGGCCAGACCGCAGGTTGCTTTGCATCATAGAACATCAAGAGGAAAAAATGATGGAAAAAAATAATGCATAAAGGCGTTGAAAATCTGGCGATCGGAATTTGGGATGACCTTTACCGGGGCCTGCCCGGGCCGGTGAAATCGGTCTTATCGGTGATCATTGTCAGCACCACGTTGATGCTTGGGGCGCTGTTTTTCACGACCCAGCTTCTGCCCGGCGCCGACAGTTTGATCCCCACTTTGGTAGATGCGCTGGATCGGCAGATTGAGGGGCAGAATGTCAAGAATGAGCAGCTTGAAATATTGGCCCGCAAGATGGTGCAAATCGCCAGCTCTCTGTAGCAGCTCACCGAAGAATTGGCGCTATCCAATGATAGGTTTCAAAACTCGGTCGATGCGCTGCGCCGCGATGTGACGATTTTGCAAGAGCATTGCCACGGGAGCGGTGGCGGCAGCTATCAGTAGGAGGGCGATATGCACGATATTGAAGAAATGACCGCCGAGATTGTTCGGCGCGAAGGCGGGTTTGTGAATGACCCCGATGATCCGGGCGGCGCAACAAAATACGGCGTCACAATTCGCACTCTGCGCGCCCTGCGGGGCTGCGCAACCGTGGATGATGTCAAAGCCCTGACCGAAGCGGAGGCCATTACGATTTTCAAAGGCCAATATTTTGAGCAACCAAAGATCAACCAGCTGCCTGCGCCTTTGCAAGCGTCCGTGTACGATATGCAGGTGAATGCCGGGGCCAATGTGATCAAAATCTTGCAGCGTCTTGCAGCTGATTTCGGTGTAAAGCTGGCGGTGGATGGGGTGCTGGGTCCGAAGTCAATTGCGGCATTAGACCGGGTGCATAGCAAAGCCGGGGTGCGGTTTGTCGATGCTTACGGCATCGTGCGGCGCAATTACTATTTTCGAATTGGCGACCGGCGGCCAGCCTCACGAAAATATTGCGTGACCCGGCGCAGTGGCAAGGGCGATTGGATCACCCGCGCCGAGGAATTTATCAGCGCGCGCTATCATATGAGCCAAAAAGAATTCGATGGGAGGGTTGCGACATGGGTCTAATGTCATGGGTTTTGGGCGGTGGCGCGAAACAGGCCGCAGCAGTAGTGGGTCAGGTGGCCGGGGTTTTCAAACCCAATGCGGGGGCTTTAGAGACGCGCGGTCACGCCTATAACCGGGCGGCGCTGGCGCAATATATTGCTGAATTTGCCCATCTGCGCCGGGGCTGGTTTGATAGCTTGGTGGACGGGCTGAACCGCCTGGTGCGCCCGGCGATCACCTTCGGGTTTTTGGGGATCTTGCCCGCGGTGGTCATTTGGCCGGAGGGAGCTGCCATCGCCTTTGCCGCCCTCGCGCTTTTGCCTGCGGGCTATTGGGCGCTTGTCACGGTGATTATCGGGTTTTATTTTGGCGGGCGTATGCAGCTCAAAGCGCAAGATTTTCAAAAATCCGTGCGATCAGCCGCAGATCGTGCCCCAGAGGTCATCGCCAATATTAAACGCCTCCGCACGGCCCTCTCTCCCGATGAGGCCGCTGACGACAGCCCCGAGCTGGCGCATGGCCTGCCGCAGGCCGAGAACGCCGCTGTGCGTGATTGGGCGCAAGTAAAGGGGTAAGGGGGAGGCCTCTGCCTAATTCTGGGGCAAAGCCTGTACATGCAGAAGGTTTTCACCATCGAGACTGAGCAGGTAAATCTTGCGATCTTGGCCGATAACGATCAATTCATGCGCTGTGCGGCTCACCGAAAGTACCTCGGTTCCTTTTGGAAGTGCGGTGATTTCGGGGAAAATTGTGACCGGGCTCTGCAAGCGGATGACAAGCACTGCAAAGATCGCTATGAGACCCACAATCATGGTGGCTGTGAGCGTTGTGACCAGCCGCCTTAAAAAACGCAAATTTGCCGGTTCAGTTGGATTTGCCGGAACCTCAGATTGATCTGCCATGACTGATGTCCTTTTTACCATTGGAGAAAACCCTCCACTGCGCCTTGATAAAGCCTTGGCGCGGAATGTGCCAGAGCGGGCGATCAGCCGGTCGCGCCTGTCGCGGATGATCGCGGAAGGTGCGGTTGAGGTAAATGGCGTTGTGTTGACCGATCAAAAGGCTCGGGTGCAAGCCGGCGATGATATTGTCATCCATGTGCCAGAAGCAGTGGAAAGTCACATGCTGCCGGAAGACATTCCGCTCGAGGTTATGTTTGAAGATGACGACTTGATTGTGGTCAACAAGCCGGCCGGCATGGTTGTGCACCCAGCACCAGGAACGCCTTCGGGAACATTGGTTAATGCGCTTTTGGCCCATTGCGGCGAAAATCTCTCTGGTGTGGGTGGGATGAAACGCCCTGGGATTGTGCACCGGATTGATAAAGACACCAGTGGGCTATTGGTGGTGGCCAAATCGGATGCGGCCCATCAAGGCTTAGCGGATCAATTTCTGGATCACGGCATCGAGCGCCTTTATGCCGCGGTGTGTTTTGGCGTGCCCTCGGCAGGCGATCCGCGGCTTATGGGCCTCGCAGGCACGTCGTTTGAAGCGGGCAATCAGCTCAAAATCACAACCCAATTAGCCCGCCACAAGACCGATCGGCAACGCCAAGCGGTCGTGCTGCAAAACGGTAAACATGCCGTGACCCGTGTGCGGGTGATGCAAGAATTAGCTGGCGGCGCCGCCGCGGTGGTTGAATGTAAATTGGAGACCGGCCGTACCCATCAAATTCGGGTGCATATGTCCTACGCTGGCCATGCTTTGCTTGGGGATCAAACCTATAGCCGTAAACGCAAATTGGCTGGCGTCTACACTGAGCAGGTCGCTGCCTTCCCAAGGCAGGCGCTACATGCGGGGCTTTTGGGTTTTAAACATCCAATCACGGGCCGGGCGCTCCGTTTTACGAGCCTATTGCCGGCGGATATACAAGATTTGATTGGTCTTTTAAGCGCATAGGCGCCGGGGTGCGCCCCATCTGTTGCCGAAAATAATTATTAATTTCTCGCCCTCTTGAAACAGGACGAAGGCGCACGCATATCTATGTTACGCCCATATACATGAGATGGAACATGAGGGAGCACGATGGCAAATTACGCAAATTTACCTGCACCAACACCGGATGGGGGATTGAGCCGCTATATGCAGGATATCCGCAAATTTCCGATGCTAGAGCCGGAAGAGGAGTATATGCTGGCCAAGGCTTGGGTGGAGCGGCAAGACAATGGCGCAGCGCATAAATTGGTGACCAGTCACCTGCGTTTGGCGGCTAAAATCGCCATGGGCTATCGCGGTTATGGGCTGCCCCAGGCCGAGGTCATCTCGGAGGCCAATGTCGGCTTGATGCAGGCCGTTAAGAAGTTTGACCCGGAAAAAGGTTTCCGTTTGGCCACATATGCGATGTGGTGGATCCGGGCGAGTATTCAGGAATATATATTGCGCTCTTGGTCCTTGGTTAAAATGGGAACCACCTCCGGACAAAAGAAGCTGTTTTTCAATCTTCGCAAAGCAAAATCGCGGATTGGTGCTTATAATGATGGGGACCTGCGGCCCGAACAGGTCGCCAGCATTGCGACCGATCTTGGCGTGACTGAAACCGAAGTGCAATCGATGAATCGCCGGATGTCTGGGGGCGACGCCTCTTTGAACGTGATGGTTGGCAGAGATGGCGAAAGCGCGACACAGTGGCAAGATTGGCTGCAAGATGAGGATGCCGATCAAGCGGGTGACTATGAGAGCAATGATGAGATATCTGTGCGCCGTGACATGTTGGCTGAGGCAATGGGCGTTTTGAACGACCGTGAAAAAGACATTATCGCCCAACGCCGCTTGCAAGATCAGCCGGTGACCTTGGAGGAGCTGTCAAACCAATATAGCGTGAGCCGCGAACGGATCCGCCAGATTGAAGTGCGGGCGTTTGAAAAACTGCAAAGCCGTATGCGTGAATTGGCGCAAGAAAAGGGCCTGCTACGCGACCCGTGATGCCAAGCCGTGCGTCTTGCCCTACCATTTTCTCTGGCAGGGCTGCCCTTCTCGCGTTATCCTAGAGAGAGATGGTAAGACTGGAGGCACGCATGACACATATCCGCTGGGGCATTCTTGGGGCGTCAAAATTTGCGCGCGAGCATATGGGTCCGGCCATTCATTCAGCCAAAGGGGCGGTTTTATCGGCTGTCGCCAGTCGCACCCCAGACAGCGTTGCCCCATTTCAGGAGTTTGCAGCCGGATGCCGCGCGATTAATGGCTATGACACTCTGATCGAGGATCCAAATATTGATGCGGTCTATATCCCCTTGCCGCATCATATGCATGTGGAGTGGACGGTGAAGGCGCTCAATGCTGGCAAACATGTATTGGCAGAAAAACCCATTGCGATGCAGGCTGCAGAGTTTGACACGTTAATCGCGGCCCGTGATGCCACCGGACTGTTAGCGGCTGAAGCCTATATGATCGTGCATCACCCACAATGGCAGCGCGCGCGGCAAATGGTGGTTGATGGCGCGATTGGCCGGGTTGTGCATATCACTGGAGCCTTTTCCTATGACAATTCCGACGATCCGCAAAATATCCGTAATCAAGCGGCCATGGGCGGTGGTGGGCTGCGCGATATTGGGGTCTATGTGTTGGGGTCGGCGCGTTATGTCATGCGGGCGGAGCTGGAGAATATTTTCGCCAAAATTCGTTTGGAAAGCGGGTTTGACACATTTGCCTTCATGCAGGGCAATATGGGAGAGGCGACCTATTCGGCCTATGTCTCCACGCGCATGCATCCGCATCAAGAAATGGTGTTTCATGGATCTGAAGGGGTTTTGCGCCTAACCGCGCCATTCAATGCCAATATTTTTGGCGAGGCGCGCATTGAATTACACCAGCCAAATCTAGGCCTGTGGGTTGAGAAATTCCCTGCTGCGAACCATTATGTGCAGCAAGTGGAAGCCTTTGGGCACAGCATCCGCACCGGTGCGGCCTTTCCTTGGACACTCGAGCAGGCGCGCGGAACCCAAGAA
>Ga0209199_1004814_pt1 | contig 12167 bp, 12 predicted proteins | sample COGITO_mtgs_1105_7_FD_184805 | JGI IMG/M metagenome (GOLD analysis project Ga0209199, IMG submission 184805) | Pelagic marine microbial communities from North Sea - COGITO_mtgs_110523 (SPAdes) (version 2) | ecosystem: Environmental > Aquatic > Marine > Epipelagic ...
CGGCAGTCTCTTTAGAGTATCAACTAAAGACAAGGGTTGCGCTCGTTGCGGGACTTAACCCAACATCTCACGACACGAGCTGACGACAGCCATGCACCACCTGTGTAAGAGGCCGTAGCACATTCTTCTTTCAAAAAACTTCTCTTCATGTCAAGTCCTGGTAAGGTTCTTCGCGTTGCATCGAATTAAACCACATGCTCCACCGCTTGTGCGGGCCCCCGTCAATTCCTTTGAGTTTCACGCTTGCGCGCATACTTCCCAGGCGGGATACTTAACGCGTTAGCTACGACACTGCGTACTATAAAAGTATGCAACATCTAGTATCCATCGTTTACGGCTAGGACTACCGGGGTATCTAATCCCGTTTGCTCCCCTAGCTTTCGTCTCTGAGTGTCAGTACTGGCCCAGTAGAGTGCCTTCGCTCTTGGTGTTCTTTCTAATATCTACGCATTTCACCGCTCCACTAGAAATTCCCTCTACCCCTACCATACTCTAGACATATAGTTTCCTTTGCAGATTCCGAGTTGAGCTCTGAGATTTAACAAAAGACTTTTACATCAACCTGCAGACGCTTTACGCCCAATAATTCCGGATAACACTTGCGACCCCTGTATTACCGCGGCTGCTGGCACAGGGTTAGCCGTCGCTTATTCTTCAAGTAACGTCAGATCTTCCTCCTTGAAAAAAGAAGTTTACAACCCATAGGCCTTCATCCTTCACGCGGTATTGCTCTGTCAGGCTTGCGCCCATTGCAGAATATTCCTCACTGCTGCCTCCCGTAGGAGTCTGGACCGTGTCTCAGTTCCAGTGTGGCTGATCATCCTCTCAGACCAGCTACTGATCGTCGCCTTGGTAGGCCTTTACCCTACCAACTAGCTAATCAGACGCAAGCTTCTCTTTAGGCAAATTACTTTGTTTCACCAGATGGCATATCGAGTATTAGCTTTTATTTCTAAAAGTTATCCTCGTCCTAAAGGCAAATTCTTACGTGTTACTCACCCGTTCGCCACTAGAATGCAAGCATTCTCGTACGACTTGCATGTGTTAAGCATACCGCTAGCGTTCATCCTGAGCTAGGATCAAACTCTTGAAAAAAATACTTTATATAGTATTTAAATTTTCCTGTATTTATTTTTGTATTGTTCAACCTTAAATGGATGACAGTTTTCTAAAAAGTAGAAATCTAATTATTTACAAACAATTAGTATTATAAGCTCAATAATATTTTAATGTCAAGTAATATTTTTTTATTATCTTTAACTCTACAAAAATCAGAATGACTTTTTGTTATAATAATAGTAATATTAACTAACATTATTATTAATATTAAACAGGGTTTGTTCTGTTTTATGACATAATTGAAGTAAGTAATGATTTAAGTTATATGACTTAAACATTAAAGACAGTTTGAGGAATAGGCATTATGAACATATTAAAATTTGCATAAATTTTAACAAAAAATAGTATTAACAATAAAACAATATAAAAGACTAAAAGTTATAGAGAGAGACATCATCTATAGTGCAATATTCAATATTCAAGGTTTTTCATTATTTTTGAAAAATTTTTATTACAAACATAAAAAGTTTAAAACATTTAAATATGACAATTACAATTGGACAATCAAAGACACAAAATCCGGGTCTTTTTGGATTAATTGATGACTGGTTAAAACGTGATCGTTTTGTCTTCATCGGTTGGTCAGGTTTACTTTTATTCCCATGTGCTTATTTAGCATTAGGTGGATGGTTAACAGGTATTACATTCGTTACTTCTTGGTATACACATGGTCTAGCAAGTTCTTTCTTAGAAGGATGTAACTTCTTAACTGCTGCCGTTTCATCACCAGCAAACAGTATGGGACATTCATTAATTTTATTATGGGGACCTGAAGCACAGGGTAATTTTACACTATGGTTTAAAATTGGTGGTCTTTGGACTTTCATCGCTTTACATGGTGCTTTTGGATTAATCGGTTTCTGTTTACGTCAATTCGAAATTGCTCGTCTTGTAGGTATTCGTCCATATAACGCACTTGCGTTTTCTGGACCTATTGCTGTTTTTGTATCAGTATTTCTTTTATATCCATTAGGACAAGCAAGTTGGTTCTTTGCACCAAGTTTTGGTGTAGCGGCTATTTTCCGTTTCTTATTATTCTTACAAGGATTCCATAACTGGACTTTAAACCCATTCCATATGATGGGGGTAGCTGGAATTTTAGGTGGAGCTTTACTATGTGCTATTCATGGTGCAACAGTAGAAAACACATTATTTGAAGATGGTGATGCGGCCAACACTTTCCGTGCATTTACACCAACACAATCAGAAGAAACATATTCAATGGTAACAGCGAACCGTTTCTGGTCACAAATTTTTGGTGTAGCTTTTTCAAATAAGCGTTGGTTACATTTCTTTATGTTATTTGTACCTGTAACTGGATTATGGGCAAGTGCTGTAGGAATTGTTGGATTAGCTTTAAACTTAAGAGCTTATGATTTTGTATCACAAGAATTAAGAGCTGCTGAAGATCCAGAATTTGAAACTTTTTATACAAAAAATATCCTTTTAAACGAAGGTATCCGTATGTGGATGGCTGCTCAAGATCAACCACATGAAAATTATATATTCCCAGAAGAGGTACTGCCACGTGGAAACGCGCTTTGATGATTTAGAAATTACTACAAATAAAACTTTAGAATCTACAGGATTCGCTTGGTGGGCTGGTAATGCACGTTTAATTAACCTTTCAGGAAAACTTTTAGGTGCACATGTTGCACATGCTGGATTAATGGTATTCTGGTGTGGTGCAATGACATTATTTGAGGTTTCTCATTTTATTCCTGAAAAACCTTTATATGATCAAGGATTTATTCTTCTTCCACATTTAGCCACACTTGGTTATGGTGTTGGACCTGGTGGTGAAATCACAGATATTTATCCATATTTCGTAGTTGGAGTTTTACATTTAATTTCTTCTGCTGTTTTAGGTTTTGGTGGTATTTACCATTCATTATTTGGACCAGATACGTTAGAAACAAATGCACCTTTATTCGGATATGACTGGCGTGATAAAAATAAGATGACAACTATCTTAGGTATTCATTTATGTTTACTTGCAATTGGTTCTTTCTTATTAGTAATTAAAGCTATGTATTTCGGTGGTGTTTATGATACATGGGCTCCAGGTGGTGGTGATGTACGTATGGTTAAAAACCCTACATTAAATCCATTAGTTATTTTTGGTTATGTATTCAAGTCTCCATTTGGTGGTGATGGTTGGATTATTTCGATTAATAATATGGAAGATCTTGTTGGAGGTCACATCTGGGTAGGTATCTTATGTCTAACTGGTGGTATTTGGCATATCTTAACAAAGCCATTCGCATGGGCACGTCGTGCTTTTGTATGGTCAGGAGAAGCTTACTTATCATACAGTTTAGCTGCTTTATCTGTAATGGGATTATCTGCAGCTGTTTTTGTTTGGTACAACAATACAGCATATCCTAGTGAATTCTACGGTCCAACTGGACCAGAGGCATCACAGGCTCAAGCATTTACATTCTTAGTACGTGACCAACGTTTAGGAGCAAATGTTGCTTCAGCACAAGGTCCAACTGGATTAGGTAAATACTTAATGCGTTCACCAAGTGGAGAAATTATCTTCGGTGGTGAAACAATGCGATTCTGGGATATGAGATCTCCATGGTTAGAGCCATTACGTGGACCTAACGGATTAGATATTAATAAAATCAGAAATGATATTCAACCATGGCAAGAACGTCGTGCAGCTGAATATATGACACATGCTCCTTTAGGATCATTAAACTCTGTAGGTGGTGTAGCAACAGAAATTAACTCTGTAAATTATGTATCACCACGTTCATGGTTAACGTGTTCTCATTTCTTCTTAGGGTGGTTCTTATTAGTAGGTCACTGGTGGCATTCTGGACGTGCGCGTGCAGCTGCTGCAGGATTCGAAAAAGGAATTAACCGTGAAACTGAACCAGTTTTACAATTAAGACCAATTGATTAAATAAAAATCGTTATTCAAAAACTTAAATAGGTTTAGTGGTTTTCTACTAAACTTATTTAAGTTTTTCAACTTAATTTTGAAAACACATTATGTTTCGATACACTATTAAAATTTTATTAATTAATTTAATTTCACTTGGATTAGGTTCACAAATAGTAAATGCTAGTAATTTAGAAAATGGAAAAAAACTGTTTCAAGCTAATTGCATTGTTTGTCATCAAAACGGAAATAATATTATTATTCCCGAAAAAAATTTACAAAAGGATGTATTGGAACAAAATGGAATAAATACAATGGATGCATTAATTTATCAAATAACTAATGGAAAAAATGGGATGCCTGCATTTGGTGGTCGGTTAAGAGATTTGGAAATTGAAGAACTTGCAATATATGTATTACAAAATAATTTTAATTAATTAAAAAAAAGATATATAATCAATATATATAAAGGCGGTTAGCTCAGTGGTAGAGCATCTGCCTTACAAGCAGAGGGTCACTGGTTCAAATCCAGTACCGCCTATAAAGATAAAGGGCTCATCGTCTAATGGATTAGGACGGAAACCTTCTAAGTTTCTAATGCAGGTTCGAATCCTGCTGAGCTCAATTATAACATTTAAATTTCAGAATCTGTAAAGATTTTTGTAAAAGCTTCTTCAACTTTATCACCTGAAGAAATTGTTTCCATTGGATCTCTACGTAAACGATGACGTAAGCATAATGTAATCGTACGTTTAATATCATCTAAGGTAACTTCTGTTCTTGTTTCAAAAGCTGTTAATGCTTTAGCTGCACGAGTTGAAACAATATCTCCACGCAGTCCTTCAATTTGTAACTCACTACAAATTTGTGAAATCTTTAATTGGAAATCATCCGAAATTGTTGTTTGTTCTAAAAGATTTTGTGCACTAACAATTCGACTTTGAATAGCTAGTTGTTCTTTTTCATAACGATCAAACCAAATTTGTGGAGAAATATCAAAATTAATTCTTTCTTCTACTACTTTTACTCGTAAATCAGGTTCACGAATCGTACGAATTTCAGCATGCATGCCAAATCTGTCGAGTAATTGTGGACGTAATTCACCTTCCTCTGGATTTCCTGAACCAACTAAAATAAACTTAGCAGGATGCTTAATTGAAATTCCTTCACGTTCTACAGTGTTCCAACCAGAAGCTGCAGAATCTAGTAAAACATCTACTAAATGATCATCCAATAAATTGATTTCATCAACGTAAAGGATTCCACGATTAGCACGTGCAAGTAAACCTGGTTCAAAAGTACTATTTCCACCCGATAAAATTTCTTTTAAATTAATAGTTCCACAAACACGGTCTTCGGTTGCTCCTAAAGGTAATTCAACCATTGGAATTTTGATAGCTTCCGTTTCGTATTCCTCTTCTAACCCTTTGGGATTTGTATTAAAAGGATCGTTTTTAATAATTTGAATATCAGGTAATAAATCTGCTAAGGCACGAATTGTTGTTGATTTTCCAGTTCCACGATCTCCCATAATCATAACACCACCGATTTTTGGATCGATGACGTTTAATTGTAAAGCCAATTTCATTTCCTCTTGTCCTACAATAGCAGCAAAAGGAAAATTGGTTAAATTTTTTAATCCTACCATAAATTTTAATTGTTAAATTTTAATATGAAATTAACTTATGAATTATATAACGCAATTCCTAAACGAACTGAAAACATAAGAAGAATCAATGAAAGGAAAAGGGTTACATAAATATTTAATTCTGTAATCATATTTAATATTTTTTGTTATACTAGTACAATTTTATTATATTCAAAAAAAATGAATTTATAATAAACATTAACAAATTAGAAAGAACAGTATACACAATTTTAAAATATTACAGTAATTAAAATGATTGACGTACTTAGTTTAGGTTGGGCTAGTTTAATGCTAGTCTTTTCATTCTCTTTAGCTTTAGTCGTTTGGGGAAGAAACGGTTTTTAAAAATTTTTACTGGCAAAAATTAATTTAAATTAATAAAAAAATTTTATATGGGAGAAATTCTTACAACAGCAACAATTTGTTTTGTAATTACACTTTTTGGTTTAGCTTTAGGGTTTGTTTTATTACAAGTTCAAGCAAACAGTTAAAAATTATAAATTTTATTCAATTATAAGTATTAGAAATAATTATGTTGAATAAAATTTAATATATATTTAAGAGGTACAATGTGAACGAAACAAGTAATCCGTTAGCTATTATTTTACTAATAAACAGTGTTATTATTATTGGTTTAATTTTAAATCAAAATGAAAGTAAAAATGAAAGTGCGAGTACCCAAACATCGTCAGTAGTTAATCCATTGGAATTAATTACTTGGGGTTGTGTCTTAATTCAGTTAGTTCTTTTATTAATAAATTTAAAAGTTGTAAATTAGTGCCTGACAAATAAACGTTATTTGAACAATTTTTAAACTCTTTAATGAAAACGAATATCAAAATTTTTTTACTCTGTCCTGTTCCTGATGATCAAAAACCAATCAATGAATTTATTGGTTTAAAAGAAAATCTTTTAACAAGTTGGACAACCTTGTCTCAAAAAAATTATAAAAAAAAATTAACAATTTTTTTTCGAAACATTTTTATAGTTGTAAGTTTAATAACATGTTATCAAATAATTAATAATACAATTGAAGTTCAGACCTGGTTTCTCTATAATTTGATAATTACTACATTATTCATTATTGGTTTATTATTAATAAATATTTTTCGTTGGACCCAAGTTAAAATGAAATTTGAAAATGCACAACTTTTTTATGAAGAAGGATCTTGGTATATGGGTCAAATATGGCAAAAACCTTTACCAATAATTAAAAATGATAAATTGATTGTTACCCAAAAGGTGATTCCACTTCTTAATAGAATATTTCAAACAAGCATATTTTTTATCAATTTTTTTACCTTTTTATTAATTTTAACTCAAATTTAGTAGGGAAAAATCGAAAAAAATATTATAATATGTTTGTTAGCGGAGTAGAGCAGCTCGGTAGCTCGTCGGGCTCATAACCCGAAGGTCAATGGTTCGAATCCATTCTCCGCTAAAAAAGCAAATTTAATTTGTACCTGAAGAAAATTGATTATAACTATAAATTTTCAATATTACAATTAACATGAATAATTCATATTTTCCTGAATTTAGTGGGAGTACTGGTGGTTGGTTAAGTGCAGCCGAAACAGAAGAAAAGTATGTAATGACTTGGACTAATAATGCAAAGTCTAATTCTGTAGAAGCTAATACCTTTGAAATGCCAACAGGAGGAGCAGCGATAATGAAAATGGGACCGAATTTAGTTTATATGGCTAGAAAAGAACAATGTTTAGCCTTAGGAAAACAATTAAAAACAGGGTTTAAAATAAACGATTATCGTATTTTTAGACTTCTCCCTAGCGGTGAAGTACAGTTTATTCATCCAAAAGATGGTGTTTTTCCTGAAAAGGTTAACGCTGGTCGTATAGCTGTAGGAAAACGTGAATTTTCTATTGGAAAAAATCCGAATCCGGCTTCTATTAAATTTACAGGAACAGAAACATTTGAAAGTTAATTACAAAAATTGATTATAGAGAATTAATTTTTATTAATTCTCTATAATTGGAAAGATGGCAGAGTGGTCTATTGCGTCTGACTTGAAATCAGATGAACTTAACGGTTCCGTGAGTTCGAATCTCACTCTTTCCTTATTCAGTAAATTCAGTAACGTCTATAACATTTGAATCGTTGCTCGTTTGACTAGAATTAGATGTACTTGTTTCATTTAATTCTTTCTTAAACACTTCTAAAATTAAAACACTATAAATAAATTTTAATCGTTTTAAATTGTCATTAAATAATAATTCAAGTTTATTATTTTTATATAAGTCTTTAGTTTGATTAATTAATTCTGTGAAATAAACTATAGTTTTATCATTTAAATCAGTTGTTTTATCTAAAAACGATTCAGTTTTAGATAATAAACTATCAATTTCATATGTTATGTTTACTAAAGATTTTCTTGATTTATCTAATATTGCATTTGTTTCTGCATCTTCTAGCATTTTTGAAACTTCTTCACGTCCTAAAGTAGAAGCTCCCTCAATTTTAATTGATTGTTCTTGACCACTTTGTTCTTCACGTGCAGACACGGATAATAAACCATTAACATCTAATTGGAATGTAACATTAATTTTCGGAACACCTCTTGGTGCAGATGGAATACCAGCTAATTTGAAGACCCCTAAACTTTTGTTATCTTTTGCAAAACTACGTTCACCTTGTAAAACATGAATTTCAACAGTATCTTGCGAATCGGCACCAGTAGAGAAGACTTCTGATTGTTTTACAGGAATTGAAGCATTACGATTAATAATTGTAGTCATTAATCCTCCCATTGTTTCAACACCTAAAGATAATGGAGTAACATCTAATAAAATAAGATCTGTAATTTCTCCTGCTTGAACTGCAGCCCCATTAGCAACAACTTCATCGGGATTTACTGTTTCATTTAACGGTTTATTTAAAAAATCAGTTAATAAATTACGAACGGATGGAATTCTTGTAGATCCACCTACTAAAATTACTTGATCAACATCGTTTTTATTAATCTTTGCATCGGTTAATGCTTTCTCAACAGGTTCTTTACAACGTTCTAATAAATTTTTACTTAATTGTTCAAATTTTGATTTATCAATTTCAATATCAATATGTTTTGGATTTTGTCCATCAATATAAATAAATGGTAAATTAATACGAGTTGATTGTAAACTTGATAATTCAATTTTTGTTTTTTCCGCAGCTTCAATAATTCGCTGTAAAGCCTGTTTTTCTGTATATAAATCAATACCTTCTTTTAATTTAAAATCTTGAATAATATAATCTACAATAACTTGATCAAAATCATCTCCACCTAAATGAGTATCTCCTGAAGTTGCTAAAACTTCAAATACTTCATCTCCTACTTCTAGGATTGAAACATCAAATGTTCCCCCACCTAAATCAAAAATTAAAACAACCTCATTAACTTTTTTTTCTAAGCCATAAGCTAATGCTGCAGCTGTTGGTTCATTTAAAATTCGTAAGACATCTAAGCCAGCAATTGTTCCAGCATCTTTTGTTGCTAAGCGTTGGGAATCATTAAAATAAGCTGGTACTGTAACAATTGCTTGGTTAATGTCCTCTTTTAAAAATTTACTTGCATCATTAGCTAATTTTTTTAAGACACATGCTGAAATTTCTTCTGGACTAAATTCTTTATTTAAATTTGGTGCAGTTAATTTAATATTTCCTTTACTATCTTGTTTTACACCATAAGACATTCTATTTGTCTCCGTTTCAATTTCATTAAATTTACATCCAATAAATCTTTTTACTGAAGAGAAAGTATTGTCTGGATTAACTACGGCTTGACGTTTGGCTAACTGTCCTACTAGAGTTTCACCATTTGCGGTGTATGCTACTACAGAAGGTGTTGTTCTTCCTCCTTCTGCATTAGCAATTACACTTGGGTTTGCTCCTTCTAATACGGAAACAACAGAATTAGTTGTTCCTAGGTCAATACCTACTATTTTTTTACTTTTTACTTGGTTACACATAACTGTTAATTCATTATTTTTAAGTTAATATTAGTATATTCTTATTAGTTGTGTCAATCAATAAAATAAGTTGTTATTTATAAATATGTTTTATATAGACATTTACTGCAAATTTTTTTATTATATTAGTGGGGTCATTTTAAAGAAAAATTTAACAAAAAAGAAGGTATCTTGTGTCTTTAGGTATTTTAGGAAATAAAATCGGTATGACTCAAGTTTTTGATGAAAATGGAAATATTATTCCAGTAACAATAATTAAGTTAGGACCTTGTTTTGTTACACAAATAAAATCAACAGAAACTTGTGGTTATAATGCTATTCAACTTGGATATTCAGAAGTTTCTGCAAATTCAAGAAAGTTAACAAAGCCAAATTTAGGGCATTTTAGTAAAAATAATTTACCTCCATTCCGTCATTTAAAAGAATATCAAGTAACAGAACCAACAAATTATGAAGTTGGACAAGAAATTACAATTGATATATTTGAAGTGGGACAAGATGTAAATATAAGTGGACTTACCATTGGTAAAGGCTTTGCTGGAAATATAAAACGTAATAACCATAACTGTGGTCCAATGTCACATGGTTCAAAAAATCATCGTTTATTAGGTTCAAATGGTGCAGGTACTACGCCTGGACGTGTTTTTCCTGGTAAGAAAATGGCAGGCCGTATGGGTGGTACTCAAACTACTGTACAAGGGTTAGAAGTTATAGATATTGATAACAATGAAAATTTATTAGTTGTTAAAGGTAGTGTTCCAGGAAAAACTGGAAATTTAGTAAGTGTTAAAATTAACTCATAACAAGAACTATTTTATATGATTGAAAATAAAATATTTTTAGATAATGGTGAACGAAAGAAAAAAGCTGTAGGTTTAATTCACCGAATTTATTTAACGCAATTAAAAAATAAACGACAACACTTAGCTTCAACAAAAACACGTGCTGAAGTTCGAGGTGGTGGACGTAAGCCTTGGAAACAAAAAGGATCTGGTAAAGCACGTGCAGGTTCAATAAGATCTCCGCTATTTGTTGGGGGTGGAGTAATTTTTGGACCGAAACCACATAAAGTATCTAAAAAAAATAATAAAAAAGAACGTCGTTTAGCGATTTTATCTGCCTTATATTTAAAGAAACAACAATTTGTTTTTGTGGAAGAAAATTTATTTACAGATTTTACCGAAGTTAAAACAAAAAAGATTTGTCAAATAATGTCAAATTTAAATATTGAACAAAATTCCAAGATATTATTTATTCTTTCAAAACCGAATAAATTATTTTGGTTGGCAACTCGTAATTTGAAAAATGTAGAAGTTACCACAGCCAAGTGTTTAAATCTTGAACAATTATTAAAATCTAATCGTTTAATCTTATCAAATGAAGCTTTAGATTTAATTAATTCGACATATGGAAAAAACTATGAATGATTTAGGAAGTTTATTAAATTTAATTAAGTATCCCTCATTAACTGAAAAGTCAATTAATTTATATGGTGACCGTCAATACACTTTTATTGTTGATCGTTCATTAAGTAAATTACAAATTAAATATGTATTAGAAAATATTTTTAATGTTAAAATTATTCAAGTTAATACATGTAATTTACCTACAAAAACAAGAAGAGTTGGTAAATTTATTGGAAAACGTGCTCAATACAAAAAAGCATATGTAAAATTAAAAGAAGGTGATACTATTAACGATCTTTTTAATTAAAAATTAATTCTAAATAGATAATAAAATGGCTATTAAAGTTTATAAACCATATACACCTTCAACACGAAATAAAAGTACTTTAGATTTTTCTACACTATCAAAAGATAGACCCGAAAAATCATTAACAGTTGCCAATCATCGTGCTAAAGGACGTAACAATAAAGGAAGAATTACAATTCGTCATAGAGGTGGTGGACACAAAAAATTATATCGAATTATCGATTTTCGTCGTAATAAAATCGATATAGAAGGAACCATTACTTCGATCCAATACGATCCAAACCGTAATGCAAATATTGCTTTAGTAAACTATGCGGATGGTGAAAAGCGTTATATTTTACAACCTGAAAATTTAAAAGTAGGTTCAAAAGTTATTTCTGGTACGAATGTTGAACCAAATATTGGAAATACTTTACCATTAGCGAATGTACCATTAGGAGCAGATGTTCATAATATTGAATTTATTCCTGGAAAAGGTGGTCAATTGATGAGAGCCGCTGGAACAAGCGCAAAAGTTTTAGCAAAAGATAATGATTACGTAATTTTACGATTATCATCAAAAGAAGTTCGTCTATTCCGTAAAGATTGTAAAGCTACAATTGGAAGGGTAAGTAATTCTGATATTTATAACGTTGTATCAGGAAAAGCAGGACGTACTCGTTGGTTAGGAATTCGCCCTACAGTTCGTGGATCAGTAATGAACCCAATCGACCATCCTCATGGTGGTGGTGAAGGTCGTTGTCCAATTGGACATGCCCGTCCTTTAACACCTTGGGGTAAACCAGCTTTAGGTATGAAAACGCGTAATAAGAAAAAGCGTAGTGATATC
>Ga0209199_1004815_pt1 | contig 12167 bp, 10 predicted proteins | sample COGITO_mtgs_1105_7_FD_184805 | JGI IMG/M metagenome (GOLD analysis project Ga0209199, IMG submission 184805) | Pelagic marine microbial communities from North Sea - COGITO_mtgs_110523 (SPAdes) (version 2) | ecosystem: Environmental > Aquatic > Marine > Epipelagic ...
GTCGTCCAGAGGAAAAAACCAAACACCAGCAGCTTAACCACCAGCCGAAAATACGGGCTCAATAAATCCGCCTTGATATCCTCAGCACCACCCAGAATCACACACACAAAGACCGTGGACCAGAGGTGCAGGAAGGTCACATCACGCACCACACCGGGGGTATAAGAGCTCAATAGGACCATACCAATAAGGAACAGAATAAAGGTAATAACAATGGCAACGCCACCCAAGCGAGAGGAGTTTATAGAGCTGATGCCGTGAGACGCCGCAGAGTCCCTACCCGCGCGCAGGGTAGACAGGGCAAACATCACAACAATGGCTCCAAGCCCTGTTAAACCGAAGCTCAGAAGCGCCAAGAGGGCCATCACGGCGTATTTAGTCAGCGTCGTTCTGCTCGGACTGTAGGTAGAATTTTTAGTGCTGTCAGACACAGAGCTCAATTGACTACATCTCCGGTCGTTCTGCCATTAGTCTTGTCATCCGCAAGACTTCGATCTTCATCCTTAATAATCACGGTGGACTCACCGCGATCAATCAACTCACTCGCAACGCGGCTACCTACAAACCCTAAAACCAACAAGCGATCAGGCGCGTTAACATCACTCACCACAGACCCATCAAAACCAGAACTAATAGCAACCTGAGAGAGCCTCGACACACCACTGATGCCTGAGAGCATCAGAAGCATTCCAATAAGCAATGTCCACGAAAATCTGTTCATATTATTAGAGGCCTACCATCCGTTTGCCTTAAACAGTTTTTTTATGGCTATTTTGGTCTCAGCATCTCTCATACCCACCGCCAGGTTTGCACCTAAGAATCCCTGCTTATTGCCACAGTCATGAACCTCAGCATCCGTCTCAAGGGCGTTCAAGCCCTCAAGCTTGAGCAGCTCATCCAGAGCATCGGTGAGCTGGATCTCGCCACCCACACCAGCCGCTGTATCCTCAAGAAGCTCAAGCACCCTAGAGGGCAGTACATAACGACCCAACACAGCCAAGTTGGATGGCGCATCCTTTGGTGAGGGCTTCTCAACCAGCCCTTTAACAGGCAGACTTTTAAAGGGCTCTGCTGACTCACCATTCAGGTCAGCAATGCCGTAGTTCTCCACAGCATCAGGCTCGACACACTCGACCATGATCTGGCCTGTGCCGGTCTCATCCCAGGCCTTCACTAGCTGCGCAAAACTGTAGTTTTTATCTCGTGACTCTTGATCAAGGACTAAGACATCGGGCAGCAGAACGGCAAAGGGCTCGTTATTAAGAAGGTGCTTGGCGCATAGAACCGCGTGACCTAGACCCAGTGCATCACTCTGCCTAACCGAGGAGATCTTAATACCCTTAGGAACAACATTCTTCACCGTTCCCAGAATCGTTTCCTTACCCTTTTTCTCTAGGCGGTGCTCAAGCTCGTAGTGCGCATCAAAATGATTCTCGATCGCCTCTTTGCCGCTTCGGGTGACCAGAATAATCTCGGTGACACCGCCAGCGATGGCCTCCTTGACCACGTGCTCGATAATCGGCCGGTCATACACGGGCAATAATTCTTTTGGAATCGCCTTTGTCGCAGGCAGCATGCGCGTGCCAAGACCCGCGACAGGAATGACTGCTTTTTTTATCTTAGCGACCATCACTTTTTACTCTCAACATTAACGTTCTGAGTATAGGGTAATCTAAATACCAAATCTTTGCTTAATCGACGTAAAGTCATCGTGATCTAATCGAGGGCCAAACCTCGCCACAACCTTTGCGGCGCAGTCATTGGCAAGGCTTGCGGCCCAAGAATAACTCCTGCCCGAGGTAATGGCATACAGGAAGGCCCCTGCAAACATGTCACCCGCGCCATTGGTATCAATGGCCTCGGCCTTAACACCGTGAGAGTAATCCAAAGAACTCCCATCAAAGGTCACAGCGCCCCTAGCGCCATCGGTGATGGCGAAGGTCTTTGTGTACTGCTTGAGCGCTTCTGACGCCGCGTCTAAGGTCTCGGTACCGGTAAAGGCCATGGCCTCGTCCTTATTGCAAAAGATCAGGTCCACCCCATCACCAATCACCTGTCTCAGAGCATCAGCAAAGACCGCCACCACAAAGGGGTCTGACAGGCTGATCGCAACCTTAACACCACTGGACTTAGCAAGCTCGACCGCCGCTTTAGTAGCCGCTGTTCTAGCTTCATCGGTGACCAGGTAGCCCTCAACATAGAACCACTCTGAATCTACCAGCGCGGCCTGATCGATCTCTCGTGCTGACAAGCCCTCGCTCGCACCCAGAAATGTGTTCATGGTTCTCTCAGCATCATCGGTCACCATCACCAGGCACTTGCCGGTGATGCCTGGCTCCTGGCCTGCAGAATGAAAATCAACACCTGCCTCTTTTAAGTCATCAATGTAAAGCTGGCCATCCTCATCATCAGCCACCTTGCCGCTAAAAAATGCTTGAGCGCCCAAGCTGCTGGCGGCAACGACTGAGTTACAGACAGAGCCACCGCACTTACGAAGCATGGCACTATCCTGAGCAGAGAGCGACCCAATCAATTCAGTCTGGCGAGCCTCATCAACTAATGTCATGACGCCCTTGTCAATACTTGCATTGGCCAAAAATTCATCGGACACCTCAACCTCGGTATCCACCAGTGCCGCGCCAATGCCATAAATACTATATTTTTTCATTGATTATCAATACCTTGTTGCTGACGAACTTCTTCTTGAAGTTGCGCTATTTCATCATGTAACGCGTTATATTCACGTCGCTTTCTTACCAAGAACCGAGCCGTGATGGCGGACTTCTCCGCGATACCCATTGGCGTGAGAAGGTAGGCATAGCCCCACTTATTATCGGACTTCTGGAAGTTATCCAGCTTGACCCAGCCCACATCAATCAGGGACTTAACCAGGTAGTGGGTCTTACCCAAGCTAATACCCAGCTCCTCAGCCAACTGTCGCTGAGTAAGATCGGGCTGCTGCTCAAGAATTTTGAGCACGCGATATTCGAGCTCTTGGTTTGACATAAATAAGGAAGATGAGTCGTTTATGGTTTCAGGCAGGCTACCGCAGGACCCTGTGGCAACAGAACCCTACATGGCGAAAAACACCCAACATCAGCAGTCTTTCGCGTGTTCATATAATGAACAAGATAGCATAAGTGAATAAGATTACAAGTTCAGGGCAGCAATATACGGGTTATATTATTGGTTATTCCGGCCTGTTCACTATTTGAACAAGATATCATAAATGAATAATATTACAAGATTAAAGTGTCGAGATGTTAACTAGGTGCGCTTTTGTTGGGAGTTATTTGAGGGTTTGCCAGCGGTTACAAAAATCAAGCCATAAAGGCCACACTGAGCCAGAAAAACAAAAATCCATAGATTGCTTGAGATTGGGATTAATTCACCGACATAGCCCACCAACGCAACTCCAGAGCTACCTGCAGCTATTGATAACCCAGTGGCAGAATTTGCCATATTCTTAGACTTAAACACCGACTTGAAGTACGCATAAACACGATTGTGGAGGTGATCATTATCTGGCGCCGTTATAGACTCCCCATTAATGCACCGACGAATCAAACTCACACTAAAGTCAACGCAGGGGTAGAAAAACAGTACCGCCAAGAATGGCAGAGACACCACCCCCTCACTAAAAGCGGTCAGACCAGTAACCAGCATGGCCGAACCGATGGCGTAGGCTCCGGCATCACCCAGAAATAGACGCCCCGAGACCACATTAAAGATTAAAAATAAACTCGCCCCATACAAGCCAGCCGGGAGTGCGATTCCATCCATCTCTGCAGTAAATATATAACAGTTAATAACAAAAATACCGATCACCAAACCATTGGCACCATCAACCGTGTTTACCGCGTTAATAAACCCTACGGAGAAAAAAAGACAAACCACAAAAGCAATAAAAGGAATACTCAGCAACCAATCTACACCGGGCAATCCGATGCTACTGGGGATCAATTCTGGCGCTAATAAAAAAACCATTGCCAGCACCGTGGCTTTACTGATTAACCGAAATCGTGGGGATAAACTGTTATTGCGCAGGTCTTCAATTAAGCCAAGGGTAAAGCATCCGGCCGCGCCGAACCAAATAGGCCAATTGTCCTGCACCTGTGACACTGCCTCAGATCCCTTATCACCGTTTATAATAAAGAGGGCTAAGGACATTAGAACAGCCGACACTAGGGCAACACCGCCCAGGCGGGACGCTTGCACCTCCGCAATTCCATGTTTGTCCACAGCATCTGATGCATAACTCTGTAACGTCATGAACTGCATAAGCAAGATAATCACCAGGCCACCAACACCAAAAGCCGCGGTTGCCAGAAGAGACATTACCGCCAGTTTAGAGAGCTCGCGCCCGGAGAGAGTGAATGAGTTCAATATCAAAATCCCTATTAGTTTTGTGGCCGTCTGAGTCCCGTCAGAGAGCTGTTTAAAAGTGAATAGCACTCTATCGTCTTCATCGGCGATTATCCAGCGAATAAACTAAAAAAACTTCAACTTCAATTCCGCCATCCCTTTCTTTACATTACAGCTCTAAAGAAGCCTTATATACTAATCAAGCGGTTCGAGAATTACAGCCTGAGCTCGTATTGAACATTTACCCGGCCTAAACCTGTTAAGTAGAACACTATCCAGTAGCCAATACACTGGAACAGGAAAAGCCAGGCCCAGAGATCACTGGTCACTGGCCACCACTGATAAATGTACCCGATAAGAGTTAACCCTGAGGATGAGGCCACCACCAGGCCACCAGTCATGGAGTTGGCCAAGGTTTTGGATGGCAGCCAACGCTGGAAGTAATAGTGAATGCGATTGTGTAAATGATCATTGTCCGGCAAGAAGATTGATCGGCCCGCACGATAGCGGCGTGCCAAGGTCATGATAAAATCAATGCAAGGGTAAGCGAAAAGGCAGGCCAAAAAAGCAGCGGAGAAAACATCATCATAAAAAAGGTACAGTCCTGAAATTGCCAGAGAGGCGCCGAGACCATAGGCCCCAGCATCTCCCAAAAAAAGTCGACCTGAGATCACATTAAAAATGGTAAATACTGCGCACGAGGTCATCATGGCGGCATAAACAAATTCACCCGTACTCACATAAAAAAGACCGAAAGCGATAGTCATCACGCCGGCCATAAGCCCGTTGGCGCCGTCTGCCATATTGATCGAATTAATAAACCCTACACAGAAGATGACCGTCAGCAGCCAACCAACAAGTGGCAACCCCATAAGGACATCAAGACCCGGAATACCCAAATCAACAGGAATTAAGGAGGGCCATACGGCTATAGTCACGGCGAATATTCCAAACTCTGCATACAACCGAAACCGAGGACTCAAGTAATTGTTGCGCAGATCTTCTACCAGCCCAAGTAAGGCACAGCAACCCACGGCAAGCCAATCGATCCAGTAAGGGCCCGACGGCCCGCCGGAGGCATCACCAAAGTAGTCACTGAAATAGCCTGCAACTAAAAGACCTAGCCAGCTAGCAAATATTGTAACGCCACCAAGGCGTGACGCACTTACTCGAGAGATTCCGTGCTTATCAACAGCGTCATGGGCATAACTTTGTCGAGTGATCCATTGCAGCAAAATCATGATCATTAGGCCAGCTAGACCAAAGAATATCACGGCAAGAAGCATCATCACTGAGAGCTTGGCAAGGTCCCTTTCTGTGAGCACGAAAAGGGGTTTATTCATACATTACCCAAACAAGATTAATAGCACAGTCTCCATTGATCACAACGTTGAACCGAGTATCTATCCTTGAACGGCCTTAGCTATAAAGCGTTGACAGCAACTTCACAAACAAATTAATCATCGCCGGCAAAAGCTTAATACAATCCCTAATAACTAGTCAGACTTTCTAGCGTAGTGCATCACCAGCACCAACAGTACCGACAACATGCCACCGAGCAGTGTTCCTAAAATACAGATCAAGGCACGTTTTGGCTGGGACTTTTCCTCTGGCACCATGCTCGGGCTGACCGCGACAAAGGCATAGTCAGGGCTCGCCTCCGCCACCATCTTGTTCTTGGTCTGCTCTTCAATAATAGTATAAAAAACCTCTCTCATCTCGGCGATGGAGGTTTTCCCTATCTGGGCCTCAAGGTAGCTTATATTATTTGACACCTTTTCCACCTGACGCGCCTGCATATGCTTATTAATCGCTGAGATATACAAATCCAGCCACTGCTTGGCAATCTGCGGTGAGTAGTACTCTATGGAGACAGACACAAGGCCTGACTTCTGGTCTTCGGACACGGAAAGTTTCTCCGAGAATACCTCAAATAACTGCCAGCTCGTAGGTGGTCCTTCTTTACCAATGTGAGCATCTTCAACCAGCCAGCTTTTTGTTTCTACTTCATAAACATCATTATCAATCTTTAATTGATTAGACACCCTACTCCACCCTTCAGCAGCGTAAACCTCAACAGCAAGATCATTGTCAGCGATGAAACCCTCGACAAAGCTCCAAGACTTCATGATCTCTTGGGCGATCTGTGACTCACTACTCTCGCCACCACCAATACTCACCCCAGCCAAAGACGCAAGACCGCCTAGCTGCCCGAGAGCGCCCGATAGCCCTCCACCGCCTGACTGGGCAGGCGCCAATAGCGCTGTCGCCTTGTACTGATTGGGCACTGACAGAGCATAAATCACTGAGGCAACAGCAAACACAGTGGTGATAGCAATGATCTTAACTTTACCGGCCCACAGAACGGAGAAGAGCTCTCGAAGATCTATTTCATCGTCGTACTGATCACTAATTTGAGTATTATTTTCCAAGAGCCTATTCCTTCAACTATTAATGTCTTCTGCTTCTTGCAGCTACGGGTTGTTGCTGAATGATTTAACCGCTGCAGCACCAAGTGACAGCTGATAAATAATCGTGGACACCTCAGCTAAAAGCGGTATGCCACGAAGTACTGAATTGTCTGCATCAACAGGCACAACAATGGTGTCACCAGGACTAATAGTGTTCTTTGCAGATGTGAATTTGAAGAGCCCCCTTAGTCCTGTCTTGGGCATGATGACCTCCCCGCCCGCCTTCACGATGTAGATGTCATTCTTATCAGCCCTGTCCTTGAACCCACCACTCTGCTCGATGTAGTCTGACTGACTAAAATCAGGATCGAACAGGTACGACGTGGGACGACGCACCTCACCCAATATGGTGACCTCTTGACTGATCTTGGGTACCATCAATCGGTCTCCACTCTTCAAGACGACATCTTGGGCTCGGTAGGCCACAATATCCGCCAAGGGAACCACCAAACGACCGGTGGCAACTGAACTAGCCAAGGACGCAATTGCCCCTTGCTGTGCTGCTATTTTTCCCTGATCAAGCTCTGCATCGGAAAAGGCTATATCCTCATTGAGCAGTTCTATCAATCTATCGATCTCCACCTGCTCACGCTCTCTCAACGACTCCCTCAAGAAAACTGAACCATTAACAAAGGCCTCATCAGTAAAACCACCCGCCCTCTGGATGACAGAGCTCAGCATCTCACCCTTCTCAAACACATAGGTACCCGGGAAGACAAACTCACCCTCAAGTGTAATGGATTCAGTTTCTCTGAACTCTGGAATGGTTCGAAACTCAACATAATCTAACGGCTCCAAGCCGGTAGATGATGAAGTGGTAAGGTCTGAAATAAGGATCGATGAGACCGCCCTGTTAGGATTGGACAGATCCAATCTCGAAATTTCCGCTGACTGTGAGTATGCTGATTCAATCAGTCCACCCGAAAGAGCAATCAGATCTCGTACCGTCATACCCTCTGTCAAGGGATACTCTCCAGGGAACTTGACCGTACCGTTCGAAGACACAACCCTAGGTAAGCCGTCAATTGAAGCCTGACGCTTCAAATTATCAATAAACGGGGCCATTGCCGAGGCTCTGTCTTGATAATCAGCCAACACAACCACCCTGTCTCGAGATTCTAACGTTAGGTTGTCCCTTCCGGCGGTATTGGACAACATATTGCCTAGATTAAACGTTAAAACCTCGATGTCGGCGCTGTTTTTTAATTCTCTCACCACCAGCGCAACATTCAAATCTGTGTCTGGGTTTAATTTCTCTCTGTTAGAGATCACATCAGACACTTTCATTCCTTCACGCCAAGAGAACTCACCCCCATGGCGGACAGCTCCAGAAACGGTAACGATATCTTTCTTATAATCGGTGATTGCATCGATTTTCAGATGATCGCCACTTCGCAAAGCTATAGCTCTATCCCCTGATTGGCCCATATTAAGATCCAGGACAGTCATGAAACCCTCATCATTAATCCTTTCTAACCTGGCGCTACTCGAAAAAGCCTTCGGCCCAAGACCTCCCGCCAGGTCAATCAAATCTCCAGTGGATTCAGACCCCTTTAGCTCATAGATTGCTGGCCTCAAGACTTGCCCCTCGATGGAAACCAAGTCACCCACAATCGGAATGTAAATAACATCAGCCGCCTGAACTCTGACGTCCTTGCTTGTGTCTCCAGACAACAAAAGATCATACAAATCCAAAGTGGCAATCACCTCACCCTGCCTCTTTAGCTGAATAGCTCTGAGGGAACCAATATCACTGACACCACCACTACTGACTAGTGCATGGGTGATGGTGGAGAGAGAAGAGACTGTGTAAGCACCGGGCTTGAATGCCTCACCCAGAACAAATATCTGCATTGATCTCAAAGAACCCATGCTAATACTGACCTGAGTGCCAATGATCTGAGCAGAGATTCTAGCCTGCAGCATCTCCTTGGCCTCTCCGTAGGTCAATCCCGCCAGACCGACGGGGCCCAACTCAGGAAAATCAACAAAACCCTCCCGATTAATCTCGAGCGAGAACGAATTATTTGCCTTACCGTAAAAAAGAATATCCAGCGTATCGCCAGGCCCCAGAAGATAGTCCCCCGACACAGGGATACTTGCGGCAGGGGCATAGGTCGTAGGAGCATTTGCAAAAAGATCATAACCAAAGGGCTTTAAGGATGATGCTGGCGCTGTGGCCCCGACTCCTGAGACCGCAACCGGCGCTACCGCTTCTGAAATATCTTCCGAGGATGACACCGTACCTCTGGCAATCGGCGCAGGCGCAGGCACAACCGCCTTAGCGGAAACAGAGGTAGAAACTTCACTACAGAGCGCATCAAGATCATAGCCCGCCTGCTTGGCCATGGCCTTGTTCGCCGCAGTGACATTACCACAGAGCGCTTTTGCTTGAGCAAGATCCTGAGAGTAACTCATACTCGTGCATAACATGACGACTAAGGTAAAAATATAGCGCCAAAGATCTGTGGTTTTTAGTTGTTTCATAGTCCTTTTTCTCACTCTGTATTATTCAAATCAATTTCAGTAACATTAGTTTAACTTGGTCAACGTCAGCGCATTATATCTATCATCAACAACTTGTCGGATCACAGCAATACTGCCGTCTTCCTCAACAAGGATGATGTTGCTGTAGATTTTAACATCTTTGCAAGATTGAGAGAATTGCTTCTTGCCAGATTGCTGTTTTTTCTTCCATTGATCACATTTATGTACGGCTAGTGTTCGGTTCCCTCGCATGAAGGTCCTTTCATCCGCAACATCACTATTTTGATACTCTTGCCCTCGCAGACCCAAACCACTCACTCGTCGCACTGACCAGCCATCAAAAAAAACCTGATCCCCTACTTTGTTTGAGAATAGGGTACCATCGGGCAAGGAAACAGGGTAAACCATAGCCTCATAATTTGCATATTTCACTGACCAGCCATTTAAAGAAAGATCCGCGTCTTGGGTTTCAAAAAGACCCATTACTGTGGACAGCTGACTGGATTGGACGCTGCAACCGCTAAACAGTATCAGACACGCCATAACGCTGAGCATTCTCATGGGCTTAGCCTCTTGGTCATTTCACTAAAGGCATCATACCGTGCTCCGCGGGTATCCCACCAGATATTGGCACTAAAATCTTCTAAACGCTGGCCACCATCACGCTGAATCGGACGAAGCCGCATACTATAGTTACTTCTGCTGCTGGTTCCGAGCAGGCCATTGAGCGGAATACGAAAATACATACCCTTATCAAAGCTGCCTTCACCAAAATCCTCAGCAGAGACATCGGTTTTTGTCGCCCACAAACCCACTGACCAGCCATTATGGAAAGTTCGTCTGACCTCTAAGGTTGCTCCTACATCCTTTGCCAAGTATTTACCCGCATGGACCGCAACGTCAAAATTGTAAAAAGGGGTCGCCCAGTACACACTGGCAAAGGCGGTGGATGTTTTGTAATTCAAGTGCTTAAAGCTTTTATCATAATCCCGTTGTTGCACCCAGTTGGCGCTCACACCATAGGCCAGTCGTGACTGGTATGGCTGGTACAAGACCTCACCACCGAAGCCGCTGAACATTGACTCTAGAACACCGCCAAACACTCGGTAGTGAATGTCATTCATCGCGGTGCCGCGCTTTTCTAGATAAAGAGAATCAAGCCCGGTATCTCCTTCTGTTAGGTACTTAACAACATCTGAGCGAACTCGCGGTAATACTGAGCCTGAATTAATTCGATTACTCTCATCAAAATTATTCGTGATATCAAGGCCATAGGCGCCGGTTAGCAACCAAGATTTTGGCAAGGCTAAGCTTACCCCGACTTTAGCATACAGCTGGTATCGTGCCGGATCATCTGGATCAAAGAGCTGAAGACGATTCGATAGGTTTACATCAAAGAATACCTTTTTTTGTACAAAATCAGTTCTGTGCTGAACAAAACTCAGTGGTTTGATCGGCTCGACCCTAATCTCACTCTCAACTAATTGACCAATTTGCCCATAGGTCAGTGAAGGGCGACGCATTCTGATGGAATGCAATCGATGGCCCTCCTCCTCAATAACAATATTAAAGGTATTTACCGTAGTCGGTAGATGTAAGTCTGCCAAATTAGCCATAGTGGCCACGGCATCTGCCCAAACAGGGTAGGCTAAGTTACCCATGACGATCGTGGCGCTGTGGGAGGTTTCATCTACGGTGGCTTCTAATAATAGAATTCCCGAACGCTCAACATCAAACAGCAGGGTGTCGTACCAGCTAAGCGGGTTGATTCCCGCAGGGAGCTCATCAACGGGGTAATCTAGACTTGACCGAAATACTCGGTTAGACGGCTTTGCTGGCAATGATTTAGTGTCAAGGGCCGCTGAGATCTCTATACCCCATTCTTCATTGTGTTGATGTGACAGGGTAAGTGAGACTCCCGGCAGAGCATCCCACTTTACGGCTGCGGTAATAGGGCTTTTTGGTCTTTCTCCCCCTCTTTGAAAACTAAAATCATATGGATCGGGGTTGTACTCCATCATTGCGGTGAGCGGCAGCCCTGGCACGTCATAGCTAATTCCACCAAAAAGGCCTACCTCTTTGCCGCTAAAAAAATCTCCCGTTGATAACTCACCACCCAACCCTGTATCACTGTCTCGAACAGAGAAAGTATCAGAAAGCCAGGTCATAGGGTTTTCAAAATCGCCTTTGCCCGCCAAGCGACCCCAACCCATGCCTAGGGTGACATCAAAATTTCCCATCTCTTTGGACGCTACAACATACTCAGAACCCCAAACACCTGTTCCAACTAAGTCCCTTATCCCGATAGCTACCTGAGGAAGGTAACGCTGCTCTTCCCAAAGCCTAATTTTTGCCTCGTAATTACGATCATATGAATAGATGGCCCTATTAAAACCCGTGTATCTGAAAGTTCCCTCAAGCCATGGCGTTGCTTGGTAGGTAATAGAATAGGCTTTTGTGCGTGATTGAATTGCGGCGGTAGTGGTGAGCGTGCCATCTGAGGACATGCGAGCTGTGGGGATATCGATTAGTCCAGTGGTGCCAAAATCCGATGCCATTGACGGCACTGCAATACAAACACATAAACATGGCAGTACTAGTCGATTCATAAATAAGATGTTAACTCGTTTTGAGCCATTAAAAAAGGGCATCAGAGATGCCCTTTTTCGTTACTGAGACGCGCATTAGGTACCAGAGGTTGAGCTAGTACCCGTAGTACCTGTAGTACCTGTAGTACCTGTAGTACCTGTAGTACCTGTAGTACCTGTAGTACCTGTAGTACCTGTAGTACCTGTAGTACCTGTAGTACCTGTAGTTGGCGTAGGCGTAGGCGTAGGCGTAGGC
>Ga0209199_1004817_pt1 | contig 12164 bp, 7 predicted proteins | sample COGITO_mtgs_1105_7_FD_184805 | JGI IMG/M metagenome (GOLD analysis project Ga0209199, IMG submission 184805) | Pelagic marine microbial communities from North Sea - COGITO_mtgs_110523 (SPAdes) (version 2) | ecosystem: Environmental > Aquatic > Marine > Epipelagic ...
GTTCAGTGTTGTACTTACATTCGTAACCTTTTTATTCATGCTCTTAGGAGCTCTTTTGTTTATTTATGCCAAACAAAATAATATTGCGATTCCGTTGTTAGATGGCAAACCCAAAACAGATTTATTATTTCCAGAAATCGCCCTCAACAGCGGGTTGGGAATCACGCTAGGCATCACTTTTATCCTTGGATTGATAGCCGCTGCGTATAGCAGTGCCGATAGTGCCCTGACTTCTTTGACGACGTCTTTTTGTGTGGACATCCTAGACATGAAAAACAAATCAGAACAAGAACAAAAAACGATTCGTAAAAAAACACATATCGGAATGAGTGTGCTTTTGGTGGTGGTCATCATCGCTTTCAAATACACTCTAAACTCCAATGTGATTAGTAGCTTATTGACTGTGGCTGGGTATACCTACGGGCCTCTTTTAGGATTGTTTGCTTTTGGAATATTTACAGATTATAAAATAAAAGACCGCTATGTTTGGGTGGTCGCCTTGTCTTCTGTTGCGATTGTATTTATGCTTGGGAATATACCCGCAGAAAACTTAGGTGGCTATGTGATTGGCTACGAGCTTCTGCCTCTTAATGGGCTCTTTACTTTCTTAGGACTAATGTTGATTCGACGTAAATAACCTCAACATAAAAGGCGACTTAATGTTAGATTAGCCGCCTATATATCTTCGAGTGTTACAGAAATATTAGAATCTATTTTACAATCAATTTTTTAGTGATTTCGCTATGAGTGGTGTTTACTTTTAAGAAGTACAATCCTTCAGGTGCTCGTAATTCTATTTCAGGGTTTTGGGATAGATCTCTATTTTTTTCATAAAAGACCAACTTCCCTAGGGAATCATAGATTTTTATGGTTACAAGTTTGTTTAATTTCCAACTTAGTTTAAACACACCAGTTGAAGGGTTTGGAGACACTTCTAAATCAGAGGTGTCAAATTCATCCAATCCAGCACTATTAGGCTTGTACAAATCAACTCGCCAGAGTCCACGCCCGTAGGTCGCCGCATATAATTTGTTATCCGCCGTATTTATCTCAAGCTCATTTACCTTAACATTTGGCAAATCAGTGTTGTAGGACGTCCAGGTGGTTTCATTAGCTCTCAAATAATAAATCCCATAATTCATCCCTAAGTATAGTATATCTTCACCATACGTTATATCCCACACCAATGCCAAGGCACTAAAACTAGGTAAGTCATGCGTTGTAACACTCCAAGTTGCACCGCCATCACTAGAAATATAAACTTTTTCAGACGAATTAGTCGCAATGGCTAGTTTATTTGAATCTGTTGGATGAATGGCAATCGAATTAATACCTCCAGAAAACCCTGTCAGTTGCGCCCAATCTCCAATGGAACCACCATTGGTCGTTTTGTAAAGATTACTCCCAAATGCAGCATACATGGTATCGCTATCAGAAGGTGCTATTTTTAGGTGGTTTGCAGTGCTGCCAAAATCTTGTGAAATAGCAGTCCAGCTCTGGCTTCCATCACTCAAGTTCAGGCCTCCATTCGTAGATTTATATATTTGATCATATCCGGTATAAATGGTATTTCCATCACTAGGGTCTTGCTCAAAAGGTGTGACCCAATCTCCTGACTTGCCATCAGGAGATGGAAGAAAAATAATACTTTGTCCCTGATTGGTGGATTTATATAAACTTCCAAATTGTGAAGTTCCATATAAGATATTAGAATCTGAATGGTCCACAAAAGATTCCATACCATCCGCACCTAACCAATCATACCAAACACCGTCTGCTCTATAAACCGAAGTTCCATTGTCTTGTGATCCTCCAGAAACAATCACTGGATTTGTTTGACTGATTCCAATTTTATAAAATTGACGTATCCCCAAACCTGCGGTTAAATCGGTATAATAAGTACTGCTGACATTCAACGGGTCATTGGCTACAAAAATACCGCCATCACTCCCCACATAAATTTTGTCATTATGATAGATCATAAGATCAATATCGGCATGGCAATAGCCTATGTTTTCATTTGCTGCAGAGCCTGGTTGACATTGAGAGGTCACGTTAAAATCCGTACCACCATTTGTTGATCTCCATGAAAGAACACCCGCAATATGAACGTCATCTACATCAGATGGATTGACGATGATATCCATATCTCTTGGGGCTTGCCCTTTGGCATCACTTGCATCTGATGTATAACCGAAATAATTTTTTCCGGCGTGGTCTAATTCAGTAAAATTAGCACCACCATCGGTTGATTTATAAAACCCTCCAAATAGGCTGCCAGCAGCTTCGACTACATACACAACCTCCGGATTGTTTGCAGAAACGCCTATCATTTTTGGACCACTTAGAAAATTATCTGGATTTGCACCCGCTTCAAAACCATCAGAATAAACAACTCCTTGTGTTGGACTTTCTACAGAAATATCATCTAATGTGACTTCGCTGGCATAGTAGGAATGCCCTTCAAAAGCTATATAATAGTCTCCAGATGGATCTGGTAAAGGAATTGAAACGTCCTCCCATGCTGAAACTTCAGCTGGTATAGTTGCAAGCAGCGTCCATGGCTCGGAAACTCCTGTTTTATAAAATATTTTAAAAGGATTAGCAGGATTCTGAGGATATCGAATGTTTACATTTGTAAAAGAAAAATTTAATGTTGAATCTGAAATCCCGCTAAGATCGATTGCAGGTGTAATTAATTTTGTAATCGAATTTGATGCAGAAAACAGTGTTAAAATTGCTAACTTTGAGCCGCTTTTAGCAGTCAATGAACCATTATGGTTAGATTCAGCTATGGCCCAATCTGTAGTCTGAGACACATATTCTTGACTCCAAAAAGCTAAAGGATCAAAAGCATTATTGATAATCTCAAAACTTTGACCACCATCGGTAGATTTAAAAAATGAATTTCCTGATGCGTAAATTGTATTGGTGTCCCCTGGCTTAAATTCTACATCAAAGCCTGTAGTAGACTCTGGATGAATTAATGCCCATGTTAGACCCGCATCAACGGATTTATATACCCCATCAAACTCCCCAGAACAAAACATTTTATTGGTGTTTGTAGGGTCAATCAAAATTTTATTAATTCTTCCATTTCCAGTATCTGCTAGTAGGTTCCAAGTGGCACCTGCATCTGTAGATTTATAAATTACGCCATAGGAAGTCCCCCAGAAATAGGTGTTTGAATCGGTGGGGTGTATTGTCAATGCATGCACCACAATATTAGAGAGATTATCTGTTAATGCAGTCCAGGTTGTAGTCCCATCAGTTGTTTTCCAAACGCCTCCCCCTGGAGATCCAATAATGATATGATCTTCATTAGTGGGATCAATGGCTATACTGGTAATTCGTCCAACACCCGGATTCCATCCCGAAGTTTGATTCCAATAGGAGGGTCCTAATTGTTCCCAGTTAGAAACTAAGCTGGCACGACTTGATCTATTTGAATTGTTTATCTCTGAATTGTACTGTTCTAACTCGTTATAGTAAAACGAAGGCGACTTTAAAAGTCCATTGTCATCTTGCATACGAATCGCATCATACTCCCAACGCTTATAGCTTTTGTGTCCAGTGCCTCTACCAGTTCCTCTAATTTCAAAATATGCCTCGGCAGTATTCTGAACTTCTTGAACTGTGAATTCTTCTGAGTTCATCATCTCAAGATATTCTTGGGATTCAACATTTAAAAATAATAATAGAAAAGTGTATAAAATAAGAGTAGGCTTATTCATAGCGTAAGGATTTGAAATTTGGTACATTAATATAGTGAAAAATATTTACAATCTTAAAATATTCTGTGACTTTAACTTTATTTCGCAGTATTGCTGGTTAGAGACGCACAAAAGAACCCTCTTTAAAATAGCATTTACTCAAACATCCTTTTCAAGGTAAGTGTTGAAAGTAAGTTATAGGGGGCTTACTCCTTTAACAAAGAATATTCCCTAGAATTAATACTGCTGCGTCGTGAGTAATACCAACGTACAAGCAACTTCATAATCTATAGACACCTCACTTAGACGCTCATAAAATTTAGGATTTTCAGTGCCAGGATTGAAAATAACGCGTGTAGGGTTTAAATCTAATATATAATCATAATAAGCTTCTTGACGTTTCGGATTCAGATACAAAGTGACCGTATGAATGTTTTTATAAGGCATTAACTCCGTATCAATATCAACGCCGCAAACTGTGCCTTGTTTCAATCCAAAGGCCTTCACTTCGATGGCATTGTCACACAAGCGAAGTATTGCCATATTGGAGTAACGATCGGGATTTAAAGAAGCGCCGAGAACGAGGGTGTGTTTTTTTGACATGCCATTAAGTTTTATATTAATTTAAAATAAATAGTAACAAAATTAATTATATGTCGTCTAATCTACAAATACCTATTAATTTTATCCCTCCCAAATAAATGAAAAATATCGCAGTATTACTTACTTTTTTAATGGTTTCCAATTTAGCTCTTTATGCTGACAACTCATTAGACAAAGGTACCATTAGTGGCCGTGTGATCGATTCTAAATCAAACGAAGCCCTCCCCTATGTAAATATCATCATTAAATCACAATCAGGTGAAATAATTACTGGTGCAATTACAGATCAAGATGGCGTTTTTGAAATCTCAAACATTAAAGAGACTACAGTTATAGTTTCTGTTCAGTACATTGGTTATAAAACTTTAAACAAAGAGGTTACTCTGAGTCGTGGAAAAAATAAACTCGATTTAGGAACTCTTGTTTTGGAAGAAGATCAGACGGCACTTGACGAAGTCACTATCATCGCTGAAACTTCTACCATTCAACAAAAAGTAGATCGAAAAGTGATTACTATCGGAAAAGACCTTACAACACAAGGCGCAACTGCAAGTGATATTATGAACAATTTACCTTCTGTTAGTGTAGATAGTCAAAGTGGCTCTATTAGCCTGCGTGGGAACGAAAATGTGCGTGTTTTAGTAGATGGAAAACCAACCAATGTACCCGCAGCGCAGTTATTAAAACAAATTCCTTCTACATCTATAAAAAGTGTTGAACTTATTACAAACCCATCCGCAAAATACAACCCTGAAGGTATGAGTGGTATTATAAATATTATTCTTCACAAAAACACAATGGTAGGTTTTAATGGAAGCTTAAATATTGGATTAAGTAAAGAAATAAATGCCAATTTTAATAGTTCCATCGATATGAATTACCGCAACGGTAAATTCAATTTTTACGGAAATTATGGTAATACTATTGGGGAAAGTTCTAATAATGGGTTTATAAATAGATTAGATGATAGCACCAGACAATTGTTCACTTTTGGAAACAATAACAAATCACATTTATTTAAAGTAGGTGTAGATTACTATATAAATGATAAAAATACCTTTTCTGTTTATACCAATCAAAATTTGTATGATGGCAAAGGAAATGGAGCAACGGATATAGTTTATTTATTAAATAACAATCCAGATTTTAGACAAGAGTTTAACAACTCCAATGATAACAACACCTCTACGTATAACGCAAGTTACAAACACGATTTTAATGATGATGGACATAACATTAGCATAGAAGGTGACTATAGTACCTTTGATAGTGATGAAACTGCTGATTTCAGATTCTCCGCAGCTCCTACCTATTTGGATTTAGTAAATAACCAACGAGATAATACCATTATAAACTTGGATTATGAAAACCCATTGTCTGATGACGTAAAATTAGAATTGGGAGCAGAATACAGAAATAACAATTCTGAAAACACGTATGACACTACTAATGTTACCTTATTTGATTCTGATTATCAATATGAAAGAAGCATTTACTCCTTTTATGGTACCTATAGTAAATCCTTTGAAAAATGGTCTTATCAAATAGGTGCCCGAATAGAACAGTACGATGTGAAAGCCGATTTTGCACAAAACACACAAGCAGATGCTCTATTTAAAGACGATCAATTTAGTGTATATCCTTCAGGGTTTATAACTTATAATCTTTCAGAAAAAAACACGTATCAAGTAAGTTTTAGTCGCCGTGTAGATCGTCCAGGGTTGGGACAAATAAACCCGATAAGAGTATGGAGTACACCACGAATTACATCGATAGGTAACCCAAATCTAAAGCAGCAATTTACTAATTCTTTAGAAGCGAACTACACTCGGAAATTGAACAAAGGAAGCATTACAGGTGGCGTGTTTTACCGAGCTATAGATGACGAAATTAGTAGAACCGTTTCTTTAGACCCAACCGATGCTAACAGACTCTTATTAAGTTTTGATAATTTTGACAAAAATAATGCCTATGGTGCAGAAGTATCTACAAATTATAGACCTACAACGTGGTGGAGCTTTAATGGTAGTGCAGAACTGTATTTTAATACTGTAAAAGGTGTAGTGGATACAGGAATTACTGGACTAGAAAATGTTGAAATTGATAACTCTACCTATAATTTGCGATTAAGTAACACCTTTAAAGCTAACAAAAAATTAAGCTTCTCTTTATTTGGAATGTATCGTGCCGATAGTGAAAGTTTACAGTTTAACAGAAAATCAATGTTTATGGTTAACACAGGTTTGAGTTATAAATTTTTAGAAGATAAAGCTACTTTTAGTTTTAGTTATAATGACATTTTTAATACCATGAAATTTCAATTTGATGGCGAAAGACCTTACCCGCAAAACGGTCAGTTTAATTGGGAAAGTAACACCTGGAGAGTTGGTTTAAATTACCGCTTTGGTGGTAGCAAGTACAAAGCATTAAGTAGAAAACAACGTGATAATAATGAAAAATCTGGTGGTGGGTTTATGTAACCCTAAACAACTACCATTTTATAATCACACTTCCCCAAGTAAATCCACTTCCAAAAGCGGCTAAAACAACCGTGTCCCCTTCTTTGACTTTCCCTTGTTCATGGGCTTCAGATAAGGCAATTGGAATGGAGGCTGCCGTGGTATTTCCGTATTTTTGAATGTTGTTATAAACTTGGTCGTCCGACAATCCAAACCGCTTTTGAATGAACTGAGAAATCCGCAAGTTGGCTTGATGTGGAATGAGCATATCAATATCAGAAACTTCTAAATTATTTTTTTGCAAACCTTCATTGATCACCTCACTAAAGCGTTTGATGGCATGTTTAAAAACAAATTGCCCGTTCATATAAGGACGGTAACTAAAATCTTCAGGGTCATTCTCTTTAATAATATCGGTCACCCAACGCGTTCCCATACCCGGTGCTTCGGTTGCAAGCTCAAGCGCATGTTTTCCTTCAGAATGTATGTGTGTGGATAGAATCCCTTTTGTCAAATCTTCTTCACGCGTTAGTATAGCAGCTCCGGCACCATCGCCAAAAATAACTGATATACTTCGACCGCGAGTCGATTTGTCAATCCCATGCGATTGCAATTCACTTCCAATCACAAGGATATTTTTGTACATACCCGTTTTAATAAATTGATCTGCCACCGAAATCGAATACACAAAACCCGAACATTGGGCTCTAATGTCCAAAGCCGCTACTGTATCAATTTCTAAAGCTTCTTGAATTTGCACTCCTGGTCCAGGAAAGTAATAATCGGGACTTAAAGTTGCAAATACAATAAGATCAATATTTTCTTTTTCAATTCCAGCGTTTAAAATGGCCTTTTTGGCAGCCTCCAAACCCATTGTAAAAGTGGATTGTCCATCGCCAGGCTTTGCCCAACGGCGTTCTTTGATTCCCGTACGTTCTTGAATCCATTCATCTGTCGTGTCCATAATCTTAGACAAATCGTCATTCGTGACAACGTTTTCTGGCACATAATGACCTAAACCTATAATTTTTGAGTTGTACATAGTGTAAGTTTGAGTAAAAGGTGTAACAAATATAAACTAAATTGTCAGTTTGTCACTTTTTAATATTTGGTATTTTTTTTGACTATAAGAAACCATATAACTTAAAAATCAACATAATTATGTCAAAAGGTACGATTAATGTATCCGTAGAAAATATTTTTCCACTGATTAAAAAATTCCTCTATAGCGATCACGAAATCTTTTTACGTGAATTGGTGAGTAATGCCACAGACGCCACTCTAAAACTAAAACACTTGACCAACATTGGTGAAGTGAGTGTAAAGTACGGAACGCCTAAAATCGAAATTAAAATCGATCAAGAAGGCAAAAAACTTCACATTATCGATCAAGGTTTAGGGATGACTGCGGATGAGGTTCAGAAATACATCAACGAAGTTGCTTTTTCTGGCGCCGAAGAATTTTTAGACAAATATAAAGACAAGATCGACGATTCTGGGATTATCGGTCATTTTGGATTGGGCTTCTACTCTGCCTTTATGGTCGCTGAAAAAGTAGAAATTATTACCAAGTCTTTCAAAGATGAACCTGCTGCGCATTGGACTTGTGACGGCAGCCCACAATACACGCTTGAAGCTTCTGACAAAACAGAAAGAGGAACCGAGATTATTTTGCACATTGCTGAAGATTCTACTGAATTTCTTGAAGAAAGCCGTATCACGACGCTTTTAAACAAATACAATAAGTTCATGCCGATTCCAATTAAATTTGGAAACAAAGAAGAAAATGATGAAACGCATGAACCAAAAACAACTACGGACAAAGACGGTAAGGAAACAACGGAACCTCAGCGTAAGGTTACGGTTGATAACATCATTAACAACCCAACACCGGCTTGGACCAAGCAGCCTTCTGAATTAGAAGAAACCGACTATAAAAGTTTTTACCGCGAGCTGTATCCAATGCAGTTTGAAGAGCCTTTATTTAACATTCATTTAAATGTAGATTATCCTTTCAACTTGACAGGGATTTTATACTTCCCAAAAATGGGGAATGATATGAATGTGCAAAAGGATAAAATCCAGTTGTATCAAAACCAAGTATTTGTAACGGATAACGTTGAAGGCATTGTCCCTGAATTTTTAACGATGTTAAGAGGGGTAATTGATTCTCCAGACATTCCATTAAACGTATCTCGTTCGTACCTTCAAGCAGATGGCGCGGTTAAAAAAATAGCGTCTTACATCACTAAAAAAGTAGCGGATAAAATGAAATCTCTATTCAATTCTAATAGAGAAGATTTTGAAGCAAAATGGAATGACATTAAAATTGTGATTGAATACGGGATGCTTTCCGAAGATAAATTCTTTGAAAAATCCGATGCGTTTGCATTGTATCCTTCAGTCGATGGAACCTATTATACCTATGAAGAGCTTTACAACAAAATCAAAGCAAACCAAACGGATAAGGATGATAAACTAGTCATTTTGTATGCCTCTAATAAAGATGCCCAACACAGTTACATTGAAGCTGCAAAAACAAAAGGCTACGAAGTGTTGTTGTTAGATTCTCCTATTGTATCTCATTTAATTCAGAAATTAGAAAGCGAGAAAGAAAACACAAGCTTTGTACGTGTGGATTCAGATCATGTTGATAATTTGATTAAAAAGGATGAAGCGACCGTTTCTAAACTGAGTGAAGAAGACAAAACAACGCTTGAAACTGTTTTGAAGGAAATTGTTCCTTCGGAAAAATTCATGGTACAATTAGAGGCAATGGACAGCAATTCTGCACCCTTTATGATTACACAACCTGAGTTTATGCGTCGTATGAAAGAAATGCAACAAACCGGTGGCGGTGGCGGCATGTTTGGAATGGGGAATATGCCTGAAATGCACAACCTTATTGTAAACACCAACTCTGAATTGGTAAGTGAAATTCTAAACACCAAAACAAAGAAAAAACAAGAACGTTTAATCACACAAAGCTTGGATTTGGCACAATTGTCTCAAGGACTTCTGAAAGGAGAAGCCTTGACCAATTTCATCAACCGTAGCTATGAAATGATAAAATAAGTTTCTTTATATTTTTTTTATAAAAACTAAAGCTGTCTGAGGACAGCTTTTTTTTGGTTTAAACTCAAAAAATAAATCTAAATGAGTCTCTGAAATAAAAACTTATATTAATTTAGAGCTCAACTATGAGCATGTCACTATTCGATTCCTCCGAAATTATAAAACTTCCGCTTCAAGATGCTGATATCGACTACCATCCGCAATTTTTTGGTTTGGAAGAAGCCAATGCACTGTTTGATGAATTGTATCAACATACGCCATGGATTGAAGAAGACATCAGAGTGTATGGAAAAGTATATAAGCAACCGCGGTTAACAGCTTTTTATGCCAACAACCAAAAGACGTATGGGTATTCAAACATTTCAATGACTCCTCAACCCTTCACCCCGCTTTTAAATGCTATAAAAACAAAAGTTGAAGAAGCCACACAAACGCAATTTTCATCTTGTTTATTAAATCTATATCGAGATGGACAAGACAGCAATGGCTGGCATGCAGACGATGAAAAAGAGCTTGGACTCAATCCTGTAATCGCTTCTGTGAGTTTGGGTGCCGAACGGGCATTTCATTTGAAACATAAAAAAATAAAAACTTTAAAACACAAACTAAATTTACAAAACGGCAGTTTATTACTCATGAAAAACGAAACGCAACACCACTGGCTACACCAAATACCAAAAACTAAAAAGCCCCTTGGCAAGCGAATCAACTTGACATTTAGACTCCTTAAATAACAGCATTATGACCAAACACATCCTCCATTTCCTTTGCCTTTTTATTGGTATGACGACTTTCACTGAAGCTCAAAACGTTTCTTCTACTGACATTACCATCAATCGCTATGTGGATGGCACGCTATTAGCTCCAGAATCCGTAGAAAACCCGCCGTTGGTCATTATAATTGCGGGTTCGGGGCCTACCGACCGAAATGGAAATCAGTCGTTCATGAAAAATGACATGTTAAAAAAACTGGCCGAAAGACTTTCTGAAAATGGGGTTGCGACTTTCAGATACGACAAACGTGTGGTGAAGCAACTCAAAACAGGAACTTTTGATAAGAACATCCGTTTTGATGACTTTGTAACAGATGCCAAATCGGTGGTCACTTATTTCAAAACTTCTTATTTGTCCATCACCATTGCAGGACACAGCCAAGGCAGTTTGGTTGGACTTTTAGCCAGCGAAGCGGGAGTGGATGGTTTTATTTCTTTAGCAGGTGCAGGGAATCCAATCGATCAAATTATTTTAGAACAAATCACCAAAACAGCACCCTTTTTTACGAAAGATACGAAGCGTGTCTTAGAGACCTTAAAAAACGGAAAAACCACTACAGATTTCCCTTCGGCACTCGCCTCTATATTCAATTTAGACATTCAACCATTTATGATCAACTGGATGCAATACAATCCTCACGAACTTATTGAAAATTTAGAAATTCCTGTACTCATCATAAACGGCACCAAAGATTTACAGGTCAGTGCTGCGGAAGCTCAATTATTAAAGGATCGTAAAGAAGATGCCGAATTATTTATTGTAGAAAACATGAATCACCTCTTATTTGAAATTAATGGGGATGATTTGGTGAACACAAAATCTTACAATGAACTAAATCACCCGATCATGCCCCAGGTAATTGAAGTCATGCTCGATTTTATACAAAAAGAAAAAAGCACCATTAAAAAATGATGCTTTTACCTAACTAACCAAAATATTACTAACAAAATAATATAAAATACTATTTTCAACTTCCGTGCCAAGATGTGCTGAAATTGGCTATTTAACTTAATTTTCACATAACGAACCGACCATGCTTCAGGTTTTAACATCCATTGGGAAATACTGAAATGGATGCACCAAAAACAGATTGAGCTTTTTGCACTGAGCCTGCCTACAGGCAGGAGAAATCGAATTGATATGAAAAAAGCATCATTTAAAAAAATGATGCTTTTAATCACTAACCAACCAAATTTTATTACAAAAGATTATGTAATAAGTTTACTAGTAACCAAACTTCGTGCCAAACATTATTTTATTTATATTTGAGACTTAGAAACTAACAAATTATGATAGATACAACGCCATTTTTTACAGACGATACCATTGTTTTTGGTTTACTCATGTCGGCCATTGCTCTGATATTTTACACAGAATCCCGTCCAACCGGCTTTTGGCATAAATTTTATAAAATTGTTCCCGGACTGTTTATGGCCTATATGATTCCAGCCCTATTCACCACCTTGGGATGGATTGCTCCAGAATGGAAAACCCTCACTCCTACCGGCGAACTGACCGAACACAGCAGCAACTTGTACTA
>Ga0209199_1004819_pt1 | contig 12161 bp, 10 predicted proteins | sample COGITO_mtgs_1105_7_FD_184805 | JGI IMG/M metagenome (GOLD analysis project Ga0209199, IMG submission 184805) | Pelagic marine microbial communities from North Sea - COGITO_mtgs_110523 (SPAdes) (version 2) | ecosystem: Environmental > Aquatic > Marine > Epipelagic ...
ACTAGCTATACTTTCAGAATTATTACCAATTTGATCAATAAGATCCGAAATAACATTTAAATCTATTTGAACCGCTTCTGGATTTTCCGCAAAACTCCAATCTACTATATGCATACCTTCATTAACTGGAAAATTTCTTGTCAAATATAGTGTTTTGTAATCACTTGAGAAATAAACATAAAGATTATTTGTTTGTGAAATAGATTTTATAATTGCATAAAGAGAATCATTGTATTGGCCACTCACATATAATTCATCTGATATTATCTGCAGACCCGGAGATTTAATTATTGACCTCAACGTACTTTGAAGATTTGAATTGTATAAATTTACAATTGTCTTTTGTTGTGTGAATGTTTTGTAAACTTTAATTACGTCTTTATAGTTTTCTATCTCCTCCCTAATCAGTCCTAAATTGTTAGATAAGTCTTCATTCTCGTACTCACTCTCTTTTTCTAATAAATCTGAAATTACGTTATTAGGTAGTTGGGCATTAGATAGAACCAAATATTCAAGAAAGGCATTATTATCTAAACTTTCTGGTCCATAGGTGAATTGAAGCAACTCCCTCCTTGGCCTTATTGGCTTTTCGTCATACTCAAACTGTTCATTAAAAGTATTAGCGCGTTCGACATAATCATCCATAACTTCTTGCGCTTCATCTTTTTGAAGGTCGATATTACTCTTACAGGAAATTGAAAGAAGGGAGAAAGATAAAATAATGCTTAAAAGCAAACATTTCTTCATGGAAATATTATTGTGTTTAAGCATATAACAATAATACATTAAATTACTTAAATATTTATTAGTGATAATAAAAAAAATGCAATGGCATTAAGCTTCCTATCACCAATGTACCTAAAGGTAATTTCTGTATAATTTTTTTTGAAAATAAATAATAAACACCAGCGATGCCCACACCAACCCATGAGGCTAGAACTAAGGATTGTATTGTGATTACTGGGCCAAGCCAGGACCCGATAAGTGCCATTAAATAACTATCGCCATCACCAAAACCTTTTTTATTTTTTATCTTCATAAAAATTAAATTGGGTATAAAAATAATGAAATATCCAACCACCATACCAACGAAACTCTCAAAAAAAAGAGTCTGTTGAATGCTAAAAATTAAGCCTAACAAGATCCCAGTAATCATGGTCGGAAGATGGAGCAGCTGAAACATAAAATCTGTTAGAAAAAGAAAAAATAAGATAGAAGTAAATATAAGCCATGGTAACAATATAGTTGACATGCCAAAAAACTGGCCTATGTAAATAAATATGCCCCCTAAAAGAAATTCACTTAAAAAGTAACAAGGAGAAATTAGAATCTTCTTTTTGCAACCACATCTGCCTAATTGAAATATCCATGAAAGTACCGGCACCAACTGAAAAAAAGACAAATTTTTATTACAACTTCGGCACCTCGAGCGAGTCATTATAGATTCACCATTAGCCGCCATTCTTAAAGAGGTAGCATACAAAAAACTGGCTATTGAAGCACCAAGAAAAAACAGTATACTTTGATGGAATATATGCATAAACGAATAAATAAATTTTTTTGAATATAACACAAAACCCTTTTAAAGATGGATTTTCCCTTGTCGAACTCATTGTATACGCTGGACTTGCTGGAGTTGTAGGTCTTTTTATATGGAGCATCATGGGGGCCTTAATCACAAAGGAACACAATATCAATGAGCTTCAAAATATTGTGCTTGAAAAAAATATGTCCCTTCAAAGAGTTCAAAAATTATTCGCTAAATCTGAGGCTAATCCTGTTGTTTATGTTCCAGGTATTGCGGTAACTTTCACAAGTGATGGCTTAACTTTTGATAATTCAAATGGTAGGTGTATCGATTTTAATGAAGTCGTTAATGAATCTTTTTTTCCGCAATCACTCTGGCTAGCGTATTCAAATGCCAACGGCGCGCACGGGATATATCATGGTGAAAATATCAGCTGCGATGAAAACAGTCCTGGCAGTATGATCCGCTTTTCTGATCTTATTTATGTAAAAACAGACACCACAAGACCATGGTTTCTAACCAACAACGCAACCGTACAGTTTAATTTTAAACCTAGAGGTAATTTACTTGGATTGGGTTTGAGTAATAGCAATCTTGATCTAAATATTAATAGCTCACAAACCGTTATAAAATATAATAAAGTAGAGGAGATTGGATGCCGTATCGCTAGCACAAATCAAAGTTGGTTTGCCAATCTGCCAACGGACTATCGGTATGGGTTTATTATAATTGCCAGTAATTACGATGATGATCAGGATAGGCTTTCCCTCTCCGATGTTGATTGCTCGGGAAACAACTCGATAGTCATTGATGGCATAACTGTTAACTGTTTGTTTTGCCATGAAGGTTCATCAGGAACTAAGTGCCCAGTTACAACGCATAACATCGGCGCAGATGATAATGTTTCAGGTTTTCTTCATCTCGATGCAGGGGCTGCTCGCACTGGCTCACAATGGGGAAATATTTTAAATGAGATTGAATATGTTCCTCAATGTAATTCAGGTGATGGTTGCACACCTCCAATCATTATCGATCCAAACTCCGAAATTGAGTCAAAGCGCCTAATAACAATCCTGATGTCTAACAATGCAGATATTCTTCAGCATGATCAAAGCCTCGGTACTAACCAAGGAAGCTTTGTGTTGAATTTGCATCGATTATCTCAGTCTTGTACCGATGCAAACTTCTAATAATCAATTTAAGTCCGGCTACATGCTTCCAGCCGCAATGATGGTAGTTTTTATCATAAGCATTATTACAACCAGCTTAATCACACGGTCCGATTTCATATCAAACAGCCAATACAAAGAGAGTAATAGATTAAAAGCTGAGAGTTTGGCAAGAACAGGTTTAGAAAATATCACTTTATTACTAAGAAATTTATCATCCGAGTCAACCAATTCCACTAGCGCTATAATTTGTAATTTTCTTCCGCGTATCGGCGGAACCGGAGACTGCGATGTTAGTAATACTATGCTCCCCACTGTGGCATCTATGTCAACTGAGCCTTTTGCTAATTGGTCAGAGCTTCCAGCTGTAACCAACCCGCCAGCAAGCTTTACAGAGGAAGAGTCTGATGCAAACCGATGCGGTTTATCGGGAAGTTACGATGGGCAAGATTCATGGCCTGCAAATCTTATAAGAAATCTGGCTACTACTTTTTATATTTCTGGCAGTGACAATCCTGGTGGTGGAAATATTGCTAGGGGTCAAGCATTGCTTCAGTCAATTAACTTGGGTGTATTTGAAGATACTGAACTCAACCCTGGAGACGAAGGTTTTACTCTTGAATCATGGGTGTTTATTGAGGCAGATGATTATTTAAGCAATGCGCATTGGCCAAGAATATTTGATATAGGCAATCCAACGCCAACACATAATCGTGGAAACTCTAATATTCTTCTTGCGTGGCAATCGGGCAGTGAAAGATTAACTGCGCACTATTTTCAACCTACCGGTCAGGCTAATTGTGATTGCCCAAATGATGACAATAATAAAACAAAAGTTGGGGGGCTTACTAATGGTATTCTTTTTCCCGCTCGAATCTGGGTTCATACTTTTCTTACAGTGAAAAAAGATATGATACGAATAGGCCTTACTTGTAATAATGACTCAATGAATGTAGGAATTAATGATGAATGGGTAGCCTCTGATGGTCCTGATACATCTGATACAGCATTAACAACCCTTCATTCAAGATGTAATTCTGGTACAACTATATATCGAGAAATAGCTAATCCAACTGATGCCGAAGGAAAGAAAATTTTACCTACCGCACTTGATTCCCAAGGATGGACTAATTGGGGAGCTGATACATCAATAAATACTAGGCCAAATAGGGGTGTGCCCTATACATCCAATTTCCTAGGTAGGAGTAATTGGGAGCAAGATTCATTTACTCAAGGTTATTTTCATAACGCACGCGTATGGTCCAGAGCTTTGACTAAAGCTGAAATTCAACAAAACATACAAAATGATATTAATGGACTATCTATTTCTGTTCCGACTGCAGGGAGTAACTCAGCTATTCTTGATGATCCTTTTTTAAAGTCGAGCACCCGCATGTCGCCACGCTATGATCATGGCTCACACTTTCTGAGATATTTCACCGTGATGGATAATAATAATCCCAATAACATTAACAATGCAAACTTTCCTTTCACCTTTAGGGTGATGAGTTGCGCTTGGTCAAAGCAAAATGAAACAGCAGCGACTGCAACTTTTTCATCACAATTACGTTATGGTTTGACTGATGATGGCAGAGGGATTGTTACTAACGTTAAAAGATATTAATTAAAAACTTGTAGGTTCTCTAACCGTAATGTTGTCACTAAATTTATTAACAGGGTTAGCAAAACTATCCATCACAGATTGAACAAATTGCAATGTAAAATCTGAAGAATAAAAAACCAGACGAGGAGGTAAAAAATAAACTGTAGGAGATGCAGTAGGATCGGTGTCTGACGCACTTGCTGGGCAATTTGAGGCTGAATCTAAAGTCAGGACCTCAGTAGAATTGTCATAGCCTACAACTCTGCATAATGATCCGTCAAGCATCCCAATATCAAAAAATGGTATGTTGTCATCATTCATCAGGTTATCGAAGTCCTCTTTTAACAAAGTGTAATCATCGTCGTCAAAACAATCGAATGTGTATGCGTAATTAGTGCCTCCAGTAAACTTACAAGTTTCATCCGGTATGGCTAGCACACGATAATAGATGGCCTCGTTATCTGATAAAACTAGGTTGGTAAGCGGTAAAGTAATAAATGGCTCATTTACGCTCGGTACTACTGACTCATCAATTAATTGGTCTCGGTATACATTTAACGTTCCAGCGCTTGATGGCCATGGGTTGGTGTTCTGAAATTGTTGTGGGCCAGAATACACGACATCACCGCCTGGAATATTGGAATCCACACCCGTTCCCCATGCGCCTTGATTTCCATCTGCCCAAGCCGGGAGTTCATCTAAAGGCCCGAGTTGGCATTGTCTTAATATGTCAGTTAAGTCACAAGTGCTGCTAACGTCTATTATTTTACGGTTATCAACCCAAAGTCGGATACGCCCTGGGGAGTCAGTCAAAGCATCACCGGTATCTATATCCCAAGTTATCTCATGCTGATTACCATCGAACTCTGGAATATCATCTATATCGATACTGCGTATAGCTCTATCTTGGCTACTGGAATTATCATTTTCGCTAATAGTGCTTCCTCCAGCCCGCATACGAAGAAAATAATCACCATTAATATATGCAATACCAATCCACGTTCCTCTCACCCCTCCCATTTGAAAAAGTTGCTTAGTCTGTGTTGGGCTACTTTCATCAAACACCCCGAGGCTTGCTTTCGTGGGGAGCGTTACTGTTCCTGAAGCGATATAATCTTGATGAATAAATGAAGTTGGATCGTCGAAGTCAACAGTTTGACCAAAACCTGCAGCAATAATACCATCAGAAAAAGTATAGGTTGGCGTAAGATCTGCTGTTAAATCCTCAGGGTTAGCATTCAGGCCTAGCGATGTTTCGTTTGGATCAAATAACACCCTGACTCGGTCTAGCCTATATCGATTAGTATTGATAAACGCGTCGATATTTGGAGTTAAATCTAATACTTCGATGGCAGTTGAATTTTCTTCATCCTGATTGTATTGGACAAAAAATTGATTAAAAGCTGCTACTGGTTTGTCAATATTTTGTGTCGCTTGTATTGCTTGATATTGGATTTTTTCAATTGAATAGAAAGATTGATATGCCGCTGTTGCAGCTATCCCTAAAATACCAATAGCTACAAGAATTTCCATCAAAGAAAATCCTGAAAAATAGAATCTTTTACGTAATCTCATACACCGGAATTTTTTCTTTTTTACCCCTTACAGCAATATTATTTATGAAGGTTAAATTGATACCTGCTTTTTTATATCGGCGAATAGTTTTATCATTAATATCAGCAGCACCCACTAAAATAATTTTTTTGAGCTCTTTGGTCTTTTGTTCAAGCCTTGCAGCAATATTTACAATATCTCCCATTACAGAATAGTTGAATCTAAATTCAGAACCCATATTGCCAACAATTAATTTACCCGTGCTAACTCCAATACCAAAATTAATAGTAATTTTTTTGAATTGTCCCTCTGGAAGAAGCTTTTGAACTCCTTGATTAATTTCTGGTAACGCTAACTTTATTGCTTTAGCTGCTTTATAAGCCTTTAATTGATGGTCTTTAACAGTTACGGGAGCATTCCAAAAAGCCATCACAGCATCGCCAATATATTTATCGATAGTAGCTTCATGTTTAATAAGTATTTCAGTAACCTTACTCATAATGTAACTAATCACTTTAGTTAATAAATGAGGTTGATGCTTTAAGGTTTCAGTAATAGCAGTGAAACCGCGAATATCAAGAAAAAAGACAGTGCCATCAATTTCCTGTCCTCCTAACGAAGGAACATCTGATTCTTTATTAATATTTTTTACAATATTTTCAGGAACATATTGTAAAAAAGAATTTTGAATTTTCTTTTTTTCTATATTTTGAATAAACGCTTTAATTATAAAAGTGGAAGCGCCAGATAATATAAATATAGTAATTGCAATCGGCATATTTACTATCACCCCAAAACCTAAAAAGCTATATTTTGCTAAATAATATAAGGGTAAAATAGATACGGGTATTAATAATAAAACCGCATAAATTGGAAGTCTCAACACCATTAAGCAGATCAGGATACTGAATAAAAATGTTAAAAAATAAACAACCTGATCGTAGACTGGGTGGTAATTAATAAATCTTTGCCCGAGGATTTGATCAATCACCTGTAAATGAAATAATGGGCCAGGGATATTGTCAGCAATATTTGAAGAATGGAAGTCGCCGAGACCTGAAGCTGATGAACCGATGATAAGAATTTTATCTTTTAAATTAACATTGCCTCTCATAACATCTAAAACAGAAACACGTGGAAATCGATTCGTATCTCCGTGATGTAAAATAAAGGTGCCATCAAGGTCAGTTTGCGCAATAATATCTCCAGACTTAATTAAGAGATTATCGCCAACATCATTAATCTTTAAAACATGGTTATTTGCTTTTTGGGCGACACGAATCATCTCTAAATTAAGCGCAGGAAAAATTTCAGAATCAATATCAAGAATAAGTGGTGTCCTTCTAATTACCCCATCATTTTTAATTGTGTTAACAAAACCGAAGCCTTGGCTAATTTCATACTCTCTTATAGGCGTAAGAAGTTTTTCGGCAGAATAAATATTATCACTCGCGGAGCCAATGGTAACAACCTTCCCTGAGACATTTGCTTGTTGTTCGTTAGACACAATTTGATTAGCATCAAGAGCTGATGTCGCAAGCACATAAGGATTATTTTTAAGGACATCAGCTAAAAATTTATCGCCATCTTTTACACCTAAATTTTCCAAGTCATCCATATTAAGATCAAAAAACTTAGCTAAATTAACTGAAGCGTAACGATCTTTCTCAGCAAAAATAATATCTACACCCATCACTAAAGGTTTCTGCTTGCTAATTTTTTGGAAAATTTCTGATATCGTTTGTCGGGGCCATGGCCATTGACCTATGGCGTTTAGACTGGCGTCATCAATATCAATAAATAGCATTTGGTTAGAATAGCTTTCAAAAATACTTTCATATGGAAATTTATTGGTTAGAAAGTCTAGTGTAAGATCACGACTTTTATCGGAGAATTCAAAAATATTTGCTGAGGCGATAAACCATAAGGCAATTGGAGTAATAAACCACACAGGCAATCTAATAAAATGCCGTAGAAAAAATTGCTTTATTTTTGCGTTAGCTATGTGTCAAATTTCCATCAAATTTAATTGTAACCACAATACTTTTCAGAAGTTTTGAAGAGTGATGACAAATTATCAGATGATTGAATGAAGTCTGATCGAATAGCTCGGCATGCTCTAGATTCAAGAAAACCGACAGTATTTCTATAGGTACTCACGAATGGCGAATCATTACCTAATTCTTTTTCTAATTCAATATTTTCAAAGCTGTAATGATTCAGCTCAAATTCACTAGCATTCCATTCTCTAATTTCACCTGAATCTGTAATAATAAATTCTTTATGGTATTTGCTTTCGGTATCAACTGAATGGGAGTGATCGTGTGTTTCTAAATCGGATGCTCCATAACACAAACAATATCTTTTTTGCTCTCCCTCTACGTTTTTAGCATAAACACCGGTACCTCTTATCGTTAAAGTGGCCGTAGACTGAATTATCATCTTCCTCTTGCCTCCTTTTTTGAATGCTCCTAGAATGGCGCCTTTTATTAGTGTTGATGGGCTATTTTTTTTATTGGCTGGCAAAATAAATATTGTGTTAGGCCTTAATTTGTAAATTTCCTCTCCAAATAGAAAAGTAATTAAGCCATCTTTTGTTTCTATTTTATCTCCATTATTTAGAGTTGAAGACTTTGTTGCCTGAATACCATTAAAAAAAACTTCACCTTTCATTTCATGAATTATGCTTTTAGAAAAAACTAGATTAGGAATTAAGAAAAAAAGTAATAATATATTTTTCATAAATGCAGTTTAAGCCAAGGCTAATTATTATTTATTAACATGATGAAACTGCTGCGGGAGTTGGGCAAGGAATTGTCAAAGCTGATCCAATTGAGGTTACGCAACCATCTGCAAGGGTGCAACTGCAGAGCCGAATTTCAGCTGCTTCAGGAGCAACACATGGCTGACTGCACATTAAAAGCTGTTGCCCAGCATCTAAATCAATTGTATTTGTAGCATTGCGAGGGGCGGTATGCCCATTAACAAAAATTGCTGCAGTTCCCCCATAAGGATTTCGTGAGTTACCAGAATTGTATTCAGTAACTTGACTACTTATCATATCAAAACAGCTATTAAAAGGAGTTATAACACCTGACATATGCGCAACAATGTCATTGTTTACTCTATCTGCTCGTCTTTCTCGTTCCTCAGATGTAGAAGCCTGCCTCGATCCATCAATATAATTTTGATAGCCAATCGTTCCAACGGCAGCGAGAATACCCATAATCGCAACAACAACAAGCAATTCAATGAGTGAAAAACCCGTTCTGTAATGTGTATTTGTTGATGGCATATTTTTTAATTTAATATGACTTAAATTTATAACTTATTCATATTTATTAACCATAGGTGTATATTATATATCAGATTGATACTAAGAAAAAAATATTCTTAATACGAATTGTTTACCAATTAAGGGGGGTGTTGTGATTAAACCATTAAGCAAGAAAATTATAAGTATTTTCAAATTAACTATCATAGTCCTTTTCGGACTTCCTGCATTTATTAATGCTGGCACCATTGACGATAGTATGACTAGTAATGTTGGAAGTGATGCCAATTGGCAAACTGGCTTATCGGTTCCTTCTGATAGTGCTGCAAATGCTGCTTGTTCAATTACAGCCGGCCTTGCCTTCTCTTGTACATTACCAGCAAGTGGCTCCGATACGGTCAGTTGCACAGGAGTTTCTTTACCTGCAGGTGTTACTCTTAGTAATGCGTGTGTTTTAGCCGGAACTCAAACTGGTGATTTTTCCGTAGAAGTTTCTTTTGATGACGGAGTGAGTGACGCTCTGTCTAGGATTATAAATTTAACCACAGCTCCCAATCAAAATCCTACAGTTTCAGATCCCTCTGCCTGTCCTAGCCCATCAACGGGTGTTGTATGGTCGTGTAACTTGGCGGGAACCGCATCTGATCCTGAAGCACAAAGCCTATCTTTTGCAACAAATGTCGATACACCTTCCTGGGCTTCAATAAGTAATAATACAATAAGTGGAACTCCTGATTCATCAGGTCCAATTAGCGTTGCGTATTCAGTTTCAGATGGGGTAAATACTGTTAACCATATTTACAACATCACCGTTGTTGTTGGTACCGCTAGCATTATTTTAAGCTCTGACCCTGTTACCGCAAGTAATCTAACGGATGCAGGTGTTTCTTCAGGTTTTGTTTCAGCATTAAGTGGCTCGGGTTGTGGTAGTGATGGCACTTCAAATTGCCTTACTGTTTTTAATACTAACAAGAGCTCAACAGCTTGTACGTTGGCTGGGGGTGCATCAGCCACTGGTGCGCAAACGGAAGCGTTTGCTCAATGTGTGATTGTCGAAGATGCGACATCTACCGCATCATCAGTTGCTGCTACGCAACCAACCGAGACAGCATCCTCAGGATGTAGCGCTACCGTCTCACAAGAAATTGCTCTTCCATCTATGTGTGGTTACAGTGCGTGGCGCTGTTATGTTGCTAACAAACCCTCCGATTGGACTCTTCTTTCAACTACTGGTGGTGTCAATACCGGGGGTGGCCCGGCCGCTTATGCAGTTGATATCCCTGGAAATACAGCCAGTACTGGAACCGTTAATCTTCAAGTTCAGATGAAATTGGCTCCAAACTACAGTGACCATTTAATTAAAACTGTAACTATTCCTATCGGGGTAACTGCAGCAATATCAGATGCAGTGAATGGCACAAAACATTTTACTATTTCAAACAGCGCCAATTATCAATCAAGATATGATTACGGAATGGCATACGATTCATGCATCAATAAAGGTGGAAGGTTAGCAAACAAATCAGAGACTAATGGCACCGGTGGACACTCGTTCTTCCAGCCTAATGGTATTACAACAAAGCTTGTTAAGGGGGGAACAATATCTGGCGGATGGTCTCAGGCAAGATGTTATGGGAAAAATCAAGGCTATCCAGCGCACTCCACAAAATCGGGGGTAAATCGACTTTCGTGTACACAAAGCAGTAATGGGAGTTGGATGAACTGTTCTACGGGTGGAAGCAATTGTTCAACTTTTGCGGGGACTAGGAATTATACATGTGTCGACTTACCAAGTTGTCCGAGTAATTAATTTGTATTAGGTCTAGATTATAAGGTTACATCTCAAGTAGACAGAAGAATGTAAATAAAGTTATTGTTTGAATTCACTTACGGGAGGAAGTTATGAAAAATCTTACAAATGAAGTAAATACTAACGCAATTATTCTTATATTATTTGGTTTTGCATTACAAACAGGTGGTTTTGGTGGATTGCTAGGTGATGCTCCATGGACAATGGTTATGTGGACTGTATGGGCTCTGGGTGCTAATAGAATTATAAGAGCATTTTTATAGTCGAAACATAGTTAGGTATTAGTTGGAAGAGTAGAATAAGTTTTTTACTGTTATAGCCAAAGTAATTTAATAAAGTGTGCAAAGTTCCTACCTTTAATTAGGTAGGAATAAGCCATGGGACTACGCCTAAGATTATCAAAACAAAAGCCAACACTAGCAGTAGTTTCTTAAGTTTAATATCAATCCTTTAATTTTTTCTTATTTGATTTATTACTATAAAAAGCGAGTGCGCATATCAAAATAAATATGACAATCAATATAACGAAGACTGCCATATAAATCATTGATTAATTTTTTTTAACATCTTCTTCGGTATTTTTAATGTCTGCATTTGGTGAAATCATTTTTTCTCCATCCCATCTTTGTCCGCACCAACAAACTCCTTCAGCATTTATTATACAAGTACCGCTCCCACAACAACGCTTATCTATCCACAACATATCTCCTCAGGTAATTAAGTAACACTCGTTATTGTTGCATATCATTCGAACCTCAGCCATAACTTCACTGCCACAGCTAACGGAGATCATTGATATTGTGAGTAATATAAGTTTCATTAGCTGCTCAATTCAACCCGTTGTACTCTTCCCGCTGTAATAAACTCCTTAAACACCTCGCACCAAATAACCACTGCTGCATAATTATTCAACTCATTTGACACAGTCAAAATAGTCCGAAAATTCTTAAAGCCGGTTATATCCCCAACTTTATGGCTATCTTGCTTAATTGCTATAAAAGAATCTTCATCTTCAACAAACTTTGGTGTCAGATAAATCTTGTAATCAGGTCCAGGTGCTATTTCGCCATCAAGTGTGGCATAGACTTGGCCATCCTCCATTGAAATAAGAAGCTCACCATCACCCCAATGCAAACTGTCACTCCCCTTTAAATCTCGAATAAAAGAGGCACGTGCTAAGATATTTTCCTTTGCGGTAACTATTTGTGCCTCAGAAGCACCTT
>Ga0209199_1004831_pt1 | contig 12144 bp, 10 predicted proteins | sample COGITO_mtgs_1105_7_FD_184805 | JGI IMG/M metagenome (GOLD analysis project Ga0209199, IMG submission 184805) | Pelagic marine microbial communities from North Sea - COGITO_mtgs_110523 (SPAdes) (version 2) | ecosystem: Environmental > Aquatic > Marine > Epipelagic ...
TGGTCCGCACCGCTCTCACGACTGAAGTTTGGACCAGCGTGAACGAAACATGGATGGTCCTAACCAAGCTGCTTGGCGCGCCCATTCCACAAACAGAGCTTCCGGCGGCTTTGGCCACCATTCGCGCGCAGTCCGCTGTTGTGCGTGGGGCACTGCATGGCACGATGCTACGCAATGATATCTATGATTTCTGTCGCCTTGGCACGTTTATCGAGCGGATGGATAGCACAGCGCGGATCATTGATGTGAAGTACTATTCACTGTTGCCCGCACCCTCATTTGTCGGTAGCCGTCTTGATAATGTGCAATGGGAAACGATCCTTCGTTCTGTTTCTGCACATAGATCGTTTCGCTGGGCCGTTGAAGATGACTTTAACGCACCGGCAATCACCAATTTCCTGATCCTTGATGGGCGCATGCCACGGTCTCTTCGTTTTTGTGCAAGCAAGATTGTCGAAAACCTCGGGTATTTGGGTATGAATGATGACACCCCAAAACCGTCGCTTGAAATGGCAGAACGGCTCTCTGGTCGACTAAAGGACCGTGATGTCGCTTCGATCTTCGAAGAGGGGCTGCATGAATTTCTGCTGAGCGTGATCGAAGAAAATGCCAAGATTGGCCAACAGATCGAGCAAGATTACAGGTTCAACAGCTAATGCAATTAAAGATAAGCCACACGACAACCTACCGTTATGATCAACCTGTTGATTATGCTTTGCAAAAAGTACGTTTGCGTCCTCAGCGCATTGCAGTACAGGACATCGTTGATTGGGATATCGCAATCGGCGGCGGCAAGATAGAGACCCAATATACAGATCATTATGGCAATCATGTTGATTTGTTGAATGTCGATGTTGGCGCCACTGAAGTTCAGATCACAGCACAAGGCACAGTTGTGACCCACGATGCTACCGGCATCCTAGGCAAGGTTTATGGCCGTGCACCGCTTTGGCATTTCCAGCAAGAAACCGCAGCGACCGCGGCGGGTGCAGGCATTCTGGCGTTGAGTGATGGATTGGGCGATGCAAGCGACCGCATATCTGCATTACATGGCCTGTCTGACCGCATACTTGCAGCAGTCCCCTACAAAACAGGGGAAACACACAGCCAGACATTGGCTGAAGAGGCGCTGGAAATTGGTGCAGGTGTGTGTCAGGACCATGCCCAAATCTTTATTGCGGCAGCTCGTTCGCAGGGTATTCCCGCGCGGTATGTCAGCGGTTATTTGATGGTCAACGACCAGATCGACCAAGAGGCCACGCATGCCTGGGCCGAGGCACATGTTGATGGACTAGGCTGGGTTGGATTTGACGTTTCAAATGGTGTCAGCCCGGACGAAAAATATGTACGGATCGCTGTGGGCCGTGATGCGCGCGACGCCGCCCCCGCTGAAGGTCTGCGCATGGGCGATGCAGTAGAACAGATGATTGTATCCTTGCAGGTTCAGCAGTAAGTAGGGGCGAAACGCATCCTTAGGTAAAACAAATGACATACTGCATCGGTCTTAAACTGAATAAGGGCCTTGTTTTTATGTCTGATACCCGCACCAGCGCAGGTGTCGACAACTTTGCTGTCAGCAAGAAAATGTTCACTTGGGATTTGCCCGGCGAACGTATGATCACGATTATGACCGCCGGAAATCTCGCGACGACACAGGCGATGATCAGCTTACTGGAAGAACGCTCAAAGACGACCGAGGATCGCGATCCCAGTATATTGCGCGAAACCACCATGTTTCAGGTAGCTCGCCTGGTTGGGGCGACCCTGAAAGAGGTGATTGGTGACTCAACCAATGATGGGCAGCTCAAACAGGATCAGTTTTCAGCTTCTGTCATCGTTGGTGGTCAGATCAAGGGTGGCAAACCCACGGTTTTCTTGGTGTACCCGCAAGGGAATTTCATCGAAATCACGGATGACACGCCGTTCTTTCAAATTGGCGAAACCAAATACGGCAAGCCAATCCTTGTACGTGCCTATGACCCCGAAATGAGCTTTGAGGATGCGCTAAAGCTGTTGCTTGTATCATTTGATTCTACAGTTAAATCTAACCTTTCCGTTGGGTTGCCGTTCGATCTTCAAGTATATGAGACTGATAGTTTTTCGGTTGGCATGACCCGTCGCATTGAGGACACCGACCCAGTGTATCAAGCGATCTCGGCTGGCTGGGGCGATTCCCTGAAGGCCGCCTTCCAGCAATTGCCGGCTTACAAACTTTAACGCAGATTGTTCGCGGCGATGTAGTCCGTGAACGCAGTTATGGCAGCCTGATCCGGCTCTGCGCCCAAGAACCCGCGCAGGTATCCATGCATCCGCCCGATACGGTCTTCCATTGGTTCTGATTGCTTGAGGGCGTGATATCCAAGCTGCATGAAATAAAGGATACGCCCGCGGGCGTCAGCGTCCGCTTCCTCGTAGCCATGCCGCTGATACATCGTTTGAATAGCGGCAATCCGTGCCGCATCCGCGGCGTCAATTCTGTTACGCAGCCCTGCATCACGCCGCGCCCATTCCCGGACCGCAAAGTCGAGGCCGGTATCAAAGATCGTGGGGTTCACAAAGCATTGGAAAAAATTGCAGAGCGCCTCAGTCGCGTTTGATGCATCTCTTTGACAATGTTGGATTATTTTCACGGTGTTCCGTTGCGCCCATTCATCCAGAAGGGCGTTCAACAGGTCTTTGCGGTTCTCAAAATACCAATAGAAGCTTGATCGAGAGACACCTAATAGCACTGCCATCTTCAGGATTTTCACCTCGCCCACACCATCGTTCACCAAAATATCACGCGCGATATTGAGCCAATCATTGCGCGTGATCTTTGTATGACCAACCAGTGGTTCAAGGTCGGGATTATTCCGATCCAAAAGAGGTTTGTCGCGGTTCTCTGTCAATGTGCGCGGGTTAGAATGACTTGAGTTTGCCACGCCTATCCCCGCATCGCCTGACCCTGCGGGTCATAGGGAGACGGGGCAATCACTGTCGCTTGCCGTTCCACACCGACGATATGCACAGTCAATGCGGTGCCTTCGACCGCCAAATCGCTGTCCACCATTGCCATTGCTAAGGACATATCGGTGGTATGCCCGTAACCGCCAGAAGTGACAAAGCCGACACGTCTGCCGTCTTTCCAGATAGGCTCATAGCCGCTGGCATCTGCATCTTCGACCTGTACATGCAGTGTGATCAGTCGTTGTGCAGGTCCATTGCCGTCGCGCTCGCCGATTGCTGCATCGCGTCCAACAAAGTCCGGTTTGTCCCACGCAATCCAACGGTCCATGCCGGTCTGCGCGGCTGTGTAGGCTTGGGTGAATTCCGCGTTCCATATTCCGAAACTCTTTTCTAATCGCAGGCTAAGCAACGCGTTGAACCCGTATTCCCCAATACCAAGATCGGCACCCGCCTCGAGCAACAATTTACGCAACGCAATATGATGGACCGCAGGGCAGTGGATTTCATAACCCAACTCTCCTGCCACCGACAAGCGCCCGATTTTGACATTATGCAGCCCGATGTCGAATTTGCCGCAGCCCATGAAGGGCAGGGCGCTAATGTCGCCATCGGTGAGTTCTTCCAACACTTTCAAACTGTTGGGTCCGGCAAGAGAGAACCCGACTGTCCCGTCCGAGATATCGCGAACCGTAACACCCGCTCCCCTATGATCGTGGAACCAGCGCATGTGCCATTCGCGCAAATAATACGACCCCATTACCCAATAGGTGCCGTCGCCCCAGTTAAAGACGGTGAGATCACCCTTCATCCGGCCTTCGGGCGACAACATTGGTGCAAGGCGTGCGCGTCCGGGTGCTGGCAGCTTTGAGGCCATGATGTGATCAAGCCAGGCCTCGGCCCCGTCACCCGACACCTCAAAGCGAGAGAAGCCGGTAATGTCCAATAGACCGACATTCGCCCGCACATTTCTACATTCGGCCGCGACGATATCATGTGCATTCGATCGTCTAAGAGAGGGTTTTTCCTCAAAATCAGGGGTCGGTGCAAAGTAGAGTGGCACCTCCAGTCCCCAACTTGCCCCCCACTGACAGCCTGCAGCTGACATATCGGAATGGGCGGGCGCCATCTTCATCGGCCGACCAGCAGGCAGTTGTTCGTTGGGATAGGTCATCACGAAACGGCGGGTGTAGAATTGTCCGGTAGTCTCCTTGATGAACTGTTTGTTCTCGGCGAAATCGCCATAGCGGGCCACGTCCATACCGTAAACATCCGCTTCAGGTTCGCCGTGGATCATCCATTCTGCAAGTGACTTGCCAACGCCGCCACCTTGCAAGAAACCCGCCATCACCGCACATGCGCACCAGTAACCAGGCTTGCCACGCACGGGGCCCACCAATGGGTTGCCATCGGGCGAGAAGGTGAAGGCGCCGTTGACCCATGTCTTTACGCCCACCTCCTGCAAGGCAGGATAGCGTTCAAAGCCTAGTGTCAGCTCGTGTTCGATACGGTCGGTGTCTTCTTGTTGCAGCTCGAAACCATAATCCCAAGGTGCGCCATCCATGTTCCAATGTTGGTGGTCGACTTCGTAGATGCCCAACAGAATACCCTTCTGATCTTGGCGCATATAGGTGAAACCTTCGAGGTCTACGGTCATGGGAACTTCGAAATCCAGCTTTTCGAGTTCGGGGATCGTGTCCGAGATCAGATAGTGATGGTTAAGCGGGCTGACGGGCAGTTCAATGCCTGCCATGCGCCCCACCTGCTTGGCCCAAAGGCCAGCGGCATTGACCACATGTTCGGTGTAGATCGTGCCTTTCTCGGTCACGACCTCCCAGCCGTCTGCAGTTTGGTTCAGCTCCAGCACCCGGTTATGCTCTATGACTTCGGCGCCGTGTTTCTTGGCGGCTCCCGCATAGGCGTACACTGTTCCGGTGGTGTCGATGTACCCTTCGCGATCCGCCCACATGCCGCCGAGGATACCGTCGGTCGACATGATCGGACACAGCTCTTTGGCCTCTTCGGGGCTGATCAGCCGGCAATCGTCGATGCCGATGGATTGGAATGTCCGATAGGCCGATTGTAGCCATTCCCAACGGTCGGGCGTACCCGCAAGGGTGATCCCGCCCGTCATGTGCAGGCCGATATTCTGGCCTGATTCCTTTTCTATTTTTGGCAGCAAGTCGATGGTGTAGGCCTGAAGGCTGGCGATGTTCGGGTCGGCATTCAACGCGTGGATCCCGCCCGCCGCGTGCCAGCTTGATCCCGCTGTCAGCACTGATCGTTCAATCAAACACACGTCTTTCCAACCAAATTTTGCCAAATGGTACAGCACTGATGTACCAACAACGCCGCCGCCGATCACCACGGCCTGATAGTGAGATTTCATGCTTCGCCCTTCTTGCGCATGCCACGCGGGAACGCGGCGTATCTCCTAGACATTCCTGTACAGAAGCCTGCATCAACTCGGATCGATCTGTCTAGCACTTTGTCCAGATTGGCTGCGCCTACTGCTGAACCATCGCATCGCTCCATGCGCGCAAGAAGGCGTCGCGATTGAGTTTGTCGAGATACACCAACAACGCAGGACCAAGACGAATGGGGCCATAGGCGCGGGCCTCGGGTGTGTCTGCGGCCCCCAATGGCGGCAAGGCCCATACGGTCGGGGCGTCGCGCAGCCCTTCCTGCAATAATGCATCAATGAAGAGTGCCGCACCTTGGGTCTCTGTCGCCGTTGCGGGGATCAGAGCGGTGCGCAACATCACGGTGGCATAATCCTCCATCTCGAGGATTTCCAAACGATCATCGCGCGCGATCCGTTCTGCAGCATAGGACCCCAGAACGTTGTAAGCCAAGGTGAGCCGCCCAGATGCTACGTCATCAATCATCTGGCTTGAACAGCAATAAAGCTCTGTTCCCCGTGTCCCCATCAATTCCGAAAGCCGCCAGAATGTATCTGAATTGCGGGCCTCTTGTGTTGCAAACAGATAGCCAAGACCACTGCTGCGCACGTCATAGGTGCCGATGGTGTTTTCAAAAGCATCCGGATTCTGACGCAGTAGCGCGATCAATTCCTGTCGGGTCTTGGGGCGTTCCAGATCAACAAACCTCTCCCGCGAAATCACAGCGACGGCGGGTTCAGCGGTAAATGCAAAGACCTGATTGCGCCACCGCGCCCAGACGGGCAGGGCCTCTGTCACCGCCGAAGCATAGGCCTGTGCAGCCCCATCATTGGCAAGCTGAAATTGAAGATCCATGGCCGAGGAAATAGCGACATCAAAAACACCGCCGCCCTGAATGGCGCTGTGCAGTTCGGCACTGGATGTCACATAGTAATCAATGCCGATAGTTGGGTTTTCAGCTTGAAATTGCAGGATAAACGGCTCGAAAACAGCCAAATCGCCGGTAGATATCACTTTGACCACTGTCGTGGACGTGCCAGGATATAGCTTCTGGTCTTCCGGTTCCAATGCATGCAACGGGCTGGCAAGGAGCAGCCACAGACCGATCAGTCTGCGGGTAAAATCAGTGAAACGCATGCGCCTGCTCCTGTCTGTGGGTTCCTGAGTTCGAGGCGCCCACCGTGGGCGTCCAAAACTTCTTCGGCGATTGTCAGGCCAAGGCCTGATCCGACAATCTGATCGACATTGGCGCCACGCTTAAAGCGCGCTGTGAGTTCGGGCAGACTGTCAGATGAAAAGCCGCGCCCTTGGTCACGGATGATTAGCCGCCAATGGGCTTCATCAAGCTTGTCGAGCGTGACTTTGATCTCGGTTTCAGCCGGAGAATACTTGACCGAATTATCCAGCACATTGCGCAATGCACTCTCGAGCAAGATTGCATCACCTTTGACAGCGGCAGGTCCAGTTGCATCCAAAATCAGCGTGATGTCCTTCATGTCTGCGGTCGGGGCGAGGCCGTCGGTCACTTTGGCTGCAAGCTCTGCGAGGTCCACATGATCCTTTGCCAATGCATCGGCGCGAAAGCTGACCGTGGCGTGATCAAGCAACTGGCTGGCAGAGCGCGAACTTTCATCAACCGCGCGGATAATTCGGCGCAGCATTTGTTTTTCTTCATCCTTTTCAACGGTATGCAGCGCGAGCTCCGCCTGCGCACGCACAGTGGCAAGGGGGGTGCGGACACGGTGCGCCGCTTCGGCGATGAATTCCTCGGATCGCCTGATCGATTGACCAAGGCGCTCCATCAAGCGGTTGAGGGCGATAAGAAGTGGCGAAAGCTCATCAGGAACTTTCCGACGCAAAGGGCGTAAATCAGACGGTCCGCGCCGTGTCACCGCTTGGGCAAAGCTGTTGAGCGGTTTGAGCGCGTTACCCGCAGCAAAGGCACCCAATCCCACCGCCAATATAAAAAGGGCCACGGAAAGGACGGCTGCGGTTTGGGACAGCCCCGATCCAATTGCCTCGACCCCAGTTCGGGTTTGCGCAACGGTCACCAGCACTGGGACAGGTTTCTGACCGGCCAAAACCGTTCGCCTGACAGTCACCGTCCGCACCTGATCACCGCGATAGTCGATCGTGCGCACGCTGACATCGCCGGGGCGTTCGGGTGTGCCGGGTGGAACCAGATCATCATATCCAGTCAAAGTTTCGCCATCGGCAGAGACCCGATAGAATACGCGATCCTCGCCAATCGCATCCAGCATCGCGAAAGCAGAGTAGGGCAGTTCCAGCAAGATCGTGCCCTGTTCGCTGCGCAAGGCTTCGGCGATTGTCGTGGCAGAGGCGACCAATACGTTATCTTGCGTCTGCTCTGCCGCTTCGCGCGCAAAGCTGGTTACCATCCACCAAGACAAGATTGCCAAGACCGCCGCAATGCCTGCCAGCAGGATCGTCAGGCGTTGTCCGATGGAACGCCACCAGAATGGGCTGGCTTTGGTATCTGTCATGCCCATGTGATCCGGTAGCCGACACCACGCACAGTTTCGATTTCAACTCCGGCGGGCAGCAAGCGTTTGCGCAGGCGCCCGACATAAACCTCGATCGCGTTCTCGCTGACTTCGGCATCTTGCGAAAACAGGCGATCAAGCAGTTGGCTTTTGGACAGAATCTGTCCCTTGTTGCGTGCAAAAACTTCGAGCAGCCGCAATTCACGGTTCCGTAAGGGCTTTGTTTCACCGGCATGGCTGAGCGTACCACCTGATGGGTCAAACAGCGCTTCACCCAACGGAATAAGCGCAGGTGTCGGTGTGCCGCGCCTACGCAAAACTGCGCGACATCTGGCCTCTAACTCGCCAAAATCAAATGGTTTTGTGATATAATCATCCGCACCAAGATCGAGCGTGTCGACGCGATCCGATACTTGGCTACGCGCTGTCAAAACAATGACTGGCATTCGCTCGGTCGTCCGTGTCCGGCGCAAGAATTCGCGTCCGTCACCATCAGGCAGCATCACATCCAAGAGCATCAGATCATATTCAGCCACGGCAAGCCATTCGTCTGCCTCAGCCAGTGTCTTGGCATGATCCACGGCGTGGCCATCCAATGACAGCCGCGCAATGACGGCTTCACCCAACTCGATATTATCCTCAACGAGCAAAAAGCGCATTGATCCTCATTCCTTTGAACCCCGTGTCAGGCTTATGTCAGCTTGGCATGCGGTATTGAAGCATGGGCGGGGAATCTCCGCCTGTCAAATGGGAGGAATACCGATGACAATGAACATGACCCGCCGGGTTGTGATGGCAGCTGCTGCCGTCACGCTCGCATTCGCAAACCCAGCTTCTGCTGGTGGCCATCAGGTGATGGACGAAATTAACTTTCTGATCCCCGGCGGCGCTGGCGGCGGTTGGGACGGCACTGCACGTGGCACAGGCGAGGCACTGACAGCTTCTGGTCTTGTCGGCAACGCATCATATGAAAACATGTCCGGTGGTGGCGGCGGTGTCGCAATTGCACACCTGATCGAGAACGCAGATTCGCTGCAAAATACGATGATGGTCAACTCTACACCTATCGTGATCCGTTCGCTGACTGGCGTTTTTCCACAAAGCTTTCGTGATCTGACGCTGGTTGCAGGCACCATTGGTGACTATGCAGCGATCGTTGTGAATACGGACAGTGACATCATGTCGATGGATGATCTCTTGGCAGCTTACCGTGCAGACGGCATGAGTTTTGCTGTTGGCGGTGGTTCGGTTCCGGGTGGCCTTGATCACCTTGTTGCTGCGTCTGTGATGCAGGCTGCTGGCGAAGATCCGACAGCGTTCAACTACATTCCTTATGATGCAGGTGGTGCTGCAATGGCGGGTCTGCTGTCTGGCGAAATTCGCGCACTGTCCACCGGCTTCTCAGAAGCCGTGACATTGGCCCAGCAGGGCGAAGTCCGCATTCTTGGTGTGACTTCACCTGAGCGGGTTGACGCGTTTGCCGATGCTCCAACCATGATTGAGCAGGGCCTTGATACTACATTCGTCAACTGGCGCGGCTTCTTTGCAGCGCCTGGTTTGCCTGATGACAAGTTGGCGATGATGCAAGACGCGGTTGCTAAGATGTACGACACTCCTGAGTGGGAAGAAGTCCGTGCCCGCAATGGTTGGGTCAACATCTACAACAATGGCGACGATTTCCGCGCGTTCCTGGAAGAGCAGGAACAGGTTATCGGCGACCTGATGAAGACACTCGGCTTTCTGTAAGCCACAGTAAAAGGACCGTCCTGCGCATGTGCGGGGCGGTCACAACATAAGAATTTTCGGGGAGGGAAGTTCATGGCGCTGGATCGTTGGATCGCGCTGATCTTTGTCACATTTTGCTGCGTTTACGGATATGCCGCATTTTTCACGATGGATCAGCTTCTACCCCCATTCATGCAACGCAACCCCGTGTGGCCGTCGACCTTTCCCAAGGTGCTGTCGGTTCTCGGCCTGATCGTTGGTTTGATCGTTCTCTTCGGCGTTGAAAAAGTTGACGATCCTGATGGCGAACCTGACGCAACTGAAATCAACTATCGCAGATTGAGCGAGTATAAGACCGGCCAAGCGCTGATGTTGTTGGGCCTTATGGTGCTTTATGCTTTGATGCTGCGGCCCGCGGGTTTTCTGGTCTCGACCACGGTATTTTTGGTCGCTGGCAGTGCAGTGCTAGGAGAGCGCAAGTTCCACATCATGATCCCCGTCGCGATGCTCGCCACCGGCTTTGTCTGGTATTTGGTGCAAGAGGTGCTTGGCATCTTCCTGCGTCCTTTTCCGTTCTTTATGGGGATGTGATCCATGCTTGAAGGTATTTTCATCGGTCTTGAGGCCGCATTCTCCGTCAAGAACATCCTGATGGTCGTTGCTGGTTGTTTGATCGGCACATTCATCGGCATGCTGCCCGGTTTGGGGCCCATGTCGATTATTGCAATCATGATCCCTGTGGCGATCACCTTGGGTGATCCGGCCGCAGCCTTGATCCTGCTTGCAGGTGTCTACTATGGCGCCATCTTTGGCGGATCGACCTCGTCCATTCTGCTCAACGCACCCGGTGTGGCCGGTACAGTTGCCACTAGTTTTGACGGCTATCCGATGGCCAGAAAAGGGCAGGCCGGTAAAGCGTTGACCATTGCAGCGGTGGCCAGTTTTGCTGGTGGTACGATTGGTGCGATCTTGCTGATGATCTTTGCGCCGGCTTTGTCCTCTGTCGCGTTGTTGTTTCACTCGGCTGAATACTTTGCTCTGATGGTTGTTGGCCTTTCTGCCATTGCTGCTTTTGCTGGTACGGGCCAAGTGGCCAAGGCCCTTATGATGACAATTCTTGGTTTGATCCTTGCCACTGTGGGTGAGGGTGCGCTGTTTAACATGCCCCGCTTCACGATGGGGTTGATGGACTTGCAGTCGGGCATCAGCTTTATCACGCTTGCGATGGCGATGTTTGCCTTGCCGGAAGCGATGTTCCTTGTGCTGAACCCTGCCCGCGGGGCCGGAAATGCCGAAGGTGCTAGCAACAAAATCACGAACCTGCGCTTTTCGCGTGAAGAAGGGCGGGCGATGATGCCGGTTATCGGTCGTCAGTCCATCCAAGGTTTCTTCATCGGTGTTTTGCCGGGTGCAGGTGCGACGATCGCGTCGTTCTTGGGCTATGCGGTTGAACGTAACCTTGCCAAGGGCGAAGAGCAGGCGGAGTTCGGCAAGGGATCTGTCAAAGGGCTCGCAGCACCTGAAACTGCAAATAACGCGGCCTGCACGGGTTCTTTCGTTCCTTTGTTAACGCTTGGTATTCCCGGTTCTGGCACAACAGCCATTTTGCTGGGTGCCCTGATCGCACTGAACGTCACCCCCGGCCCAAGACTGATGACAGACACACCAGAGATTTTCTGGGCCGTGATCATCTCTATGTTTATCGGCAACCTAGTGTTGTTGGTTCTGAACCTGCCGTTGATCCCCTACATTGCAAAAATCCTGTCGATCCCACGCAATTACCTGATCCCGTTCATTCTCTTTTTCACGTTGATGGGCGCCTACATCGGGCAGAACAATGCGACCGAACTGTTGATGCTTGTCGGGCTTGGCGTCATGGCCACGATTTTCCGCTTTGCCGATTACCCTCTGGCACCATTGTTGATCGGTTTCATCCTTGGAACCATGTTGGAAGATAACTTTGCCCGCTCGATGCAGCTTTATCGGGGCCTTGATTTCATCATCCAGCGACCGATGACAATGGGGCTGTTGATCCTTGCAGCCTTCTTGGTGTTTTTGCCAAGCTACCGCAAAAGGCGTGCGCGCAAGCGGGCCGAGGGGGTTGCCGACGGTGACTAAGGCCAATGACATTATGATTTCAGTAAGGGCCGGATGGATATCCGGCCCTCTTCGTTTTACTTGGGTAGCGGGTGCGCGCGGTTCTGCGTATTGTGAATAATTGCGGCCGGTCTAGTTTGGCCGCTGATTGAGTGGGGTTGGACCCGTATGTGTCTAAAAGCCTTGTGAAAGTGAGCCGAACCACATGACCGAAGACCTGACGACATGGGCGACTTGGCGTGAAATACAAACCCAACCCGATATCTGGCACAGCTGGGGTGCGGTCTTCGATGCGCGCGTGACGCGATGACGGCCATCGGGATTGATCTGGGTGGGACGAAAATCGAAGCGCAGGTGTTTGATGATACTTGGGAGGTCGTTGCACGGCAGCGCTGCGATACGCCGCAAAACTATGCTGGGTTGGTCAAGGCAGTTGCGGATCAAATCACTTGGGCCGAAGGACAGGCGGGCAG
>Ga0209199_1004839_pt1 | contig 12131 bp, 8 predicted proteins | sample COGITO_mtgs_1105_7_FD_184805 | JGI IMG/M metagenome (GOLD analysis project Ga0209199, IMG submission 184805) | Pelagic marine microbial communities from North Sea - COGITO_mtgs_110523 (SPAdes) (version 2) | ecosystem: Environmental > Aquatic > Marine > Epipelagic ...
CAATGACCTATCTCGAGCGTGTTAAAATTCCCGAACAGGCGCAGAAATACCCTCGGCAATTATCTGGAGGCCAACAGCAGCGGGTCGCAATTGCCCGCTCGCTGTGTATGGAGCCAAAGATTTTGTTATTTGATGAGCCTACGTCTGCACTTGACCCTGAGATGATTAGTGAAGTCTTAGACGTGATGATTGGCTTGGCAGAAACTGGCATGACAATGATCTGTGTTACCCATGAGATGGGATTTGCGCGACGCGTTGCGGATAAAATGGTCTTCATGGATGAGGGTAAAATAGTTGAAATGGCTCCACCAAGTAAGTTTTTTGACGCGCCAAATACGCAACGATGTAAAACCTTTTTAAAACAAATTCTCCAACATTAGAGATCATCATGAAAAAACTTCTAATTCTGTTTTTGGCCATAGCGTTCTTGCCTGGATGTTCAGATGACTGGGGATGGTATGTGGTAAACCCATATAACAGATCAGGTTTAATTAATTTAAAGTTTTTGTTGTCAGGTTACTACTTTACGCTTCTACTTTCCTTCACTTCTATTTTAATTTCTGTCGTTTTGGGTTTGCTGGTGGCCTTGCCAGGGTTGTCTAAAAACCCATGGCTTCGCAATTTTAATAGAGTTTACGTCGAATTAGTAAGATCTGTACCGATCCTTGTCTTAATCCTATGGGTTTACTACGGATTGCCGCCAATTACAGGACTGGACGTAACTGTATTTTGGGCCGGCGTTATTGCATTGGCTTTATCGGACAGTGCGTTTCAGGCAGAGATTTTCAGGGGTGGCATTCAATCGATAGACAAAGGGCAATACGAGGCCTCTCATTCTGTTTCCTTGAACTACCGAGATACGATGCGTTTTGTTATTTTGCCTCAGGCGATACGTAGGATTTTACCCGCATTGGGGAACCAACTTGTATACATGCTGAAAATGTCATCACTGGTTTCTATTATTGGAATGCAGGAGCTAACCAGAAAAGCTAATGAGTTGGTTGTGACTGAATATAGACCGCTGGAAATATATACAGTCCTGGTTTTAGAATACTTAGTTCTAATTTTAGTTGTGTCGGCCGGCGTACGCTGGCTTGAGCGTCGTTTACAATCTGATGAACGTGGATAAGGAAATTAATAATGGCTGCTTGGATAGATATGATTTCAGATGAAGAGGCCTCGAAAGAACTAAAGGAGGTCTTGGATCTTGCACGAACGCCACATGGCACAGTGGACAATGTCATGAGAGTTCATTCACTGCGGCCAAATACGATGAAAGGTCACGTGACTTTATATCGTGCAGCCCTGCATGATGATGCAAATATAATCCCAATGTGGTTTCAAGAGACTATAAGCAGCTATGTTTCTATCTTAAACGACTGCGCTTATTCATTGGAAAACCATTGGAAAAATGCCGCTCATTTGATTGATGATATCAAAAAATCAGCGTTAATTGAAAAGGCTCTTTGGTGCCGGGCCCCTCAAGATATGTTTGAAGGGATCGAGCTCGAAATGCTGCGCTATGCTGAAAAGCTGACACTGCGGCCGAGTGACATGGTTCACGAAGATGTTCTCGCATTAAAAGAAGTTGGTGCTGGGGACGGCGAGATTTTAGAGCTCAACCAAATTGTTGGATATTTTAATTATGTAAACCGGTTACTCAACGGTCTTGGCGTCACGACCAGCGGTGACACGGTAGGATTTTATAAAGCTGATTAAAGCTTAACCTCTTTAGATTTAATTTTTCGTTGAAAAAGTATCAAAGGCAGAAAGGGCTTTTGCACTGAAGGCATAGGAGGGACCGCCACCCATAAAAGTGGCCATGGCCAATGCCTCGCAAAGCTCCTCCCGCGTAAGGCCTAGGCGGATAAGAGACTTTATGTGAAAGCCAATACAGCTGTCACAGCGCGTGGCTACTGCAATCCCCAAAGCCATTATTTCTTTAGTTTTTTCGTCAAGCGCTCCGGAATTTTTTGCGGCAGCGCCCATCACCCCAAATCCTCGAGCAGTCTCCGGAATTTCTTTGGAGAGCGTTGCTATTTCGGCGCTGACCCCGTTCATAAAATTATGCCAATCCATTTTAACACCTTGTTTAAATTTTATTGATATATGGAGTGACCATAAACAAAACGAAGTAGGTTTAAAGTGGTTAGTTCAATTACCTCCCTGTAGGCAAACGTCTCACATTGGTAGAGTAAGGCTGGACGTCAGGATGGCGGTAATTCCAAGGATGGAAAAAATTATAACCCATTCAGCGTTAATTGATCTGATAAGTTTTTTTGCAGCTTGTGGATTGCCTTGGCGCAATGCAGGAACGAACTTGAATTTGTTCGCTGCGGCAAGCGCCAGCAGCAGCGACACTAATGTTGACTTCAAAATCAACGTTTGGCCATAACTAGTGTTGACCAGTGCGTTGAATGATCCAACGAGTATGAAGCTCATGTACAGTCCAGCTGTTAGCGCAAGTGGGACCAAAATAACAGCCACTAGACCAAAGCGCTGGCCTAGGTCTGCGGCTGCGGGCCAAGTTTTTTGTGACGAACTTAGTTTTGTAAGTGGTTTCAAAACCCCCAGCCAAAATGCAATTGCGGTTAGGTGGGTGGCTAACGTAATTTCAAGCAATAATCTGTCCAGCCCGGCAATATGTCCAATGCTACTAAAAGAACAAATAGCGATGAGGCCTCCAGATGCTGAAATCCAGCGACCAGGCTGGCCTAAGAACAGGCCGCAAACAAGAAACCCCATTCCCGTGATTTGATAAGCCAAAGTTGTTCCCGATGGGGTGCTCCACAGCAAAAGAAGTAGCTCACGATCTAAAAGCCCACTCACATCTCCAGTGAGATTTGCGCCGAGTAATAAAAATGAGAAAACTGCAGCAAAGAGGCCTAGAATGGCAAGCGATATGGAATAGGCAAGGTAACCATTAAGACGAAATGCTAATGACGCGAAAACAGTTCCCGAGGATATCAGTACGCCAAGATAGAGTGCAAACTTTGTTGCAATTGCCGCAAGGCCCCAGACATCGGGCAATGTCATTCGACCGTGAAACTGAATTTGCCATTGAGTGCGTGCCCATCGTTACCCAATCCACGCCATTCAATTAGATATTTACCAACGCCAATGGCCTCGAAAGGAATTTGATATCTTTTAGTGAAGCCAGAATACGTCCCAAGATCTAACTTGTCTTTTTTTCCAGTAGCATGGGTAACGGTCAACCGTGTCAGGTGGATACCATTTCCAAAATTTAGCTTTATTTCAGTTGGCACCTCGGTAAGAGTCGCGTCATTTGCTGGTGTTGTACTTTTAAGTGGGGAGTGTGCGGTGGCAATAGATGCCCACACCACAAGAAACCCGGCAAGTAAAAAATCTCTCATGATTGTTCCTTCCTTAGTCATTGCCGCATAACAGAGTAAAGTTTTTTGGTTGTCGCACCTTTTCTCGTGGAGAATGAAACTTTTTTAATAAACTTTAAATGGCAACCTTTATTACTTAGAGTTTGTTTTAATTTTATATGTTCGCAATCATCCAGATTGCCATCCCAACCATCATTAAATTTTCAGTTAATGAGACAAAACCCAGTGGCACGTTGCTGTCCCCGCCTATACAGGCACATTTTAGATCACGCTTTTCTATGTACACTGCCTTAAATACGCTAACTACTCCTACGCTGGCCACGAAGAACGCTGCCGGAGCGGAAATCCATGTTAGCACCCCCACTATCATCAATAGGCCAGCACCTGCTTCCACAAAGGGATAGATATAGCTGTATCTGACCCACCGCTGGGCAAGTAGGTCGTAGGTTAGAAACATCGTTGTAAAGCGCTCCAGATCCATCAGCTTTTGAAGGCCCAAGAGGACCATTGAGATGGAGATGAACCATTCAATAGTTTTGAAATTAAAAATAGTGTCTAATTTCAGCCAAGTGATAGAAATAGCGAGGAGAAGTCCAATTGAAAATAGAGCGATAATTGGTTTGTATGTGGTTTTATGTTTTGGTGGCTTAGGTTTTCCAAAGTACTCAAGTAAATCGTCAAAGCCGCCAATACGAGTGTCATCAATGAATATTTGAGGCACAGTTGCTACTTTATGACGAGACTTCAGCGCCTCTACTTCTGACCGGCTGGTAAGGTGTTGGTCATCCACCTTAAACCCTCGACGTTTTAACAAGTCCTTACACCGTAGCCCGTGCGAACATATGTGCTCTGGCATAACTGTACGGTACAGCGTGGCTGTTTTTGAAGTGTTTTTCAATCGCACAAAAGTTTCCTTGGTTGGTGTGGGCGGGCACTTTCGTCTCGGTTCAGTAGAGCCACTATCGGCTGTAACTGTTAGTGGGTCGTCTAGTGGAACAAAGTAACCTGATTCTAGGTTGGTTTGTTAGAAAAACAACACCAATCGGGTCTAGCACAAAATAAACTAATTGTTTCAATGCCATTATTATTCGCAACTTTGAATATCAGATATAATTCAAGATTAAGAAAGGTTTTGGGGCAATTACAGCCTAACATTCTGTAAAAAGAAAAATTTTTTTCTTTTTCTTTAAGCATTAATGATCACGTTGGCTGTATTTTTCAGCACATTCGTATTTACATTTGAAAAAAAACCTATATCCAGAAGTCATCATTTAGCTAACTTTGGCGCTGTTGTTACCTAACGTCACTTTTTTCAGTGATTTGGATGATGCAGGCGCAATGTTGTAATTTTTTTGGGTGGGTAAAGAGCTGAAAAACCAATCAGTTATCCGCCACGTATTTAAGGGATCCGCAGATGTCGCGCAAAAATAAATTCTTCGTTGGTGTTTCTCCCTTAGGCCTTTTAGCTCTTTCAGCGTGCGGTGGTGGGAGTTCAGTAAGTAGTCCAACCTTCACGGCGTCCACCACGACAGGTTTTGCGCAAAGTGGGCCTCTCGGCAACGCGAGGGTATTTCTTGATTATGACCAAGATGGTACTTTTGATGTTGGTGTGGACACAGAAGTTGATACTGAAGCTGACGGTAGCTTCTCGTTAACGACAACTGAAGCGGGTATGGCGGTGGCTGCGCTAAATGCCAACGGCACTTACAATATCGTCGTAACTACAAACACTGATGCATTCGGTGCAAGTTCAACTATCGACTCAACAATTGGTGGGACGGTATCTAATATTCATTTTGTGGCTCCGTCAGGTGCGGACAACGCATTTGGTGGTAATAACGTGATGGTAACGCCAGCCACGACGATGATCCATAATTTGATGGCCTTGGATGCAACGTTGACGGCTAGTGATGCGAAGAACAATGTGGCTAAGGCGCTTGGTTTTACGCAGGCTGAAATAGATGCGGGGTTTGACCCTCTGACATTCAATGCTTTCGACCCGAACAGAAGTGGAGATGCATATGAGGATCTCGCATTAAAGGCTGAATTGACAAGCAAGAAGATCATGACTGTGGTGAACACCTTAGCGGCTGCAGTCGATGGGTCATCGTCTTCAGTAACTTCAGACAGTGCTTTCGCAGCTGCTATGGATTCTGTCACGCAGGTTTTAGGGACAAAAATAGCCGCTGACGAAACTTTGGACTTCAGTGTAGGCGCCGACATAGACGCGATCACGCTTGTTTTGTCGAATGATATGACTGGTGCAGGTAAGTTAGCTTTTGACACCGTGTCGTCTTCAGTTGGTAACGCGATTTCGAATGTGGTTGGTAGTATTGATACGATATCATCTCTTGATGATACTCAAAGTGTATTTCAGACTATATCGCTAGTTGCTGATCAGGTTAAGTCGGCTACAGCTAACGCAATTACAAATCTTGGTAATCCTGACCTATACGTGGGCCAAAATGCGGCGGCCATTTCTGTGGCGGCTGAAGTTGCGAATAACGCGGCTTTAGTTATCGTGGGTGGTGCCGTTACGAATACAGCGGCGCAGCAAGTGACGATCACCTCTTCAGGTGACGACTCGGGTATTTCTTTTTACATAGTTGGTACTGACGCAAGTGGTGCAGATTTGGTGGTCACTTTAAAGGGTGAAAATGCTGGAGTGGCGACTACAGCAGAAAAATTCCTGACTATTGGGAGCATTACGGCGGTCGGTGATCCGGCAGGCACTGTGGCGGCCGGTATTCAGGGTGTGTTGTCCGAAGTATCATCTGATAATGACGGGATTTCTACCTCCGCGGCTGTAGCTAATGACGCGACCTTGGCCTTCAATGGGGTATTGGTGGACGGCACCAGCGGAGACGTCACAAATGCGGCGGCTGTAAAAATAACCATTACATCATCGGGTGATGATTCGGGGATTACTTTTGCATTGGTAGGTACTAATGCTGCCGGTGGGGTTTTGAATGAAACCGTGACTGGTTCAAATTCTGGTACGGCAACGAGCACGGGCAAATTCAAGACGATAACGAGTATAACAGCCGACGGTGATCCTGCGGGTAATGTCATGGCTGGTGTGGTTGGTAACGTTGCGGACGCATCGATTGCCTTTTCGGTAGAGGCCGCATTTTTAACAATGCGAGACAATAGCGCACCAACAGATATTTCTGGTACGTCAAGCTATTTAGAGTCAGATACATCATTAATTGTTGGAACTCTTGCCGCATCGGATCCTGACCAATCAGCGACAGATGCTGATGGCATCTCTGTATCTGCAGGCGTTGCTAACAATGCCTCCCTAGTTATTGGCGGTGCATTGCACGTAAGTAATTCAGTAACAAATAAGGTGGCTCAGAAGGTAACAATTACTTCCGTCGGTAACGACTCGGGAATTAGTTTTACAGTCATTGGTACCAATGCGGCTGGTGAGTCTCTGACAGAAACTGTCACGGGTGCAAACTCTGGCACGGCTACGAGTGCGGGTTTCTTTAAAACAATCACAAGCATAACAGCTGTCGGCGATCCCACTGGTAATGTTTCGGCTGGTGTGCTCGGAAATAGCCATAGCTTTACTTTAATGCCCGGGGGGGATTTCGCCTATTTCCAAACCTCACAAGACACTGATCCAGGGCTTGATCTTGGTAATCTTATTAAAGATGGTGTGTTGAAGTTTAAGACGCAACCTGATTACGAACTTAAGGTAGATGGCGTAGCGAAGACGACTTATAATATCAAGGTAATGACTACAGATGAGCTTGGGAAGACTTATGTAGAAGACCTCCAGATTTCGGTTACCGATGCCAATGAGGCAGCAGTTATTACTGCAGTAGGTGGCGCTTTAACGGAAGATTCAACGAATTACACGCTAACTGGGACTGTGTCAGCTGTTGATCCTGAGGGCCAATCTGTAACCTACTCGGCTTCCTCGCTGAACGGAACGTATGGCGGGACATTAACCATAGATGCGTCAACAGGCGCGTATACTTACACAATGGATAATGAAAATAGGGAAATACAAGATCTTCAGGCACGCGACAGTCTTGTGGAGGTATTCCACATTCTGGCGTCCGATGGGGTCGCTGAGGGCTCTGGGAACCTCTCATTTACAATCAACGGCGCGGACGATGTTTACTTGACGCCGCCTTTGACCTCCGATGTTGACGGGATTTCTGTAGCTGCGGCCGTTGCAAACAATGGGGCATTGGTTATTGGTGGTGCTTTGGCATCTAGTGGGTCGGTTACGAATACTGTGGCCAGAAAAGTAATAATTACATCTGCGGGTGATGATTCAGCGGATGCGGACTGTATTTCTGTCGCGGCATCGTCACTGGCAATACCGCTTTGGTTATTGGTGGCGCAATGGCTTCAGGTGGGTCAGTCACACACACAGTTGCTGAAAAAGTTACTATTACCTCAGCGGGTGACGACTCTGGCATTACCTTCACGGTCGTTGGTACTAATGCGGCTGGTGCGGCTTTGACTGAGGTAGTAACGGGCGCAAACGCCGCCGTGGCAACGAGTTCAGGCTCATTTTTGACTGTCACCAGTATCACAGCCTCGGCCTCTACTGCGGGTAATGTAACTGCGGGGTCACCGGCAATTGAATTCACAATAGTGGGTACAGATGCGAGTGGTGCGGCTTTGACTGAGACAGTAACGGGCACTAACGCGGGGACTGTTACGAGCTCGAACGCATTCTTGACTGTTGCAAGTATCACGGCGGTTGGTGATCCAGCGGGTAATGTAACTGCGGGTGCTCTTGGGCATACGCTAACAGAGGGTGATGCAACAACAATAACCGGCACACTGTCCGGTAGTGATCCTTTAAGCGGCGCGCTGAATTACTCAATATCGGGCTCGATTGTGGCGGATGGCTCCTACGCAGCTACGGGAACATATGGCAGCTTGACCGTAAATGCGACGACGGGTGCGTATGTCTATACTCTGGATAATACTGACGCTGACACAAATGGCATTGCGAAGGATGCAGTTTTAACTGAGACGTTCAAGGTGCGGGTGGACAATGGAACGCAAAGAAGCACCAAGGATCTTAATATAGAGATTACTGGTATCAATGACGATCCTGTGTTGACCGCTCCAGCTGGTGGGACAACAACAGAGGGTGGAACATCAACTGTATCAGGTAGCTTGACGACTGCAGACCCCGACTCCGGCGAGTCTGCAACAGCGACTTATGCCATAACTGGCGGTTCGGTTACTGGTGGTGAAAGTATTTTGACGGGAACATACGGCAATTTAGTACTAAATGTGACGTCTGGTGCATACGTTTATACTCTTGATCAGTCAGATGCTGATACAGTGGCACTTACCGCGGCGGATAACAAAACTGAAGCCTTTACGGTAACTTCAACTGACGTAAATGGTGGCGTTGGTTCCACGACACTTTCCATAGCGGTTGTAGGTACTGGTATTACAGTAGATCCAATTGCGACAGATGATAAAGTAAATAACGCTGAACATACTGCAGGGTTTAACATCACTGGCCGAGGTACGGTGGATCAGACGGTAACTTTAACGTTTGCGAGTAACGTCACCTTGGCTGGTGGGAATACCGCAACGGTGGACAGTAATGGTGACTGGTCGGTAGCAGTTGTCGAAGCTGACGTAAATTCGATGAGCGAGGGGAGTGAGACCGTAACGGCGGTAATTGGGTCGGACAGTTCAGGTGCTAAGTCATTCGCAGTTGACACTGTTATTCCTACGTCGGCAATTACTGCGGTCAAATATGAGACAGGCGTTGCAGATGCTGACGGTATTTCAGTTTCTGCGGCGGTCGGAAATAATGCTGCTCTGGTTTTGGGTGGTGTATTGGCTTCCGGTGGATCAGTAATAAATGCTGTGGCTCAAAAAGTCACGATTGCCTCTGCGGGTAATGATTCGGGAATTAAATTTACAGTTGTGGGAACAGATGCCACTGGTGTGGCTTTGACCGAAGATGTAACTGGTGCAAATGCCGGTACGGCAACTAGCACTGGATCATTTAAAACTGTTACGAGTGTAACCGCAGACGGTAATCCTGCTGGAAATGTGTCTGTGGGTACTGACGCCAAGCAGCTTGTTTTAACCGGCACTAACTTTGATGGACTTGGTGCGACAGGTGCCGATATTAAATCCCAAATTGATTGGAACAAGCTCGTTTGGGATATCAATGGCGACGACGCAGACGCCGGCGTAACTTTCGCTGTTGGGGATATCGCTTCAGCTGTAGTTACGAGTGCAACTGTTTTAACAATACAGCTTACTGGCGCGAAGGCGGCGTCGCTCGAAGGTACGGCCGGATTTGCTGCGGCAGGGTCAGGAGATAATGTTGATATTGCTGTTGGCTTTAGCGCGGATGGCTCGGGTAACCTCTCGGCAACCGATGCGGCCGCAAATGTAACTCAAACTTATTCGGATACGGCACGGCCGTCCGTCACAAAGTTCTCGTCTACGACTGCAGATGGAAGCTTTAAATTGGGTGATGAAATAAACATTACAGCAACATTGAGTGAGGTGGTTTTAAGTGGTTCAGGCATCACTGTTACTCTGAATGACACCGGTGGCACCCAAGTTGCTCTAACAAACACCACTAACAGCAACACCCTGACTGGTACCTATACTGTTCCAGCGAATGCTACACAGGCTGATTTATCCGTGCAAAGTTACGCATTGACATCTGGCAAGACTGTCACCGATCCATACGGAAATGCCATGAATAGCACGGCAATTCCTTCGGGAGAGAACCTTGCAGATAACCAAGCACTTTCGATCGATACTTCGGTGCCTACCAATACGATTTCATCCGTACAGTATAACAGTACCGACAAGGCGTTGGTATTCACTGGTACGGGTATGACAACGATTGAGGCAGCGGGAACAGACGTTAAGTCAGTTTTAGATTGGACTAAACTTAATTGGGATTTAGATGCGGATGATGCCGCTACTCCAGGAAAAACTTTTGTTCTTTCCGATATAGATTCTGCAAAAGTAACGAGTGCGACCGTGTTGACGGTTAAACTTACCGCTGACGCGGCAACGGCGCTGGAAGCTACAGTTGGATTTGCAGCGGATGGCCTGGGCTCAACAGATACAGCTGACACGATTGATGTATTAGCTGGATTTTCAGTTGACCTTGCCGGCAACCCGGCAACTACTGACGGCGCGGCTAATCTTTCTCCTACTTATTCTGATGGTACTAAGCCTACGGTCACGAGCTTCACCTCCACAACTGCAAATGGTAGTTATAAAGAAGGCGACGCAATTAACATTACGGCAAATATGAGCGAAGTTGTTCTCGGTGGAGGATCTATTACTGCCACATTGAGTACAGGCGATACGGTTGTGTTGTCCACAACTGCGAATAGTGCTGCTCTGACGGGTAGTTATTCGGTCCCAGCCTCAAGAACCTCAACAGACTTGTCTGTGAGTAGTTTTGTAGTAACGTCGGCAGTCAAGGATCTTTACGCAGGTAATACCCTTAGTGATACCTCACTTCCCTCTTCAATTGCAGCAGATCCAGATGGTATTTCAGTTGCTGCGGCGGTTGGAAATAATGGGAGTTTAACTATCGCCGGAGCCTTGGCTTCAGGGGGATCAGTTACCAATGCTGTGGCGCAAAAGGTTACAATCTTGTCAGCAGGAAACGATTCAGCAATTAAATTCACAGTTGTTGGCACTGATGCAACCGGAACAGCCGTAACGGAGACAGTAACCGGTGCTAATGCTGGTACAGCAACGAGCATAGGTCTGTTCAAAACGATTACCAGTATCGCTGCGGTCGGTGACCCTGCCGGTAATGTGTCTGCTGGTACGGCAGTCAATGCACAAAACCTTGCTGATAATAAAGATATTGTTATCGATACTACGGTACCGACCAGCACGATAACTGGCATATCTTATGGTAAAAATGCGACGACTGACGCCCGCGAAATAATAATAACAGGTACGAAGTTTAATACGTTGGCTGCAACAGACACTGATGTGAAATCTAGTTTAGATTGGTCAAAGTTTGTCTGGGATCTTGATGCTAGCTCAAGCAACGCTGGTGTTACATTTGCCACATCGGATTTTGCGTCTGCAGTCGTTACCAATGCGACCACCCTCACCGCTACATTAACTTCTGACAAGGCGACATCGTTAGAGGCCACAAACGGATTTGCCCAAGACGGCTTGGGTGATACCGCTGCGGCAGATAATATAGATGTTGGCGCAGGATTTATTGTAGACAAGGCTGGGAACGTCGCTACGACAGATGCGGCGGCCAATATTGCTCCAACTTATACGGATGGAACTGCCCCAACCGTGACAAAGTTCACGTCAACGACCCAGGATGGCGGCTACACAGTGGACGACGTGATTAATATTACGGCCACTGTAAGTGAAACAATCATCGCTGGCGGAGCGATCACAGTAACTCTGGATACAGGTGAGAGTATTGACTTAACGGCTGCAGCTAATGGCACAACTCTGACTGGCAACTATATAGTGGGTGCAGGTAAAACGAGTGCCGATCTGACCGTAAACTCCTTCGCAGTGAAAACTGCCATTACTGATCTCTACAACAACAGTTTAACCGATGTTACAGTGCCCGGGGCGCAGAACCTTGCTGACAATAGTGCTATCGTAATTGATACGGCGGGACCAACCAATACAATTACCGGTGTTGCGTATGACAGCACGGCCAAAACAATAACACTGGCGGGTACAAACTTCAGTACTATTGCCGCTGTAAATGCTGATGTGAAGGCAAGCATGGATTGGTCAAAGTTCGTCTGG
>Ga0209199_1004843_pt1 | contig 12123 bp, 5 predicted proteins | sample COGITO_mtgs_1105_7_FD_184805 | JGI IMG/M metagenome (GOLD analysis project Ga0209199, IMG submission 184805) | Pelagic marine microbial communities from North Sea - COGITO_mtgs_110523 (SPAdes) (version 2) | ecosystem: Environmental > Aquatic > Marine > Epipelagic ...
ACATTTTGAAAAATATGTGGATGAGTTTTCTTCGACCAGTGTACCTGCAAACTATATAACTGAAGATGGATATCGATTAGGCGCATGGGTTTCAAAACGCCGTCATCGCAAGAGTTCATTAGATGAAGAAAAAATACGAGCGTTAAACAAATCGGGGTTTATTTGGACGGTTTGGAAAACTCACACCCAAACTGAGAGAAGTGTGGGAAGCAGCGCAAATACCAACTGGCAAATTGGCTTGTCACATTTTGAAAAATATGTGGATGAGTTTTCTTCGACCAATGTACCTGCAAACTATATAACTGAAGATGGATATCGATTAGGCGCATGGGTTTCAAAACGCCGTCATCGCAAGAGTTCATTAGATGAAGAAAAAATACGAGCGTTAAACAAATTGGGGTTTATTTGGACGGTTCGGAAAACTCACACCCAAACTGAGATAAGTGTGGGAAGCAGCGCAAATACCAAGCAGAATGTGACTCTCAGTACCTCAAATGCGCAAGCAGATTATGAAAATAAATGGAAAGTATGGACAGATCTTCTGAAGGTCTACATTGCAGAAAATGGTAATGCCGACGTACCCGCTCGATACACGACATCAGAAGGCCATCACTTGGGTGAATGGGTGAGGGAGTGCAGAAAAAATAAACGCAGAGACAATTTAAATAAAGATAGAATAAACGAGTTAGAAGGCCTGGGCCTTATTTGGGACCCACTTGAACGGGACTGGCAAATTGGCTTGTCACATTTTGAAAAATATGTGGATGAGTTTTCTTCGACCAGTGTACCTGCAAACTATATAACTGAAGATGGATATCGATTAGGCGCATGGGTTTCAAAACGCCGTCATCGCAAGAGTTCATTAGGTGAAGAAAAAATACGAGCGTTAAACAAATTGGGGTTTATTTGGACGGTTAGACGAGGCAAAAACTAAATGCATCCACACATTTTAATTTTAGCAGAAAGCAAAAGAAGGCCATGAAAAACTGGCAGGGTGTTCTACAGCTCAGCGCTGGTGACTTAATTGGCCATCTTAATTGCGACCACCTCACATCGCTTAACGTCCAAGTTGCTAATAGGACATTAAATCAGCCTGATAGTTATGACCCGCTGCTTCAATTGTTACACGAACGGGGCCAGCGGCATGAGGATGAATACATTGACCACCTCAGGAATAAAGGATGTCAGATCACGATAATAGACGGCGTAGACATTTCCGACACCACTGTTGAAGCGACTAAAGCCGCAATGGTTGCTGGTAACGAATACATAGTTCAGGCCGCATTGAAACATGAGCGATGGGTTGGCCGTGCCGATATTTTACGTCGGGTTGATACCCCCAGCTTACTTGGTGATTATTCGTATGAAATTATTGATACAAAGCTCGCTCGTGAAACCAAAGGTGGCACTGTTTTACAGCTTTGTCTCTACGCTGACCTGCTGGCCAAAGTTCAAGGATGTGCGCCCGAGCATTTGTATGTGGTTTCCCCGTGGAGTAATTTTGTACCGCAAAAGTTTCGCTTTTCTGATTACAGCGCCTACTATCGAGGTGTGAAGTCAGCCGCTGAGGTCGCTGTTGATCTAGTTGGCGTAGATGAAACCTATCCAGAACCTAAAACGCATTGTGATGTTTGTCGTTGGCAACGAGACTGCGAAAAGCGCCGTCGGAATGATGATCATCTATGCTTGGTAGCAGGCATCTCTAAAAATCAAATTAAAGAACTCGGTTCACATAATATCAACACGACAAAAGAGCTCTCTAGTTGGCAGCTGCCCGAAGGCTTCAAGCCAGCGAAAGGATCTGTTTCTTCATTTGAAAAGGTATTAGCACAAGCTTCAATTCAAGTTGAGGCTAGAGAAGCTGGCCATTTGAAGTTTGAATTTCTTGAGTTTGCTCCTGAGACTGGGCTGTCGGCACTGCCAGAACCAAACCCTGGAGATGTCTTTTTTGATATTGAAAGTGACCAGTTTGTTGGTGAACACGGTATTGAGTATCTATTTGGATACAGCATAATAAATGATCTTGGTGAAAATGAGTACGTTGCAGACTGGGCATTAGATCGTGTCACTGAAAAAGCTATTTTTGAACGGTTTGTAGATTTTGTTTTCCGAAGACGGCAAGAGTTTCCAGGCATGCACATCTATCACTTTGGCGGTTATGAAGCTGGCGCTTTAAAGCGCTTGATGGGCAGGTATGCCACTCGTGAGAATGAAGTGGACAACCTATTGCGTGGGTTAGTTCTGGTAGATCTATTGTCTGTGACAAAGAATGCTATTCGAGCAAGTGTAGAAAGTTATTCTTTAAAACAGCTTGAGCAATTTTGTGGGTACGAACGTAAGGTTTCATTGCATGATGCTAATGTTGCTCTGACGCAAGTCACTGCTGGGCTTGAGTTGAATAATATTCGGTCTATCGGTGATGAAGCAAAATCTATTGTTGAAGATTATAATGCTGATGATTGTTATGCGACATTGAAGCTACGTGATTGGCTGGAAGATCTCCGCAATCAAAAAATATCTGAGGGAGCACCAATCACACGTCCAGCGCCTGGATACGATGAGCCCAGCGAAGAGCTAACCGCTCAGCAAAAGCGTATTCAAGAACTGATCGAATTATTGGTGCAGGATGTGCCAGTAGATCCGGCCGAGCAAAATGGTGAACAAGCTGCACTATGGCTTTTGGCCCATATTCTTGATTGGCACCGCAGAGAAAATAAAGCTGTTTGGTGGGAAAAGTTTAGGCTCCAAGATCTCAACGAAGCTGAGCTTTACGACGAAAAAGCAGGCCTTTCCGGGCTAAACTTTTTAGAAACTATTGCGGAGAGCAAAACGGGGATTCCAACTGATCGCTACAGTTTTGATGTACAGGATACTGACATTAGAGGTGGAGAAGGCGTCCATAATGTTGGTGGAGCAAAATTAGGTACAATATCCAATATCTCATTTGAAGAACAAATCATTGATATAAAGAAGTCAAAGGCTTCAGCTGAGATACATCCAGAAGGTATCTTTGTACATAAATTCATTGATCCCAAGGAACAGGCAGCATCACTACTTCGATTAGGGGAGTACGTTGCTGAAAATGGGATTTTAGGTGAAGGTCCATATAAAAGCTCCAGAGATCTCCTTCTTCGGTCCAAAGTCTCAATGGACAGCATTTCAGTTGAGGATGATAATACAACGGCTCTTTCTCGATCTATCAACTTAGCCAGTTCTTTGACATCGGGCGTACTTCCTATCCAAGGCCCTCCTGGAACTGGAAAGTCGTTTACTGGTGCACGGATTATCTGTGAGTTGGTCAGACAGGGTAAAAGAGTAGGTATTACTGCCAACAGTCATAAAGTTATCCGTAATCTTCTTGATAAAACTCTTGAAGCAGCTGCCGAACTAGGTGTGGATTTAACCTGCATACAGAAGCCGGAAATGGGAAACGGAGAGCCGGATTCCTCAAGCCTCGTATTCGCCAAAACCAACGATAATGTACTTGTTTCACTTAAAGATGAAACTGCTCAGGTAGCTGGAGCAACTCATTTCTTTTGGTGCCGTGAAGATGCATTTGAAACGGTAGACGTCTTGGTGGTCGACGAGGCTGGTCAAATGTCATTGGCTAATGTCTTGGCTGTAGCTCATGCGGCACAAACGGTTATTCTTTTAGGGGACCCTCAACAATTAGAGCAACCAACGCAGGGCACGCATCCTGATGGCACTGGAGTGTCCGCTCTCGACCACTTGCTAAATGGACGACAAACGATTGCCAGCGATGAAGGTTTATTTTTGGGCGTGACCTATAGGATGCATCCAAAAATCTGCAGTTTTGTTTCTGAAATGTTTTATGAAGACAAGCTGACATCTATTTCAGGTTGCAAAAATCAGTCTGTAAATACTCGTGGGATAATTGATGGCCCTGGCTTGTTCTATCTGCCTGTATTTCATAGCGGGAATACTAGTTCATCAGTTGAAGAGGCCACCGCAGTCCGGAGACTAGTGGCAGATATATTAGAAACTGGAGAGACGTGGACAGATCGTGGCGGTACTCAGAAAGTGATTACGCTAAACGATATTGTCATAATTGCACCTTATAATGCTCATGTATGCGAAATTCAAAAACTACTCCCAACAGCTCGAGTTGGGACCGTTGATAAGTTTCAAGGTCAAGAAGCAGCAATAGCCATTTTTTCAATGGCAACCTCTACTTATAGCGACGCCCCACGTGGAATGGAATTTCTGTACAGCTCAAACCGTTTCAACGTTGCTATTTCCAGAGCGCAATGCGCTGCCGTTTTGGTGGCTTCAGACAATTTATTTGACGTAAATTGCATGACCCCTCGGCAAATGCAACTCGCCAATCCATTCTGCCGATACTCGGAAGTAAGCAAAAGATTATAATTAGATGGCAATCATGGAACTGTGCCTCGCAAATTTTGCCAATTGAAATGCCACCAATTTTTAATGGGAAACCTTTTCTAAAAAATGATCATAAGTGTTTAAAAAGCAATTTAACGATACTTAATTTTAAAATTTTTTCCTTGTCACTAACTGCTCACTACTTTTAAGCTGAGACGTTAAATGAGGAATGCTGAATGTCTGAAATCGCAACCCAGTTAGAAGCAACTCGCAAGCGTTTAGTGGAAACAGGGACACGTAATAGGCTGATACATGTCAATCGTTCAACGAAGCGTGGAAACTTAATTAATGTAGTCAATGAAAAGTCGAATGAAATCTTCAAAATCTTAAAAGAAGATTCTAAGCGCATGAAATTTCTGGGTGTTGGCAGTGAACAAGACGAGGTCTCAGAAGATGATATTTTGCTGGCTATATCTGAGGAAGTTGATGAAACCAGGTATACCGATTTAATAATCGAAACTGATCTGACGCCGGACGCTCTGCAGAAACGACTTCTGAAAATTTCTAGCGCAGCGAGAACGTCTGAAGAAGAACAAGGGTTGAATATTCTGTATTTAGCCATTGGATTTTTGCGGTGGTATGAAGATGAAAAATCAGAAGTCTTGCGAGAGTCTCCACTAATTCTTTTACCGGTAGAGTTAGTTAGAAATGCAAAGACTTCTACCTTTGATTTAGTGAGCCGTGACGAGGACATAGTCACCAACTTACCGCTGCAAGAACGTCTTTATAACGATTTTGGGATTGAACTGCCCGAAATTGAGGAAGTTGATGAATGGTCACCCGCTGAATATTTTAACAAAATTGAAAGTATAATTGGTAACAAAGGTAGATGGTCAGTCGACCATGATGGAATGCAATTAGGTTTTTTCTCTTTTGCAAAACTTTTGATGCTTCGAGATCTAGATCCAGAGAATTGGACACTCCAAGATTTAACCCAAAATGATATTATTGATAGATTGCTAGTGTCTGGATTCAGGTCAGAAGATCCAGTAATCGGTCAAGGTGAGAAAATTGACGAAGTCCTTGATGTAAAAAATATCTTTCAAGTAATTGATGCTGATTCAAGTCAAACTAAGGTGATAGAAGAAGTTAATTCGGGTAAAAATCTTGTTGTACAGGGTCCGCCGGGTACTGGGAAATCTCAAACTATCACTAATATCCTAGCAGCTGCAGCTCACAGTGGAAAAAAAGTGTTATTTGTCGCTGAGAAAATGGCCGCTTTGAATGTTGTGTACCAAAGAATGGTTAAAGTTGGCCTTAGTGATCTATGTTTAGAATTACATTCGAAGACTGCGAATAAGAAGGCTGTGTTAGGCGAAATTGGTATGACCCTTTCAAAAAGCTCAACAATTGTGGACGCACAGTCTGTCGATGAGGATCTCACCATTTATAGAGATAGATTGAACGAAATTTCAGGTGTGCTGCATGAGGTAGTTGCCGATAGGGACTATTCGGCATTTTCGGTATTAGCAAAGATTTCAAGATTAATGGGTGAAGGAGTCGAGCCGCCGCAAATTTCATTGCCTGATCTTGAGCATTTAACTTTCAGTGAAATCGACGAGTTACTGCATTTTGTCAAAAAATATGTGGAACTAAAAGTAAAATATGGCAGCTATAATTCTCACCCATTCTTGGGGGTGCAAAATTTAGACATACAACCCTTTGATGTTCAGAGGTTACCTAACGAAATTCGTAACTTCCAAAGACAATTTAGTGATTGGAAAGTTTTTGCTTCGAAGGTAGCCGACTTACTTGAAACTATGAATGATGCATCTGTAAATGCCGTAGCAGAGCATGTAGAGCTCGTAAAACACCTGAGGGATTTTCCAAGTTCTGATACAAATCTCTATGAACTGCTTAAGCCCTTAAGTGAAGACGGACGTTTGTTTGATGGTCTGGAAGCGACAGCCACTTGGGCGTTGTCTGAAAAAGCATTATCTGAAAAAGTAGCTGACACGATATGGTCCTTGGACCATCATTCAATTAGATCGGCTGTTGCTGCTGGAACGACAAGCTGGTTTAAAAGAGTTTTTGGCCCCTACCGTAGAATTTGCAAAGATTTGCAAACTCATGTCAAATTTACTTTGCCCCATTCACCTAGCGATCGCTTAGATTTTGTAGACGCCATAATTGTGGCGGCAAAAGAGAAAAAGTTATTTGAATTAGAGGCTGGGTATCTTTCCTCGAAACTTGACTATGCTTGGAGAGCTGAAAGGACGGAAGTTTCAGAACTACAACAAGTGCTCGATTGGATCAAAAAGTTTCCTTTTGAAATGATAGATTGTTCTCCACAAGTGATTGCAAAAGTAAAAGCCACTAATCTAGAGGAATTTGTAAATAACCAGGCCGAAGAATTGAGTTCAAACTTATTTGGGTCTTTAGATTTATTAAAAAGTAAGTTGATGTTGGACGATAACTCGTTGGATGTTTGCGACCAAAAGTTTCAACAAATTTTGGATCATCTTTCGTTGTATCCGGAATGGACTGAGTTTCACTCTTCTCGTCAAACACTTATCGAAAAAGGTATTGAGGCGTACTTAGAAGCACATGATGATAAAAAAATATCTGACAGTCTGCTTGCTAGTGAAATTGAATTCGCAATTTTCGAAGAGAAGTGGCGTATTTGCCAACACAAGTTTCCAGAATTAACTGAAATTTCTAAACTAGATAGACATAAACTAGTTAGTACTTTTTCATCTTTAGAAGAAAAGAAAGTGGATTTCACCCGTAAGAAAATTCTCAAATCCCATTTAGAGAATTTGCCCAAAGGTGCAGTGGGAGAAATGGGTTTAATTCGTGGCGAATTAGCAAAAAAGCGGAGACATAAATCTTTAAGATATATGATGACACATGCGGGTAATATGATCTCTCGTATTAAACCTATTTTTTTAATGAGCCCTATTTCCGTGGCTCAATATTTACCCCCTGAAAAGGTCGAGTTTGACCTGCTTGTTATTGATGAGGCAAGTCAAGTGCGCCCTGAGGATGCTCTTGGGTCAATCGCCCGAGCCAAACAAATTGTAGTTGTAGGAGATCAGAAACAGCTGCCACCCACTTCTTTTTTTGACAGGCTAATAGATAATGCTGAGGCTGAGTATTTAGAAGATGAAAGCCCGTCAATTGTTCAGGCCGTAGAAATGGAGAGTATTCTTTCTCTATGTGAAGCGAGAGGCATGCATCAATCAATGCTGGAATGGCATTATAGGTCACGTGATCCTTCTTTGATTATGGTGTCAAATATAGAGTTCTATGATAGCCGTTTAATTCTTCCACCAAGCCCTATGGCTCAAGATGGTTTTTTTGGTTTGTCCCTAAACCGAGTGCCCGGGGCATACTCTAGCGCAAGTAGAGGGCAGGGAAGGGCCGGAACCAATAGAATAGAGGCAGAAGCTGTTGTTGATCGATTAACTGAGTTAGCGTCAAGTCATCCTAATTTTTCCGTCGGTATCGTTACATTTTCAAAATCACAAGCTGATATGGTAACAGAAATACTTGAATTCAAACGCCGCCACAATTCAGTGCTAGATATGTGTCTTCGAGAAAATAAATCTGAAAACGTTTTTGTAAAAAATATTGAGAATGTTCAAGGTGATGAAAGAGACATTATATTGATAAGTGTTGGTTACGGTCCATTTGAACCTAACCAGGCCTTATCAACAATGAACTTTGGACCAATTAATTCGGATGGTGGGGAACGAAGACTTAACGTACTATTTAGTAGGTCACGAGTAGCATGTGAAGTTTATACTTCATTTAATCCCGCTGATATTGATCCGTCGAGAACTTCAAAAGAAGGACCTAAAGTTCTTAAGAAATTTCTGCAATTTGCTGAAAATGGTTTTCTACCTGCTTTGGATGTTTCCACAGAAGAGCCTGATAGCGATTTTGAGGTTGATGTAGCTTTTGAAATTAAAAAAATGGGTTATGAGGTTGACTATCAGGTAGGTACTGCAGGTTTCAGAATTGATATTGGGGTTCGCAAGAGAGGCTCAAATAACTTTTTACTCGCCGTAGAATGTGATGGTGCAACATATCACTCAGCTTTGTGGGCCAGAGAACGTGACCGTTTAAGGCAAAATGTCCTGGAAGGGTTCGGTTGGAAGTTCCATCGAATTTGGAGCACTGATTGGTTTCATAGACGCAATGCAGAATTGGAGCGTCTAAAAATAGTTTTAGAAAATTGTGCAGAGTTGGAGATTGGAACTTTTATAAAAGGTTCCAACCATAACGCACCAAAAATCAAGAATGAAGTTGATACTCCTAAGCTTGATGAAATAATAATTTTGGAAACTAAAATAGAGGTTCCAAAGTATATTAAGGCCACAATAAGCGTTCCAAATGGTTTTGAGCCACATGAACAACCACTTTCGACTATTATGTCCGCATTATACGAAATCGTAAAAATTGAAGGTCCAATTCATCTTAACGAGCTGGCTCGTAGGTACACCACAGCGCATGGAAAGACTAAAGTTGGATCTCGGATCTTATCAGCCGTCAAGAATGCTGTGAAAAAATGCGTTTCTAATGGAATGTTTTTAGAAAAAATGAACTTTTTGGCAACTCAAGAACAATTTCATAAGGTTTCAGTACGGGATAGATCAGAAGAAACTACTCCTACGACCAAGGCTGAATTTATATCCAAAGAGGAGATAAAATCTTGCGCAGAACTTATAACTGAAGAAAGTGGTGAAATTCCTATGGAAGAACTTGTCAAAGCAATTTCGGGAGTTTTGGGATTTAAACGTACAGGCCCAGATTTGCATGAAAGAATAGTGGACTGCATCGTGGATGATTAAGGGGCTCCTTTTTATATTCAACACTTTGAAAGGATTGGCAGCTACTCACCGCTTCCGCCCACTATGAACCTCAGCATTGAGAAGCGGACTGTATTTGCTGTAATGCCTGTCAATCATCTCAGTGCTGTTGCCCAACTGCCTTCTGAGAGCACACACTGTGTGTGCTCTCAGCTCTTATAATTATTGCTGCCTCCAAATCATTAAAGATTGTATGAATTACAAAAATGTTCATATTTAGTCTAAATATGATTGGAGAGCCGCTAATGGAAGTTACTGTTGAAGCCGTTATTAAAGACATCAATATGTCTTTGCCGGAAAGAAAATTAAATCAACTAATTGAACGAACTAATCTTTCGGCTGATTTAAAAGCGACCATGGCAGATATTGCACATGTGACAATTAAAGTTGGTGGGAAGGTCTTAGCGATTGGACGAAAAATTTTAACATTTGTGTTGGATCTTGTTAAAACTTTTCCAGCAATTGCTATGGGTACGATTGCTGCTTTAGTGATAACAGCTGTTGTAGGATCCATCCCACTAATTGGGGCACCATTAGCTGCATTTGTCGGACCCATTCTCCTGGCCCTAGGAATAACAGCAGGTGCTCTCAAAGACTTAACTAATGAAAAGTTGCAAGATCGTATTTCGGCCTTAGTCGACTCTTTTAAAGTTTTAGTGGAGCTTTAAAATGGGGAGCCTTGGCATTGAAACTGCTCAAATGGAACATCTTAACAATGTCGAGCAAGTTGTGGGCGATACCAATAAATTCAAACTTAAGTTAGGTATAGGGGAAGATGCGTTCACTTCGTTGAAGTTGGCAAAAACGCTGCAATCACTTTGGGACTTAAAGGGTGCGGCCGGAGCAGGAGCTGTTGCTGCTGCTAGCCCTGCAGTAGCCACTACTTTTTTTGCAAGTACCGCAGGTCCATTGTCATTCCTAGGAATTGGTGCAGCTGCCGCTACTCCGGTCGGCTGGGTTATGGGAGCAGCAATCTTATCCGGTGGTGCATATTATGGCGCTATGCGTATGATGGGAAAATTCAATTCGTCACGTGTAGATACCATTCCAAAGTTCATTAATACTCCGATCGATCTTCTGGGGGCCACCATATTTGATATGATGGCAGGACTGTCTTTAAAAGTTTCGTCCCTTTCACATCCCGTCGAAGATGTGGAGCGTGCTGCAATCTATGAATATTTTGTCGAAGAATGGGGCTTTTCTGAAGAGTATGTCCATGCTGCGCTACCACTAATTGAAGCTTCAATCCAAGACCAAAGGTTAAAAGACATGGCTGGAAGCTTAGCAGACTTTCAGTTGGAAAATCCTGACTGTAATCCAAATCAAATGAAGAAAGATATTAAATCATTTTTGGAGGAAATTGCGTTCGCTGATGGCAACTACAGTGAGGTTGAGGAGTTAGCGATTGAAGCAGTGGAGAATGTTTTGGGTCATTCTTTGGCCGGCCATAGACAAATCACAAAATCAGCGACCAAATATGCGAAAATATCTGCTGGGGTTGCAGGAAATGTAGCTTCAAACGCATCTAAAGTGGCTGGCAACGCCGTAAAGGATGCGAATAATTTTGTTGGAAAATTTTGGAAAAAATAATTTTGTAAATATCATAACATCTCATTCTGTGTGATCGTTCAGTGTGGCATCTGCTTTGTGGTAGTGCGTATCATTGATGTAACTTCCAAAAATTTTTATCGAAGCAAGCCAAACGCCTAAGTCGTCTGTATACCCTGCGGCAGGGATAAGATCTGGTATCGCATCAAGGGGTATAACAAAATATGCCAAGGGAATAACAATGGCAGCCTTTATCGGGCGAGGTGTTTCGTTGTCTAGCATGCAATTATAGCCAGCAAAGAGATCTCTAACGAATGGCAATTTGGATGCCACTTTGCGAGCCTTTGGTAGAAATTTTTTGTGAACTATTTCTCTTTTTTCGGCCTCGTCCAGATTATTGGTTGCGGTAAAAACGGCATCTGCAATTTCTATATCGTTCATTTTTTTAAGCGAAGGCATTTTAAATTTTGAAATAACATTTCGCATTCTAAATCTCCCTCTCAGTTGCGCTCAAATACCGTAGTTTGCAATTTTTGTTAAAGCAACGTACCCATTCTAGCCAATTTTATTTTTTCCGCCCACTATGAACCTCAGCGTTGAGAAGCGGACTGTACTTACTGTAATGCCTGTCAATCATTTCCGTGCTGTTGCCCAGCTGTCTGCTAAGTGCATGTGTCGTCACTCCACGTTCTAGGTTCAGCGTGGCGTAGAAATGCCTGAAGCTATACAGCGTTCGTGTTCTGCCATCCGCACCTGTCTTCAAGTTTAGCCCATCCAGCAATGCGTTGAACGCTCGATTTAGATTGTGCACGGTTGCAGTCTCACCAAGCCGTGTTGTGAATACTGGTTCATACAACTTAGCTGCTATCAAAGCATCAAAGTCATCCACCCTAATACGAGGATTAAGCTGAGCCTGACGCCAAAGAGAATTTTCAACGCTATCTCTGGCTATGGCTGTTCGCTTATTGGTTTTACCATCTACATTGACTGCCAAATAACGTTCACCATCACGTTCGTACCATTCAATGTTGCGCCACCTAAGTCCCAGTGCCTCAGTTCCATGTCTGACGCCAGTGTTGGCTAGGAATAACACATAGTTTCTGAGTGTTTCTCTTGTGGCAGCTGATTTCTCATTGAGTGTCTGTTTGTGATAACTACGCAGTGCGGTGTAAATCGTACGGTATTCTTCAACGCTGAAACTGCCTCTGCTCTGTGTCTTCACACCTTTGTTAAGCAGGGTAGGGCGCAGTGACTTTACTATCCAGCCATTGAGTTCTGCTTCGTCCAGTACACGGTTTAGTGCTGAGTTGTGATTGTTGATTGTACTCTGCGCTGGCACCTTGCCATTCTGTGCCGT
>Ga0209199_1004846_pt1 | contig 12116 bp, 10 predicted proteins | sample COGITO_mtgs_1105_7_FD_184805 | JGI IMG/M metagenome (GOLD analysis project Ga0209199, IMG submission 184805) | Pelagic marine microbial communities from North Sea - COGITO_mtgs_110523 (SPAdes) (version 2) | ecosystem: Environmental > Aquatic > Marine > Epipelagic ...
AAAGTTAGGAATAGAAATAAGTATACAAGTTTATTCAAAATAATTATTTAAACTAATCCTTTATAGGATAAAATATCTCCCATTTGGGATTGAATTTCTTGAGCATTTTTAGCTGCGTCAATATCAAAATTAGTGTCATTAGAAGCATAAATAATTGACCTAGATGAATTGATTAAAAGTCCAACTTCATTATTCAAACCATTATCACAAACTTCTTTTAAATCCCCCCCTTGTGCACCTACACCAGGAATCAATAGAAAACTATTTGGTACTATATTTCTAATTTCTTTTAAATAAGAGGCCTTTGTAGCCCCTACTACATACATTAATTGATTGGAATTTTCCCAGCTAGTACTTGTTTTAATAACCTCTTCATAAAGCTTATTAGAGTTATCTACTATATTTTTTGTTTGAAAATCAAATGCACCAACATTAGATGTTAACGCTAAAAGAATAGTATGTTTATTTTTATATTTTAAAAATGGTTCGACGGAATCTTTACCCATGTAAGGGTTAATTGTAATGCTATCAAAATTAAGAGTTTCAAAATATGCTTTTGCATACATAGAACTTGTATTACCAATATCACCTCTTTTAGCATCAGCAATTGTAAATATCTCTGGATAAGAAGAGTTTATATAATTAATTGTTTTCTCAAGAGCTTTCCAACCATTTATACCCAAAGATTCATAAAATGCGATATTTGGTTTATATGCAACACAGTAAGAGTTGGTTGCATCAATAATTTTTTTGTTAAATTCAAAAATTGGATCTTCAGATTTTAATAAGAATTTAGGTATCTTTTGAATATCGGTGTCTAAACCAATGCATAAAAAAGATCTTTTTATTTTTATTTGAATTAGTAAATCCTCTTTTTTCATCTAAATTTCTTGATTACTAGCTTTTAATATTTCAGTATTCTCCGCTAACATTAATTCATCAACAAGTTTTTGGATATCTCCATTAATTATGTTGGAGAGATCGTAGAGAGTTAATCCTATTCTATGGTCAGTGACTCTGCCTTGAGAATAATTATATGTTCTTATTTTTGCACTTCTATCTCCAGATGAAACCATACTTTTTCTTTTTGCAGAATCAGCAGCTTGTTTTTTAGCCAACTCAATTTCATACAATCTAGATCTTAATACTTTTAAAGCTTTCTCTAAATTTTTATGAGATGATTTTTGATCCTGACAACTAACTATCATACCTGTGGGTTCATGGTGTAGCTTTATAGCCGAATATGTTGTGTTTACAGATTGACCTCCAGGTCCTGTGGATGTAGTTCTCTCAATTCTTACATCTTGCATATCCAATTCTACTTCAAACTCTTCTGCTTCAGGCAAAACAATAACAGAAGCAGCACTGGTGTGTACTCTTCCTTGAGTTTCTGTTTGTGGAACTCTTTGAACTCTATGAACGCCAGCCTCAAATTTTAATGTTCCATAAACTTCTGTTCCAGAAACTTCAAAAATAATTTCCTTGTACCCACCAGAAGTACCTTCATTGTAATCTACTAAATTAATTTTCCATCCTTTTCCTTCACAATACTTTGTATACATTCTATATAAATCACCAGCAAAAATACTTGCTTCATCCCCTCCTGCTCCAGCTCTTAATTCAACAACAACATTTTTGGCGTCATCAGGATCTTTGGGTATTAATAGTACTTTAATTTCTTCTTCAATTTTAGGAATTTCTTTTTTAGCTTCATCTAATTGAAGTTTAGCCATTTCAATCATTTCTGGATCTTTTTCAGTAGATATTATTTCTTCTGCTTCTGAAATATTATCTAAAAGAGACTTATAAACTTCTCCAATATCCACAATGGTCTTTATATCTTTATATTCTTTCGTTAGTTGAACATATTTTTTTTGATCAGAAATAATATCAGGCTGAATTATAAGATCGTTCAACTCATCAAATCTTTGATTAACTATATTTATTTTTTGTAACATTATTTAATTTGAAATGTAAAAATACAACAATTAATAATTTTATTAAATGATAAAACTACTGCTTACTTATATGAAAATTCTCCATACTTTGAAGTAATGGTTAATTTTTTTTCTGATGATTTTTCTACTCTACCAATTATTTTCGCTTCAATATTAAAGCTATTTGAAATAGCTATAATTTTATCTGCAACTGTAGGGTTTACATATAACTCCATTCTGTGACCACAATTAAAAACTTTATACATTTCATGCCATGAGGTATTGGATTGATTTTGTATGAGCTCAAATAAAACTGGAATTTCAAACATGTTATCTTTAATGACATGTAGATTTTCATTTAAAAAATGAAGGATTTTAGTTTGTGCTCCTCCACTACAATGAACCATTCCTTTAATGCTAGATTTATCAACTGTTGAAAGAATTTCTTTAATTACAGGAGCATATGTTCTTGTAGGAGATAAAACTAATTTTCCAGCATCTAAAGGAGAGCCTTTAATTTTTTGATTTAGTTTGATTTTTCCTGAATAAATTAATTCATTTGGAATGGATTGATCAAAACTCTCGGGGTATTTTTTAGCTAAATATTTATCAAACACATCGTGTCTAGCTGAAGTTAACCCATTACTTCCCATTCCACCATTGTACTCATTTTCGTAAGTTGATTGACCGGATGATGAAAGTCCTATGATAACATTTCCATCATCAATATTGGAATTATCAATAATATCCGATCTTTTTATTCTCGCTGTTACAGTAGAATCGACTATTATTGTTCTAACTAGATCACCAACATCAGCAGTTTCTCCACCGGTAGAATATATACCTATTCCATATTGTTTTAAGTCTTTAATTATTTCCTCAGTACCATTAATTATAGAAGAGATCACTTCGCCAGGAATTAAGTTCTTATTTCTCCCAATTGTTGAGGAAAGCATGATATTATTTGTTGCTCCAACACAAATTAAGTCATCAATATTCATAACCAATGCATCTTGAGCAATACCTTTCCAGACTGATAAATCTCCTGTTTCTTTCCAATACATGTAAGCTAAGGAACTTTTAGTACCAGCTCCATCAGCATGCATTACAATACAATATTCATCATCATTGGATAAATAATCTGGAACAACTTTACAAAAAGCTTTTGGAAATAATCCTTTGTCAATATTTTTAATAGCCGCGTGTACATCATCTTTGGAAGCTGAAACACCACGTAAATCATATCGATTGTTTGATTTTTTATTAATCATCTATTAGAATATTTATTCAACAAAAATATTAAACTAATGTATTTTATAATAATAAAAAGTAATTAATGATTAATTAAAATTATTTATTAAAAATTTAAAGAATTTATTAACAAATTAAAAAAAATAGGGACAAATAAGTTAGTTTTGTTTTTTTATCATAAATTTTTCACAAAAAAGTAAAAATATTTAAATATTATTCATTAAATAATAGTATATGTTGTGAATATTTCTGTTAAATCAATTGTTTGTTAAATTAAGTTTAATTTTATTAAAAAAGTAATGAGTAAATCAAAATTAGAGTACATATGGTTGGATGGCTATAAGCCAACACAGAATATGCGAAGTAAAACAAAAGTAATTGAAGGTTTTAGCGGAAAATTAGAAGACTGCCCAATATGGTCTTTTGATGGGTCTTCAACAAAGCAAGCTGAAGGAGGTTCCTCAGACTGTCTATTAAAACCAGTAGCAATCTACCCAGATCCAGCTAGAGAGAATGGTTTCTTAGTTATGACAGAAGTTTTAAATGCTGATGGGACTGCACACGAATCAAACGGAAGGTCGTCAATTGATGATGATGATAATGATTTTTGGTTTGGTTTTGAGCAAGAGTATTTTATTATGGATACTGCTACTCAGCTACCACTTGGATTCCCAGTAGGCGGCTATCCTGGACCACAAGGTATGTACTACTGCTCTGTAGGTGGTAGAAACACTCATGGACGTGATTTTGTTGAAGAACATGCTGACCTATGTATTGCTGCGGGTTTAAATTTTGAAGGTATTAATCAAGAAGTCGCTAGTGGACAATGGGAATTTCAATTATTTGCAAAAGGTGCAAAATTAGCTGGAGATGAAATGTGGATTGCTAGATATTTATTAGATCGTCTTACCGAAGATTATGGCTGGTACATTGAATATCATCCAAAACCTATTAAGGGAGATTGGAATGGTAGTGGTATGCATGCTAATTTTTCCAACACTCTACTTAGAACCTGTGGATCTAAAGAAACATATGAAAAAGTGTGTGAGGCCTTTAGACCTGTCATAAAAGAACATATCGCAGTATACGGTGTGGATAATGACCAGCGTTTGACTGGACTTCACGAAACTGCCTCTATTAATGACTTCAGTTATGGTATTTCTGATAGAGGTGCATCAATTAGAATCCCAATAATTACTGTAGAACAAGGCTGGAAAGGTTGGCTTGAAGATAGAAGACCCGCTTCAAATGGTGATCCATATAAAATAGCTGGTAGAATCGTTAAAACAGTGAAATCTGCATTGTAACTAAACATTAATTTTAAAAAAAGCCATATAGAAATGTATGGCTTTTTTTAATTTATATATGTAGATAAAATAAATATTGAATAAAGCAATACCAATAAAAAACCTTTTATTCTAGTCACATTATTCTTTTTAGGAAATAAAGATATAACCAACACTAAAAATGCAAAAACTAACATCCAAACAATATCTCTTTCCAAAATATTAGAATCGGTAATAAGAATAGGCTTAATTATTGATGTGAGTCCTAAAACAGAACCAATATTAAAGATATTAGATCCAATTAAATTTCCGATTGAAATCCCTTTTTCATTTTTAGCAATAGCAATCACTGATGTGGCTAATTCAGGAATACTAGTTCCAATTGCTATTACAGAGACTGATATAACAGCTTCACTCACACCTATAGAGTTAGCCAAATCAATAGCGCTAGCAACAAGCCATTCAGCTCCATAATAAAGAGAAAAAGATGCGAAAATTATCCAAACAAGTATCTTAAATCCAGAAGTTTTATTTAAATTCTCATCGATAACATCATCTGCTAACTCTACAACATTATATCTAATCACAAAAAATAAAAATATAATTAGTGAACTTAATAATACTAATCCTTCAAAACTACTAAGAAGATTATCATTATATAAAAACATGTACAACATTAAAGAAAAGAATATCATCACTGGCCAGTCTAATCTATAAAAAGATTTAACAACTGGAATATTTCCTATTATTGCTGTCAACCCTAAAACCAATCCAATATTTGCAATATTTGAACCAATTACATTATTAATTGCAATTGATGAAGAGCCATTTACAGCTGCTTTTAGACTAACTAAGAGCTCGGGTAGTGAAGTCGCAAAAGCAACTACAGTCATTCCTATAACTACTTTAGAAATATTAAATTTTAAAGAAATGGCAATAGATGCTCTTACTATAAACTCACCTCCAAGTACAAGTAATAAAAACCCTGAAAACATCCAAAATAAAGTCATAACATCAATTAATTGATAATTATTTTTTGATTTAAAGTCTTACCTTCTTTATACAAACAAATCAAATATAACCCTTTTTCTAAATTTATATCTAACATCCTTACATTGTGGTAGCTTAATAATTTCTGACCATTTAAAGAAAAAATTTCAACCTTATCTAAAAATGAATTGAAAAATATATTTCCTGTGGACGGATTCGGATAAAATTTAAAATCATTTTTATTCGTAGAAATATTTAGATTATTATACCAAATATCTCCAAAATTATCTCCCCAAATATAATTTACTAATTCAGGTAAATCAATTAGCGGATTTCTGTTGTTTTGCCAATTATAAATTACATTATTTCTATTTTTTTCAAAATCATCAACCGGATCTAAATCATTCCAAGACAAAATAGTCTGAAGATCTCCCAACTGACCTACCGTTTCTGGAAAACCATTAACTATTTCTAACCCATTGTATCTTAAAGACAAAAACAAAACACTCCTTGCTACATCCCCTTTGAAACTATTTAAATTTTCAGATGGACCATTATAATCACCATAATGTTTATTGCCACGAGAACTGTTTTCAGGACCATCTGAAGCTCTTAATCCATGTGCATCTGAATTTGCATGTCGTGTAGAGTCAATACTAGTTTGCCAATATTCGTCAATTCCATCCGCATAAGAGTCTGCAGAAATATCGTAAAACCCTCCTCTTGACCTTGGGAATGTATGCTCTCTATTCCATTTACCTATATTACTAGAAGTTGTTTGAAAGTCAATTTTAGATCTAGCCTGTTCAGTATAAACTAACCATACTTGATTACTGTTTTCTGGATTAACATCAGCATCTTTTAATATTTCTTTGATATCAGAATAACTATGAGCTCTAACTAAATCAGGGTTAGAAATTATCTCTTGTAAAGCAATTATTAAATTTTCTCCAGCTAATCCATTTAAGTTTGAGTAATAATTTTCAGGGAAAATATTACTAATATTCGTGTAAGTAGGATCTATTGGAGTTCCATAATTAGCAATGGTAAAGTCGTTATCATTGACGCGAACAATTTGATTATTATTTAAAAAAATAAAACTCTCATTTTCAAAATCTAAAGACAGCATGAAGTCCTCATCACCCTCATCAATATCGTCATCAATAATGTCAATTAATACAAATGCAGAATTTTCTCCAGACTGTATCGTTACATTATCAATATTCGAATAGTCAGAAGAATCAAAATTTTGATATTCAAGATTAAAAAATATAGTAATTGACTCTTGAACGGGCTCTTCAGTAGTGAAATTAATTTGAATCTGATCTCCTTCATTGTAAAAATCTTGATCAAAACTGAAGTTTATTCCATTAAAAAAAACACCATTGCCTTCATTAACTTCTTTTGGTGTAGGAGAAGTTACAAAATAAGAACCATCATTAGATCTTTGAATAGATTCGAAGTCTTTATTACCGTTTTCGTTCTCGTTTATTTGAATATTTAACCCAAGTAGTTGCATTAGATTATCATCATCACTATCTGATGTATCATAAACTAAAGCGTCGACTAAATTAGTAGTAGTTGCAGTTGTTGAATTAGGGAAATCTGCTAAAGATGCTTGATATATTGCAATAGCATCAGCTCCATTTTGAATAGAATTATTTGGTATTATTATCTGTGCAGACGGGGATACATTATTATTTCCAATCAAAAACAAACCATTAAGATCTGTTTGAAAACCATTTAAATCTAAAGCTAAATAACTACTATCTGAAGCATTTGTAGAACCGTTAAATAAAACAACAATATAACCATCCAAAGAAAAGTTTGGAGAATCTGATTTAATTTCAATAAATTCTAACAAATCACTAGAATCAGTATCTGAATCTATTTCATTAATATACAATTGAGAGTAGGTATTAATGTAGAAAAGTGAAACAAAAAATAAAATTAACGATTTGTACAAAATTTTTTTTTACAAATATACCTTAAATGAATTTTAACTTTATTAAATTTAGTCTTTAATTATATTCACTATGAAATTACTTTTATTTAAAATAATAGCAAAATTAAATAGGCTTTTACTACCTAGCCTTTCTAAAAGAAAAATTGATCTTACCAAGATTACGATGATAGAAAAAGCTGTTTTAGGCTGGAAATTATATATAACTAAAAAAGTAATTAATCAATAATATAATTTAGAGATAACTATCAATAATTTTAATTAAATTTACAACTCTAAAATCCAAATTCATATGAACTATTTTTTTAAATATCTTATTATATTTAGCCTATTTTTTAACTATAGTTTTTCTCAAAATTATAATGAGGATTTTCTTGACGGAACAATAATGTTTCAACTAGATGAGAACATTCTTTCTTTCGAAATAGTTAATCAACCAGATAAAAATATATTCAGCAAAAATGAAAATCTCTCTGATTTCCCACAGATAGCTGCAGTTTTTAATGGAATAGAAGTCATAAAATTTGAAAGACCTAGTTACTATACCAACAAAAGAAGCCTTCAAACTATATTTAGGATAAAATTTTCAGATTTTGATAGAATTGACGAATTAATTTCTGAATTAGAACTGTTAAGTTTTGTTAAATATGCTGAGAAAGAACCAATTTATAAACTTGACTTTATTCCCAATGATGCTCAACATTTTGGCAATAACAAATGGTACCATACTTTAGTAGATTCTGAAGATGCATGGGATATTACACTAGGTAGCAGTAATATCAAAGTAGCAATTATTGATAATGCTATTGCAAATAACCATAGTGACTTAACCATACACAAACAAAGAGATGTTGCTGATGGTGATAATGATGCTTCTCCTCCGGTTTACTATAATCAAAGCTCAGTTTGGTCACACGGAACACACTGTGCAGGATTAGCGGCAGCAGACATTAATAACGGAACTGGAATCGCATCCTTAGGAGGAAATGCTGAAATAATTGCTGTGAAAGGTACTCCTGACTCAGCTGATGGAAATTCTATATACAATTTATATGCTGGAATTCAATGGGCCTGTGAAAATGGTGCTAATATTATAAACATGTCTTTAGGAAGTTCGAGTCAATCAGAATCAACTCAGAATCTTATCAATAATTATCCAGATATAATTTTTATTGCCGCCGCCGGAAATAGCAATACTAGTACAATAATGTATCCGGCTGGATATCAAAATGTAATTGCAGTTGGATCTGTTGACGGTAATGATTTAAAATCTTCTTTTTCAAATTATAATGCAGGAATATTTGCTTGGGTTGATATTGCATCTCCGGGTGGATCTTCTTTTGGTGGATTGTTAAGTACAGTTTATTCTTCTGACGGAAATTCATATGCAAAGAAAAGTGGTACTTCAATGGCATCACCATTTGCTGCAGGTTTAGTGGCACAAATACTCAGTATTAATCCAAGTCTAAACCATGATGAAGTATTGAATTGTTTACAATCTACAGGGGTTGAAATTGATCAAAATATTGGAAATAGAATAGATGCAGATGCAGCCCTAGAATGTGTTCAAGCTTCTTTGACAGGCGACCCAATTCCATGGTTTAACACTTCTCAATCATCTATTTATGAAGGTGGCTCTGTCACTTTTACAGATAATTCAATTGGAGGAGGAAACGATATAACTAATTGGGAATGGTCGTTTGAGGGTGGTAATCCTTCATCATTTACAGGTCAAAACCCTCCAGAAATTTTTTACTCAACTCTAGGTACATATGATGTAACATTAGAAGTGAGTAATTCTCAAAGCTCACAATCACTTTTAAAGGAATCTCATATTGTAGTTACTGAAGAACCTTCTGGTGTATGGATTAGTCAAAACACATCATTTCCTAATGCTACAACAGGGGTTAGAAATATTTCAATTGTTGACGAAAATATTGTTTGGGCTACTGGTTATGATGGTTCCGGAGGTGGTACAAACTACCAAGTTTATACAAAAACTAGTAACGGTGGCTCATCATGGAATAGTGGAAATATAAATTTAGGAGATACTAACCTTGGAATAGCTATGATAAATGCTATTAGCTCTACAACCGCTTGGGTAGTTGGTTATCCAACAGCGGCTGGTCAAACAGGTGGTATTTGGAAAACTACAAACGGAGGTAGTTCCTGGACACGTCAAAATTCCGCATCCTATAATTCAAGTGGTTCATTTACTAATGTTGTTCATTTCTGGGATGAAAATTATGGATTTGCTCAAGGTGATCCAATTGCTGGTGAATACGAACTTTATGTAACTTCAGATGGTGGAAATAATTGGGAAGCTGTTCCTGGTGAAAATATACCAAACCCAGGTGGAGGAGAATATGGTTATGTTGGCCAAATTGAAGTTGTTGGAGATAATGTTTGGTTTACTACAAACTCAACGACATTATATCATTCAACAGATAAAGGAAACAACTGGGTTGCATATCAATGTCCTGTTGATGACTTTGATGGAGATTCAATGTCATTTAGTGATGCTAATAATGGAATAATTATAAGCGGAACTAATATTTACAGAACATATGATTCAGGTGAAACCTGGACTCAGATTGATCCAATTGGACCAGTATATAATATCGGAGTTTGTTATGTTGAGGGTACAGACACTATTTTCTCAACATCTCAAAGTGGATCTTCTCAAAGTTTTGATGGAGGTATTACATGGAATCCCATTGATAACGAAACCTTCCTTGGAGTTGAATTCATTAATTCAACTACGGGATGGGCTGGTTCTTTTAATGGAGAACTTGCTGGTGGAATATGGAAATGGAGTGACTTTTCTCTAAGTCAAGATGAAGTATCCAATGAATCTAACTTTAAGATCTATCCTAACCCAGTTAATAATTTTCTTAACATTAACAGTACGAATGAAATTAATTCAATTATATATGATATTACAGGTAAGAAAGTATTAGAAAGCGATTTAAAAAACATCAACTTAGAGCAGTTAAGCAAAGGAATATATATTATCAAAATTAGAGATTTAACTAACAACATCTCTGAATCTATGAAGATTATAAAAAATTAATTATGAAAAAATTATTAATAGCTTCAATTATAATCCTCTCTTTTGGCTGTAAATCTTCTACGACAAACACTACGGACAGAATAAAAGGTTCTGGTTATGGGATATCAGCAGGTGCAACTTCATTGGCAGATGTTATTATTGGTAAATTCCCTGGTATCAAGGTAGAGGGAGCTAATATGGTAAACTCGTCTCCTAGACTTGTCATTAGAGGAGGTACGATGTCCTTGAACAACCCTGCTTATGCTATATATGATATTGATGGACAAATTTATACTGACTACCCAAATTTTATCGATCCTCAGAACATTAAAAGTATTGTAATTTTAAAATCAATGAGTGCTACTAATAGGTATGGTGGTCAAGGTCGTGGAGGGGTAATTGTTATAAAAATGAAATCTAGTCAATAGTTATAATTTTAATCTACATAATTTATTTCAATAATAATTTCATTTCTTCTACTAAAAAATTTAAAAGGACTGTTGTAAGAGACGTATGACGGCTTACCTATAATATCTATATTTTTATCCTTTAATATTTCATAAAGTTTTTTCTTGTTAGATTCTACTTTAAAAGAGTTGGAATATCCACCATATTTCAAAGTTGCAAAATAACCAGCTTTGGATTCAATAATTTTCACATCCTTATCATTTGGTTTGTATACGTTATTTAAATCGAATTTACTTGGCATTACAAAGTCCATTGAATTACCATTAGAATCACTATTCATGTAGACTGGAGTAGTCATTGCTATTTTCTCATTAGTTTTATTATTTCCACTTATATAACTAAAGAGTTTTCTGAAGTTATTGTTAGAGTTTGAAGTTGAAACAACTCTAGCTTTTATTGATTTAGGGTAGTATCTAATTTCAAAATCATCAGATTTATCAATTAAATTATATTTTTGGGTTTCATAGGATTGACTAAACATAAATAAAGGAAAGAGGATTAGTGAAATTAATTTGATCATAGGAGCTATTTTTTAATAATTTTAAGTGTATTATTTTTAACTTTTAACATATATATACCATTTGATAAGGAGCTGAGATCAATAATTTCAAGATTACTTTTAATTTCACCACTCAAGACTATTTGACCTAAATTATTTACTATTCGATATTTTTCATTATTATTAAAATCGTTTCTTAAAGTTATAAAATCTATAGCAGGATTAGGATAAAAATTGATTAAAGAATTTTGATTATCATTAATACTAAAAGTCTCCAAGTTATTTTGATAAATAGATGCTTGTTCAGGGTATTCTAAAATAAGTGGGAAATAGCAATTATTGTCACTAACAAAATAACTCAACCATGATAGAACAATTTTTCCTACATAATTGTTAGCCGTAGAAGGAAACCTTCCAGTAGAATGACTTCCATTTTCAATTTCATAAATTGCCTTTGGAGTTGTATTTGGCGTATAATCATAATGAACATTAGCATGTTCATTCACAGGCGCAGTAGTATCATCTTGGCCACTAATAGTTAAAAGAGGCACAGAATGGTTTAGATAGTCAAAGTTTACAAGCCAAGGTTGAATCCAAGGGTTTAAGCTAATTACAGATTTTAAACTACCATCCAATGTAGCTGCGATTTGAGCTCCACCTCCACCCATAG
>Ga0209199_1004851_pt1 | contig 12109 bp, 11 predicted proteins | sample COGITO_mtgs_1105_7_FD_184805 | JGI IMG/M metagenome (GOLD analysis project Ga0209199, IMG submission 184805) | Pelagic marine microbial communities from North Sea - COGITO_mtgs_110523 (SPAdes) (version 2) | ecosystem: Environmental > Aquatic > Marine > Epipelagic ...
TATGTTGCCGAAATTTTAAAAACCTTAAAAGAAGCAAAACTGCTCGTGGTTGAAGGGACGATTTACCCCCTTCTCACACGGCTTAAAAACTCTGGTTTGCTCAATTATCGTTGGGAAGAATCCACCACCGGACCTCCAAGAAAGTATTATACACTCACTAAAACTGGGGAATTATTTTTAGTTGAATTAACGATTACGTGGAGCGAACTCCACAATGCAGTAACTTTAGTAACCCTCCCAAAAACCACAAAAAAATGAACAAAACTGTAAGTATAAATCTCGCTGGTATCTTCTTTCATATTGATGAAGATGCCTACCAAAAGCTTCAAAATTATTTTGAAGCCATTAAGTCATCATTGCAAAACACCCAAGGGGAATCTGAAATTATTGCAGATATCGAAGGGCGCGTTGCTGAACTATTTTCAGAGCGAATTAAAACAAGCCAACAAGTCATTTCCAACAAAGAAGTAGATGATATTATATCCATTATGGGACAGCCTGAGGATTATAAAATAGACGAAGAGCTTTTTGAAGAAACGCCTAAAAATGAAAAATCAGAAAGTCAAAAACGACGATTATTTAGAGATCGAGACAACTCATACATAGGAGGCGTATCTTCTGGTTTTGGGTATTATTTTGGAATAGACCCACTTATCATTAGACTCCTTTGGGTGGTCTTAATTTTTGGCGCTGGAATGGGTCCTTTATTATATATTATTTTATGGATTTTGATTCCTGCTGCAAATACAACTGCCGAAAAATTAGCGATGATGGGAAAGCCCATCAACATTACCAATATTGAAAAAAAAGTAAAAGAAGAGTTTGGTAATGTTAAAGAAAGCCTGGGGCGCGTTAAAGACAGTGTCAACTCAGGAAGATTGAATGATTTAGGTAAAAATATTCAATCAAAATCACGCTCTTTTTTTGAAACGATTGGGGATATCATTTTGCTCCTATTTAAATTAGTATTCAAAGTAATTGGAATGTTCTTTATCGTTGTGAGTATCGTTATTCTTATTGGATTTTTTATAAGTTTACTTACAGTTGGTATTGCTGATGCTGTGCATTTCCCAGGGATGGATTTTGCAGATCTGATCAATTCCACAGGCCTGCCAATATGGTTGGTTTCCATTTTAGCGCTGTTGATTGCAGGAATTCCAATAGTCTTTATATTGCTCCTAGGCTTGCGAATGGTCTCCAAACGCATTCCTTTATTCAATGGTTATACCAAATTCTCACTCTTTGGAGTTTGGATCATTGTATTGATCACAATCATCACATTTAGTCTGAAGCAAGCCGCCAATTATAGATTGGATGCGAGTGTCACAGAACAAACAGAATTGCCAATTACAAAAATGGATACACTCTATTTAGAAATGAAAGGCAACCCATTGTATTCAAAATATTTACACCGTGATAATGACTTGAAAATCATCTACGACGAACAGGATACAAAGCGAATATATGGTTCTGATATTAGACTCATTGTGCAGTCCACAAAAGATTCTATTGGGTCTATTTCAGTCGAAAAAAAAGCATCTGGAGTGGATTATATCAATGCAAAGAATCGTGCCAAGGCATTGGATTATCACTACGAATTAAAAAATAACACCTTATATTTAGATGGTTTTTTCCTTACAGACCTAGAACATAAATTTAGAGGCCAAACTATTGAAATCATTTTAAAACTGCCCATTGGCAGTGTCTTATTTCCAGATGAAAACACCTATTCTTACCACCGAAACACTTCGGGATATAACGACATATTAGACAATGGGAATGAAAACCATTATCTAAAAATAGCTCATAAATCCATGCACTGCTTGGATTGCCCAAACCTAAATAAAAACGAATAACCTTAAACCCAAACTATCATGATGACTCTTATCAAATTTATCAGCCTTACCATTATAAGTCTTGCTTTAAACGCCTGTCAATTCAACTCTTCTCCATTTAATAAAGGCGTGCGTGGCAACGGCGTTGTTGTTACCGAACAACGAGACAGTAACGAATTCTTTAACAGCATCGAAGTAAGTACTGGTATTGATCTCTTTTTAACCCAGAGCGAAACCCCTCGTATTTCTGTCCAAGCAGATGAAAATATTCAAGAATTAATCATCACTGAAATTAAAAACGAAACGCTTAAAATTTATATGGATAAAAGCACCCACCATGTTGCCTCAAAAAAAGTAGTCGTCAATTTTACAACTATCGAACAAATCAAAGCTTCGAGTGGTAGTGAAGTTTTTAGTACCAACACACTAAAAGTGCCAAGTCTTGATTTAAGTACTTCTAGTGGGAGTGAAATGAAACTATCGGTTGACACTCAGCGCATCAATAGCAGTAGTTCAAGCGGAAGTGACTTAACACTGGAAGGGGAAACCAAAGAATTTATTGGAAATTCATCGAGTGGAAGTATTTTAAACGCCTCAAAACTAATTGCTGATTATTGTGAAACAAATGCGTCGAGTGGATCCGATTTATCTGTAAATTGCTTAAAAGAATTTGATGCGAATTCCTCTAGTGGTGCTCACATTAAAAATCACGAATCTTCTATAAAAACAGTCGTCAAATCTTCTTCGGGTGGACATATAGACACTAAAAATTAAAACCTATGGAATCTAATTATTCGAAATTGTATGCTGGTAGCTTTATTGTGGTTCAATTGATCACACAAAATCTAGAAAAACAAGGCATCACTCCTATTGTTAAAGATGAAACAGAGTCCGCTAGATTGGCGGGTTTTGGAACGTCCACTTATGGATTTCAAGAACTGTATGTTCACTTAGACGAGAAAACAAAAGCAGAAGGCATCGTTGCCACCACCTTAGCAGATTTTTAAATTAAGAGTTCTATTTTGTAGTAAAGTTGTATTTTAGTAAACTCTAACATATATTTTACACACACATGAAACATCGTTTTTTTTATATCTGTCTAATTTCTTTATTTATTGGATCCAGTCAATCTATAGAAATTCCAGTAGATACGATTGTTACCACCTCGCATACAACAACCGTAAAAGGGGTGAAATTTGAGTACACTGCTGAAACGGGTATGCAACCCGTTTGGGATAAAGAGGGTCAACCAATAGCCAGTTTATTTTATACCTATTACACACGAAACAATGTAAAAAACAGGGCAACACGTCCCTTAATCATCTCCTTTAACGGCGGTCCAGGATCGGCGTCCGTTTGGATGCATGTTGCGTATACAGGTCCTCGTATTTTAAACGTAGATTCCGAAGGCTACCCAGTACAACCCTATGGATTTAAAAACAACCCAAACTCTATTTTAGACGAAGCGGATATTGTTTTTGTCAACCCTGTAAATACCGCTTTCTCCAGAATGCTTCCCAACAAAGAAGGGGAAATGCCAGATCGAGAACAATTTTTTGGAATTAATGAAGATATCAAATATTTAGCCGAATGGATCAACACATTTGTCAGTCGAAAAAACAGATGGGAATCTCCTAAATATATCATTGGCGAAAGTTATGGTGGTACCCGCGTGATGGGCTTGTCTTTAGAACTTCAACAAAATCAATGGATGTATTTAAATGGTGTGATCTTAGTATCGCCTGCAGATTATAAAGTCTTACGCGTTGGAGGGCCCGTTGCATCGGCATTGAACCTCCCCTATTATACCGCAACTGCATGGTATCACAACAAATTACCTGAAGCACTTCAATCCAAAGATTTATTAGATATTCTTCCAGAATCAGAAGCCTATGCCATCAACACACTCATTCCAGCATTGGCAAAAGGTGGCTTTATTGATGCATCTGAAAAAATGAAAGTCAGCGAAAAAATAGCCTATTATTCTGGTTTAAGTCAAAAGGTGATTTTACAGCATAATTTAGTGGTTCCAAATTCATTTTTTTGGAAAGAATTACTTCGGGACGAAACAGGTCAGACTATCGGACGTTTGGATTCTCGCTATCTAGGAATTGACAAAAAAGAATCTGGAGACAGTCCCGATTACAGCGCAGAACTGTCTTCCTGGCTGCATTCCTTTACGCCTGCCATCAACCATTATATCAAAAGTGAATTAAAATTTGAAACGGATTTAAAATACAATATGTTTGGCTCTGTACGTCCTTGGAATAATGACAATGACAATACACGTGACAATCTGCGTTTGGCCATGGCACAAAATCCATATCTTAAAGTTCTAAATCAATCGGGGTATTACGATGGTGCAACGACTTATTTTAATGCAAAATACACATTATCACAAGTGGATCCTAGCGGTAAAATGAAAGACCGTTTTATATTTAAAGGCTATCGAAGTGGACATATGATGTATTTGCGCAATGAAGATTTAATTAAAGCAAATGAGGACTTAAGAATATTTCTTAAAGAATCGTCGGCAAATGGAAAGGCAGCTAAATACGAATGAATACACCTCTTATAAGTATTCTCGTTCCTTTTAAAAATACGGAGTGCTATTTGAACGAATGTTTAGACTCTATTGTAAAACAAACTTATTCCCATTGGGAACTTCTTATTGTGGATGATGGCTCCTCCGATAAAAGCTTTGAACTCGTACAAAACTACGCTGATAAAGATGCTCGAGTGCACTTGCTTAGCAATGAGGGCAATGGGATTATTGAAGCGCTTAGAACGGGCTACAAACAGGCAAAAGGCACTTTTGTGACGCGTATGGACAGTGATGATGTGATGGAGTCAAACAAACTTGAACAAATGCAACAGGCGCTAGTAACACATGGCAAAGGGCACTTGGCATTGGGGAAGGTTAAATACTTTTCAAAAGCGGGGATTGGAAATGGCTACAAACGCTATGAGGTGTGGCTAAATGCTTTAACATCAAAAGGTACTAATTTTAAAGAAATTTATAAGGAATGTGTGATTCCATCTCCCTGTTGGATGGTTTATAAAACAGATTTTGACCGCTGCGGCGGGTTTACTCCAGATACTTATCCTGAAGATTACGATTTAGCATTTCGGTTTTATAAACAGGGATTGAAATGTATTCCTTCAACTAAAGTATTGCACCATTGGCGCGATTATGCTATAAGAACTTCGAGGGTCGATGCGCATTATACAGAAAACTCATTCTTAGAATTAAAGGTGAATTATTTTTTAGAGCTGTCGCAAGACAAAGAAAAAACATTAGTAATTTGGGGTGCGGGTGCCAAAGGAAAAAAAGTAGCGCAATTGCTTATTGAAAAAAATACAACCTTTGAATGGGTGTGTGACAACCCTAAAAAAATAGGTAAAAACATATACAATCAAACCCTAAAATCCTTTGAATATCTGAGTACAATCGAGAATTATCAAAGTATTATTACCGTTGCAAATCACGAGGCACAATTGGAAATCGAACAGTATTTCCAAACTCACAAAAAGATCCCTATGAACGATTATTTCTTCTTCTGTTAAACAAATAAAATTTTAGTTTTATATTTGACAACTCAATCCACCAGATGCAGTTTTTACACCCAGAATTTTTTTACGCACTTCCAGCACTGCTCATCCCTGTTTTTATTCATTTATTTCAACTCAGGCGTTTTAAAGTTCAAGCGTTTACAAATGTAGCCTTGTTACAAAAAATACGCTTTCAAACCCGAAAGAGTTCCCAACTAAAAAAATGGCTTATTTTATTGATACGACTCTTAGCTGTAGCTTGTATTATTATAGCATTTAGCCAACCATATCTATCCAATCAAAAAGCTCAAAAAAACACTGCTGAAACCGTTGTTTATTTAGACAATTCCTTCAGTATGCAAGCCATTGGACCCAAAGGCTCCCTTTTGAATCGTGCCGTTCAAGATGTTATTAAAGGCTTCGATGAAAACGAAAAAATCGGATTATTCACCAACGATCAAAGTTACAAATCAACCTCTATAAAAGATTTAAGAACGGACTTACTATCGATTAAATACAGTCAAAATCAGCTGGATTTTAATACGTTAATTTTGAAAGGAACAACTCTATTTTCAGATTCCAAAACCAGTGCAAAAACCCTTGTTATAGTCTCTGACTTTCAACAACATGAAGATGGTGTTTTATCTCAAATAGATTCTTCAATACAAACAATATTAGTCCCCTTAAAGCCAATCAACAACGCCAATAATTATATTGACAACGTATTTTTAGAACCCTCTCTAAACGCCAATTACACCTTAAATGTTAACGGAAAATCTTCAAACGCCACGAGCGACTCCATCCCTGTGACTTTATACCAAGACCAGAGAATTGTTGGGAAATCTATTTTAGAAAAATCTAAGGACTACAAAACTAGCTTTGTACTCCCTAATACCCTAGAGTTTAGCGGCAAAATTTCCATCGAAGATACTCATATACTTTATGATGACACCTTCTATTTTAACATTCCGAAAGTTGAAAAAATAGCGGTTTTAGCTATTCATGAGAATTCAAATTCTACATTTTTAAAGAAACTTTTTACGGATGATGAATTTATATTTCAAAGTCAAAATTACAAGGCCCTAGATTACAATCAAATTAAGACCCAAAATCTAATCGTCTTAAATGGCTTGAATCAAATTTCAGTAGCCTTAAAAAACAATCTCGAATCTTTTATGAACACTGGAGGCGTCGTCGTCATGATCCCCTCTAAAAACGGTGATTTAAAATCTTATAATCAGTTCTTGTCAACACAAACAAACCACAGACTTCAACCGCTAAAAAATCAAGAAAAACGCATCACCAACATCGCGTTTAATCATCCTATTTTAAAAGACGTTTTTGAAGAACAGGTTACTAATTTTCAGTACCCCACAGTTCAATATTATTATCCTATTACCAGTACTGCAAACAGTCTTTTATCGTTTGAAGATCAACAGATATTTTTAGTTCAATTTAAAAAGTTGTTTGTCTTTACAGCCCCTGTAGAAACCGAAGCCTCTAACTTTGTTAGTTCACCCTTAATTGTTCCAACGCTTTATAATATAGGAAGATCAAGTTTAAAAACACCTCCTTTATACTATTGGATTGGTGCAGAAAACACGTTTGATCTTAAAGTAAGTTTACAAAAAGACCGTATTTTAAAATTAGGACGCAAGGGAACTCAATTTATTCCTTTACAGACAAATTTTAACACCAAAGTAAGCATTACAACAAAGGACCATCCAAATGAGCCTGGACACTTTTCTGTCTTAAAAGGTACGGATACCTTGACCCATGTGAGCTATAACTATAATCGAAATGAAAGCCAATTACGCTATTACGATCTCTCAAAAATAAAAGGAGTTTCGATTGAGAATTCTTTTGACGCGACACTTAAAAACATAAAAATTGATGCAAATGTGACTTGGTTATGGAAATGGTTTGTTATTTTTGCACTAATATTATTAGCTTTTGAAATGCTCATCTTAAAATATTTTAAATGAACGTACTTATAAAATCAGCTACCATTCTTGATGATAAAAGTGATTTTCACAATCAAACTCAAGACATTTTAGTTGAAAACGGTTTCATTACTCAAATTGCTAAATCTCTCAAAAACCCAAAGAAATATGCTGTAATCGCATTAGACAACCTCCATGTATCTAGTGGTTGGTTTGATAGCAGTGTATCTTTTGGAGAGCCAGGGTATGAAGAACGTGAAACGATTGTAAATGGATTACAAGTAGCGGCGGCTTCTGGATTTACAGACATCGCCCTCAACGCTAATACAAATCCAGTGATTGACTCTCATTCAGACATTGCGTTTGTAAAGTCAAAAGCGGCCAATTCTGCAACCAACCTACACCCTATTGGAGCACTTACTAAAGGAAGTGAAGGGATAAACCTTGCTGAACTTTTTGATATGAAATCCGCTGGAAGCATCGCTTTTGGAGATTATAAAAACCCAGTTAAAAACCCAAACCTCCTCAAAATAGCTTTGCAGTATGCTTCAGGTTTTGACGGGTTGGTACACTCCTTTCCACACGAACCAAGAGTGGCGCCAAAAGGAGTCATGAATGAAAACATAACGAGTACACGACTTGGACTCAAAGGATTGCCAGCATTAGCGGAAGAATTGCAAATTGCGCGTGATTTATTCCTTTTGGAATACTCTGAAGGAAAATTGCACATCCCAACGATTTCTACAGCTAAATCAGTTGCGCTAATTCGTGAAGCCAAAGCCAAAAAACTAGACGTCAGTTGTAGTGTAGCCATCCACAACCTACTTTTTACTGATGAACGCTTAACGGACTTTGACACCAACTTTAAAGTGAATCTCCGTTGCGAACAGCTTCGGATATTGAGGCTCTTATTGCAGGCCTTAAAGACGGTACCATAGATATGGTCACCTCCGACCATACCCCGATTGATATTGAGCATAAAAAAATAGAATTTGATTGTGCCAAAAATGGTACCATCGGATTAGAAAGTGCTTTTGGTGCTTTGAACGCATTATTTACAACCAAAAAAGCAGTGCAATTACTGACGAAAGGAAAACAACGATTTGGTTTAACACCCGATGTCATTAAAATTGGAAATAGTGCGCAACTGAGCTTGTTCAATCCCTCAGAAACCTATGTTTTTGAAGAAAAACACATTGGTTCAAAATCAAAAAACTCACTCTTTATAGGTTCAAAATTAAAAGGAACAGTCTATGGCATCATTGCTAACAACAACACTTCAATAGCCCTATAAATGTTAGAAAATCAAGATATAAAATTAGGAAAAAATAGTGCACTAATTAGTTATTTTTATCTTTTAGGGGTATTGATAGCCTACCTCATAAATTCAGACAAAAAAAGCCAATTCGCCTTTTTTCATATCCGTCAATCCTTAGGCTTATGGCTTTCCTTTTTGGCATTGGGGTATCCTGTAGGATATTTTGACAATTGGCAAATGACAGTCTCATTTTGGATCGCCTTTGGAATTCTTTTTATTTATGGGTTTTCGACAGCCTTAACTGGAAAAACAACGCCGATTCCTTTGGTAGGAAAACTCTATCAAACTGCCTTTAAAAAAATTAAATAAATGAGTGTAAGTCTCCCGTTAATACATGTATCCAGACCGTCAACTCTAAAAGAAAATGCCCCCTTACTAGTGATGCTCCATGGCTATGGCAGCGATGAAAATGATTTATTTTCATTTGCAACTGAACTTCCAGAAGAATTGTTCATTATTTCCATAAGAGCCCCTTACCCACTACAACCGAGTGGAAACGCATGGTATGCGATTAACTTTGATGCAGAACAAAATAAATGGAATGATAACGATCAAGCGAAATCTTCTATGAAAATTTTGATCGACTGTATTGACGACGCTTGTAAACAGTATCCTGTCGACAAAAATAATGTGACCTTATTAGGATTTAGTCAAGGAACTATTTTAGGGATGGCAACGGCTTTGAATCACCCCACAAAAATTAAAAACATCATTGGCTTGAGTGGTTATGTTAATCATGATATTTTACCCGATAATTTAAAGGAATTAGATTATTCAAATTTGAATTTCTACTGTTCTCACGGCACTGTCGATCAAGTAATTCCAATCGACTGGGCACGCCAAACGCCTGTATTTTTAAAGTCTTTAAACATCAAACATTCCTATAGTGAGCTCCCTGTAGGACATGGAGTAGCCCCTCAAAATTTCTATGAATTAAGAGATTGGATTTCAACTAAGATTTAATACAACTATAACGAAGACTCTACAACAGATAATTTAGCTGTTTCTTTTTCAGCCTCTAAAAGAGTGGCTTCTGAATTTGAATTTTGTAAAACTTCAATTTTTGACTTAAATTTTTTGATGTCTTTTTCATACTTATCAATAATGCCTTTGGAGTTCACATACTGGAACACATTGACTAACAGTGAAAACACAAATAAGTAAAGATATAATTTTCCTTTCATTTTAGATTGATATTTGTAGTTGATCGTAAGCAAGTTTTATATTTGGTGGCAGACTTTTTTCTACGGTTTCATGAAAGCCTAAATGATGACTGATGTGCGTCAAAAAAGCTCTTTTCGGATTTACCAGTTTGATAAATGCCAAGGCTTCCTCAAGATTAAAATGAGAAACATGTGGCTCAATTCGCAAGGCATTAATAACCAAAACGTCTAAGTTTTGTAGCTTTTCAACTTCAAGATCTGAAATTGTTTTTGCATCGGTTATATAAGCAAATCCCCCAATTCGGAAGCCTAAAATGGGCAGTGAATTGTGGAGTACTTTGATGGGCTGTACTTCTTTAGTTCCGATTGAAAATGGAGTTTCGGTAATTGGATGCGCATTCAAAGTCAATACACCAGGGTATTTATTTTCGGTAACGAAAATATAATCAAAACGTTTGTAAAGCGATTTCAAAACTCGCTCCTGTGCATAAATATCTAGTGCGCCATGTCTGTAAAAAAAAGGTCTTAAATCGTCCAAACCCGCAGTATGATCGCTGTGCTCGTGCGTAAAAAGAACAGCATCTATTTGAGTGCAATCGGTACGTAATAACTGCTGCCTGAAGTCTGGACCACAATCAATTAAGACCGAAAAACCGTCCCACTGAACCAATGCGGAGACTCTAAGACGTTTATCTCTAGAGTCTTCACTCAAACACACAGGATGCGTACTTCCAATAATTGGAATTCCTTGTGAAGTTCCCGTGCCTAAAAATGTGATTTTCAATGAATGATTAATTTCAACAAAAATAGGTTATTTTTTTTGTAAGCTTATCTAAAATGATACCTTTGTGTAGTAAACCTCCTTAATTTTAAAGATGGAAATAACGCTTAAAGGGGATGCTAAAATTGAAAGCATTCCATCATTAAAAGACAAAGCTTTAAGAATAAATTTGAATAAAAACATTTATGGAACTTTTGCGGAAATTGGTGCTGGACAAGAAACTGTAAGGCATTTTTTCAGAGCTGGAGGTGCTTCAGGAACCATAGCAAAAGCCATGTCTGCTTATGACAAATCTTTTAGTGATGCTATTTATGGAACCGAAAAGGAGAATCGATATGTAACTGAAGATCGGTTAAAAAAAATGCTGTCTCATGAAGTTCAGCTGATTGAAAACCGCCTTTCACGTGATGAATACCCAAATAAAATGTTTTTTAGCTATGCGAATACCGTCGCAACGATTGATTTTGCAAAACGTTTTAAAGGTCATGGATGGGTTGGAATACGCTATCAAATTGATGCTGATCAAGAACAATACAATGAAATTACACTACACGTCCGATTTAAAGAAACCGATGCACGACTGCAACAAGAAACACTTGGAAAACTAGGAACTAACTTAATATATGGCGCTTATTACAAGTATAATCAGCCAAAAAAATTATTGCGATACCTATACGATCACATTGATAAAGACCAGTTAGAAATTGATACTATTAATTTCTCTGGACCTGTCTTTAAAGATGTTGACAACAGACTCATGAGTCTACAGTTGTTAAAAAATGGAATGACAGACGCCGTTATGTTTGCTCCTGACGGTAACAATGTACTACCGGCTCGTGTGTTGTATAAGAAAAACATTTTAGCTTTTAGAGGAAGTTTCAGACCTGTTACAAAAGTAAACATGGATATGTATGAAAAATCATATCAAATGTTTTTAAATGAAAATAAAGTTCAAAAAGAAAATACTCGCGTGGTTTTTGAAATCACCTTATCCAACCTCAGAGCTTCTGGAGGTGAAATTGATGAACAAGACTTTATGGACAGGGCTCGTCTGCTGGGTTCTCTTGGACAAACAGTGCTGATTTCTAACTTTCAAGAGTATTATAAACTTGTAGAATATTTCAATCTATACACCAAAAACCGCATGGGCTTATCAATGGGAATCAATAACCTGATTGATATTTTTGATGAGAAATATTACCGCCATTTAAGTGGAGGAGTTTTGGAAGCGTTTGGAAAATTATTTAACAAAGATCTGAAAATCTATTTATATCCCATGTTAAATGAAAATAAAACCATGACCACTAGTGAGGATCTGAAAGTACACCCGCGTATGAAAGAACTTTATAAGTATTTCAAATTCAATGGAAAACTGGTGGATATTAAAAATTATGATCCTGAAATTCTGAATATTTTCTCAAGAAAAATCTTGAAAATGATTTCTAATTCCGAACACGGTTGGGAAGAAATGCTACCGGAAGGAGTTTCAGATATCATCAAAGCACAAAAATTATTTG
>Ga0209199_1004870_pt1 | contig 12075 bp, 13 predicted proteins | sample COGITO_mtgs_1105_7_FD_184805 | JGI IMG/M metagenome (GOLD analysis project Ga0209199, IMG submission 184805) | Pelagic marine microbial communities from North Sea - COGITO_mtgs_110523 (SPAdes) (version 2) | ecosystem: Environmental > Aquatic > Marine > Epipelagic ...
CTTGCAGATAGTGATATTTTATTATGGGCACAAGGCGTTGCAATCAATTCAGGTCTTAATGTTAAAATTATCGAACCCGATGTCTCCCCTCTTCAATTACAAGGACCAAACTCTGGAAAGATTATGGAAGCTTTATTTGGTGAAAGTATTAATGATCTTAAGTATTATTGGTTACGTGAATTAGATTTAGATGGCATTCCTTTAATTGTGTCTCGAACAGGTTGGTCTAGTGAATTAGGTTATGAATTATATTTAAGAGATGGCTCTAAGGGAGATGAACTTTGGGAAAAAATAATGGCAGCTGGCAAACCTCACGGATTAAAACCAGGTCATACATCGTCGATTAGACGTATTGAAGGTGGAATGTTATCGTACCATGCTGATGCAGATATTAATACGAACCCTTATGAACTGAATTTAGGAAGATTAGTTAACCTTGATACTGATATAAATTTTATTGGAAAAGAGGCTTTAAAAAAAATAAACAAGGATGGCATTAAGAGAAAACAAGTTGGAGTGATCTTAGACTGTGAGCCTTTAACTGGACCTAACACTACCTTTTGGGAAATCTTAAAAGACAAACAAATAGTTGGTAAAATTACATCTGCCGTTTATTCACCAAGACTAAAACAAAACATTGCCCTTGCAATGGTTGTAATTAACAATTCAGAGATTGGAACAATACTTGACGTTAAAATGAATGACACAATCATTAAAGCAACAGTTGTTGAAAAACCTTTCTATGATCCGAAAAAGAAGCTAGCAAGTTCTTAGTAAGTCTAGTATTTATAAACCATGTTAACTCCAAAAGATTATATCTCCCTTTATTTACTAGTTATTATCTTAACGGTAGTCTCAGTTAACTTCATGTACCGTCTCTATTTCTAGTAATAACCTCTATCTTTTTTAATATGTTTTAAAAAAGTCTTAGAATGACCTAATTTTCCTCTATTAATTGGGTCATTATTACATTTAACGAATTTCATTCCTCTATTAGGATCTTTTCTAATAGGGGTGACAACTTCGAATTTAATAGTATTTTTTTCTTCCCTCTCCTTTTTTATATAAGCCTCTCGCTCAAGTCTTTTCTGCTCTTGATATTTATCAAGTTCAATTTCATCATCAGATTTAACTTCAATTTTCTCAACCTCCTTAAGCTCAATATTAAAAGTTGGCGCATCTAAATTTGGCTTCGTTTCACCAATTTTATTTTCACAAGATTGTTCATAACGTTTACATTGTTCTTTAACCATTTTGTTAAAGTTTGGCTTCGTTTTACCAAGTTTACTTTTTCGAGATTTAGATACTTTAAATCGAGCACTATATTTTCTTTTCATTATAGAGCTCCTTTCTTCTTTTGAAGTCTTTTTAAAATCTCTAATAATTTGAAGTATTTTGAGAGCAGTTTATCTTCAATAGTATTAAGTTTTAAAATGGCACTGCCGCCATTACAGTCTCTTGAAAAAGACAGTCCTGATTTTCTAACGATTACATTAGAAGATAACATCATGGTTTTCTTATCTCCTCCACCAACAACTTCAGCCACGTCTTCTTTATATTTTTCAGCCTCATACTCTTGCATTTCTTGATTAAGTATTCCTGCTTCTAATAAAGGAATTCTTCTTAATCGAATGGCAAGATCAACCATTTTAGAGACAATGATTTCTTGATTAATCCCTATTGGCTTTAACTCTTTAACTAATCGCTCTGTGATATCATTAATCTCATCAATGTTTTCACCAATGATTGCTATCTTTTCTCCATACAAACCATGTTTGATGGAATTTAAACTCGATCTTCTTTTACCAGCTTCAGACTTGGGTCCTGTTGATTTTTTTGAATTAAGTCTATTTGCTAATGTTTTCTTGCTTAGTGTCTGCATTTATTCTCCTTAAATTATTATTTTTAAAGAGCTGTATAAAATTTTTTAATTATTCTAAATGTTCAGTTATTATCTATTTGTTAGAGTATTTAAGGATTTTAGGGTACTTTTTTAAGAGATCTTTATTCACTAACGAACCAATGCCTAAAGTTCTATTTTTTATCCATTTCTTAATATGCTTATAATAAAAATTTTTAGAACTATCGTAATCATTTATTAATTTATCCACTCTAAAATCAGCAACTTCCTTTTTAAAATGCTCTTTCATTAAATCTCTAAAAGCTCTGTGTTTAATTAATCGTTTCCAGGCTTTAAAAGGACTTTCATTATAACGATTGCAATACTGAATAACTTTATGACTAATAGAAATCTCAACAAATTCGCTAACTTTAGGCTGTCCTCTTCTCTCAACCATTACCACTCAACAACAAACCCAGAACTATGATCCCTAAAAGTTTTTTCATATATTAGCTAATTAAATTATTTGGATTTCTATCCTCAATTGTATCAAAGATAGAATTTCTTAAATTGATAATATTTTTTTTACGATCAGCTTCATTAAGATTATTCCATTTTTTCTTTATTTTAGTCAATATTGATTTCTACACCCATTAAAATACTAAGTTCTTTAGTAAACTTTTTAAAGTTACGTGGGAAAAAATAGTAACCAGAACAATACTTTGCTTTATCATGATTAATTATTTTTAAAGACCAATTAACTTGGCATGTTGGAGCTGCATATTTTGGTTGTCTATGAGGATATTTACTATGCCAATTCCAAACACCCAATTCATCAATTTTTTTCCAGAAGTTTTGCTTTTTAAATTCATCTATTTTAACTTTGGTAGTATTTCCAAGTTCATCAACCAAACCGACATTATTTTCTAAGGATATATATTGATGTCCCTTGTAATACTCGGCACTTAATTCAATAACTTCATTTTCTATTTTGAAACTTTCTCCTTTTCCAACTTTAGAGCCAAATAGATTATTCAAAGCATTAAGCACTTTTTTAAAATTATAAGGGTATTCTTGATGACCATTAGCAACCATTGATCTTCCCTCTCTATTTCTTAAGTATAATTTCCACATATGACCGTCACAAATTCTACCAGCTGGGTCATATTTTTTTTGCCAATTCCAAACATTTAGTTCATCCATCTTTTTCCAAAAGTTTTTAATCTTTCTTTCAGTTAATTGATCTTCAAGCCCTTGAAAACAACCCTCCATAACGCTTCCTTTATTATCTGCTTTAAGTTCTAGAATATCTGGTCCTGGCGATGGGAAGGAATTACCTTCATAAAAAATGGCTTCTTTTTTTTTCATTATATTTTTATCTCTGAAAATTCATCCTTAATAGAATTTAATAATTTATCCGATACTTCACTGTTATTAGATTTTAAATTTTCAATTGATGAATTTAAACTACTGATAAATTTTGAATTATTTACGATACTATTATAATCATCAATTTGTACTTTAAATTTTTCATAAGTAATTTCTTTTAATCTAGTAGAAAATATTTGAGTTAATTCACCTTTAGACTCGTGACCTGAAAATGGGTCAAATAGTTTTGGAATATAAACGATATTCCATGGTGCCATAAACATGAGTGCATTTTTAGTATGTCCAAAAATATGAGATACTTGATAATTGCTAATTAGATTATTGTTTTTTGATTTTCTTTTTGAAAAACCTGTTAAATTTTCTAAAATTTTTGTTGGATGTGTATTGTTTGAAGGGTCTTTTTTTATATTTGAATTACCAAAGAGGCTTTTGTGTATCTCAAACATATATTTTGTACTGGCAGCATCCCTGCCCATACCTCTAATATATACTTCTTGATTGGAATAAACTTTATTTTTTAAAATATCCCATTCACTTTTAACTTTATCATTTGGGACAAAAATTATGTCATTTAATCCATATTCGATAAAATCTTTATTAGAAATTTTAAATTTTTCTAAAAAATTTAAGTAAGAGTCTCTGTTCACCTATTCCTCAATAATAATTTCATATTTCTCTTATTTTCTTTAAATTGAATATTCTTTCTTGCATTGGCTCCTGAAGGATGAGGAAACCCTTTTAAAAAACAAGCTAATTTAAGATTGTATTTGTTATTCAAATATTCAATTGTAGATGAAACTGTATTACCTAAAGGAATGATGATGGCTTTTTTTAAGGTCTTTAACTCTTTTAAAAAGTTTTTCTCAATAAACTCTACAAGTATTTTCTTCTTTAAGATATTTGAGCCTGAATAATTTTTTCCTTTATCAAATACAGGGTATTTAACTAAAGACGTAGTATGGAGATGTTTGCTGTTTTTATTAAATAAACTCTCACAAGATTTAATTTTTAATTTCTTATTTACTTTTAATTCATCCAAGTATTTAATTAGGGTAGTTCTCATACTACCTTTAAAGCTAGATAGATCTTTGACTTCTTTTAATGATTTACCATCATTAATTACTTGAAAACTCTGCAGCATTTGTTGAAGTCCAGGGGTAATGCCTACAATCATTATTTTGGCTTTAGAATTAACATAATCAAAAGGTGCATAGTAAATTTTAATATTGCCTTCTTTATTAATTAAAAACTTATTATTAGTAACGATAGATTTATTAATTTTTTTAAGAGCTTTGATTTGATTTAAATATTTAGGCATTTAATGTTTAACTAACCCAGAACCACAATTGATATAATTTTTTTCATTGTTATTTATTAGCAACAATGAGTAGTTCTACAAATGCTTCATATGCCCAAAACGAGTTATTTTTTTTCCATACCATGCCAAGTATTTAAGTTTAGCGGTACCTAATATTTTAATAATTTTCAACTATTCTCCATTTATCGCTAAAATAGTAAGGTCATCCTTAATTATACTTTGTTCTTCATTCGACATATTTTGCAATGCACCAAACGCAGAAATTTCTATAAAAATATTTTCTAATTGTGTTGCAATATTGTGATCTTTATTTTTATTTAACAAATCTATTATGCCTTCAGCTTCAATTTCATTTCCCTCAAAATCTTTGCTTTCGCTTAAGCCATCACTGTATATATAAAAAATTTTATCCTTTAATGATGTGTTATTTAAAACACTATTTAAGTCAAAGTTAATAGGCTGAACTCCAAGCGGTGGAATTTTGCTAGAAACATGTTCGGTAAATTTTTTATTCTCTGAAATTATACATTCTGAATGACCAGCATTAATAAATTCAAGATTTTTTGATTTTTTATCGTATACAGCAAATATTCCTGTTAAAAATTTTCCTGAACGTAAGTTATATAAATTATCATTTATTAATGACACGATTTCAATAAGACTCTTTTTTTCCTCAACAAGGATTTCAAACAAAGAGGTGACTCTTGCCATAATGAGTCCAGCATCTACTCCTTTGCCAGAAACATCGCCAAGAGTAAAAAAGATTTTATCTTCTAAATATTTAAAATTATAAAAATCACCAGAAACATCCAAAGAAGGTACATTTTTTGCTAAAAGAATATTTTCTTCATTATTCTTTGGAAACATTAGTCTTTGTACTCTTGTTCCTTTTTTAAGTTCTTTTTCTGCTGAACTTTTTCTATTTAAAAATTTTAGATTTGTTTTTTCAATTCTTTCCCATGCTTCCTTGGGTGTTAGCCCTTGTTCTTTTGCTAACACTATTAAGTCTTCCCAATTATCTATTTTCATTATTAAATTTATATTACCAAATTTAATTGATTATGAATTTGGTTATTTTGATACAATATGTTCTGATAGTGGAGCTACAACACCAATGATTGTGTCAATGTCTTGGTTTTCAACATTTAACTCTTCCAAGGTTTTTTTAAGATGTCCAGCAACCCCATTAAAATCTTCTTGAGATATTTTCATACCTTGATGAGCAGTTTTCATATCAAGACCAGTATATTCTTTTGGTCCACCTAAGGCTTGAGAAATGAAATTAGTTTGGTGTAAAATCAAGACTTTCATGTCAGAATTTGTAAAAAACTTTTTCAAATTTTCATCAGCCATAAGCTTTTGATAAAAGTTAATAACAATTTGACCAACTGTTTTTTTTCCACCATATTTTTCAAAAAGTGTTTGAGACATAATTAGAATTTATATTTATATTTATATTTTTTATGAATAGTTATTAACAATAAAGGGTAGTTCTATAAATACTTCATATGCCCAAAATGAGCATTCTAATCAGGTGTCTAGGTGATGGAATAAACTAATACTAAACAGGATTAAAGAAGACTGAGGAGTGGCTAATTATATCAAAAATCTTATTTACCTTTTTTAATTACTGAATGTGCTATTTTTTTCCAATTGAAATTTCTATGAACAGCCATTGTGGTAACTATTCTTTTTCTATCAAAATCTATTGTTAATGTTTGCCCTCCATAACCATCCATAATAAATATATGTCTATTTTTCATTCCAGATGGGTCTAAGTGAAAAAAACCACCATATGATTTGGTAATACTATAGGCTTCTTGTTTGTCACGGTAATCTCTTTTTTTTTTTACTTTTCTTTCATACAACGATTTTAGATATTTTCCTTCACATGTATCATTTTGCCAATCATCCATCATTGCTTTTGCAATTCTTAAATAATCATATCTAGTTGTCATTAAAGTATTGGTGATACTTCTGTCAATTTGAGTAGAAATTTCAGTTTCTACAAAATGAGCATCATGCTCTGTTTTAGCTTTTTCTCTAAAAACTTCGTCTAATAAGTCTTGAAATTTGTCTTCACCAGTTTTGAAAATAATATAATTTAAAATGATGTGCGGTAATAAATTATTATAGTTCCATTGTTTTTTTGATATTTTTGAATTTTTTAACTCATTTTCCATAGCACTTTTAATGGTTGGATTTGTTACTGCTCTTTTGGAGTTTGAAAATCTGTTTGAATTTAAATATTTTTGATCACCAGCACTCATGTTGATTAAATCAATTATTTTTTGATCTTGATAAAGAGTATCTTTAAGAGCAGGCCAATCACTTATTTTAGTATCAACACTTTCTATATAACCTTTGCATATTGCATGCCCCAAAATATATGAAGCAATACTTTTTCCAACGGATTGTGAGTGATACTTGGTAGAATTATTAAATACATCCCCATATTTTTCTTTGGGTGTAATTTCATCAATTACAATTTTTCCATCTTCATATAATAAATAGCTGAGAAGAGCAGTCTTTTGCATTTGTTTTTTAACATATTTATCTTCTCTTAAATCAAATTGAAATTGATATGGATTATCTGAAGCTTTAATGTTGCTATATGTTCGGTGAGTATTCCAATTTCTATTTAAATATCTGTTAAGATAATATTTTAATGTTTCGTCATTAGGTTTTGCGTCCTCTGGAATTTCTGACCTTCCACCGTAAGTTTTAATTTTAGGATCTTCTGCAAAACTAATATTGCACCACAACAAACCCAGAACTATGATCCCTAAAAGTTTTTTCATGATCTAAAATTTTACTTACCTTTTTTAATTACTGAATAAACTATTTTTTTATAATTAAAATTCTCATGTATTGCGTTAGTGACAACAATTCTAGATCTTTCCATATCAATTACTACATGTTGTCCACCATAACCATGCATTATCATTATCGCTCTATCTTTATTTATTCCTTTGGGATGAGTTTGAAATTGACCGGCATAACGTCTTGCAAAAGGCCAGGCAACTGTTTTCCCTTGTGCGTGTATTCTTTTAGTATCTTTACTTATACTATTTTCAAATATATTTTTTAAGTATTTACCTTCACAAGTATCATTCTGCCAATCGTCCAGCATTGCTTTTGCAATTCTTAAATAATCATATCTTGTTGCATAAAACTGAATATTCACATTTCCACTTTCTCTTGTCGAATGTTTGATCTTAAAAAAAAAAACACTATTTTTTATTTTAGCCTTTTCTTTAAAAGTTTTTTCTAAAATTTTTTCAAAATCATTTCCTGTTTTAAATAAAATATAGTTCAAAACTATTGATGAATTAATACTGTGATAATTAAATCTTGGTCTTTTTTTTATTGAAGGTTTGGTATTTTTAAGATGATAAAGATATTCATCCAAACTAACTGTGGTGTGATCTAGAGATCCTCTGAATTTTTCGTCCAACTCTTTACTATTAATGAATTCACTACTTTCAATATAGTTGTGATCGCCTGAGTTCATATTTAATATGTCAGAAAGTTTTTGATTATAGTAAAGGGTATTTTCAAGTAATGGCCAATCATTTAATCTTGTGTCAAAGCTATCAATATATCCCTCACATATTGCATGAGCCAATGTATATGAAGCCATACTTCTTCCAACTGACATTGATCTTAATTTTGTATCTTCTTTAATAAATTTACCAAATCGATCATTAGGACTAATTTTATCAACAGTAATTTGACCATCTTCAAATCGTAAATAACTAAGCAGTGCAGTTTTTTCTAATTGCTTATCTATGTATTTGTCTTCTATTAGTTCTGAACTAAACTCATAAGGATTAGTAGATGGATCGACTTCATATTTTGGACTATTTTTAACACGCTGTTCAATAAACCTATAAAGCTCATAAACTAATGTATCATAATTTGGTTTGACATTTTCTTCAGGAATCCAACCCTTGTAAAATTTTATATCTCTTTTATTAGAGAAAAACTTTTTAAAGGGATCATCCATCTCAGCATAAGTATTCCCACTCAACAACAAACCCAAAATTAAGACACCTAAAAGTTTTTTCATGATTAGTTATTAACAATAAAGGGTAATCCTATAAATGCTTCATGTGCCCAAAACGAGCATTTAAATCAGGTGTCTAGGTGATGGAATTAGCTAATACTAAATAGGATTAAAGAAGCCTGAGGCGTGGCTGGTGATACTTGAAAGATTAATTTATGCCTTTTCTAATTTTACTATAAATAATTTTTTTTGCATCCCAATTTTCATGAATAGAATTAGCAACAATAATTCTAGAGTTTTCAAAATCAATTACAATATGCTGTCCTCCATAACCATGCATACCCATTACTGGTCTTTTTTTTGGGATAAATTCATAGTTTGTTTGAAACATTCCAGCATAACTTCTGGCATATGGAAAATTTGCAGGTTTTCGTTGATTTCCTTTTTTTTCTTTTTTTTCAAAAATTGTCTTTAAGTATTTACCCACACATGTATCATTTTGCCAATCATCTAACATGGCTTTTGCAATTCTTAAATAATCATACCTTGTTGCATAAAATATATTATCAGCATTTCCTTGAAGTTTAGGTCCTAAAACTTTTGAAAAAAAAACTTCATTTTCAATTTTTACTTTTTCTTTAAAAATTTTTTCTAGTAATTCTTCGAAATTTTCATCTGTTTTAAAAACAACATAATTTAAAATTAAGTTTGCTAAAAAAGAACTATAATTAAATTTAGCTTTTGATTTTTTTGAATTTTGAAACTCAAAATTTAAATAAGTTTCTATAGTTTTACCTTCATTATTTTTAAAAATTTTTGGATTAACAAAAAAATAATCCCAGGTATATTTTTGATCTCCGGCTCTAAAATTAAGTAAGTTTATTAATTTTTGGTTATAATAGAGAGTGTTTTCTAAAATTGGCCAATCATTAACTTTGCTATCCACACTTTCTATGTATCCTTCACAAATCGCATGGCCAACAACATAAGAAACCATTGTTTTACCAACTGACTGTGATCTAAATTTTGTGTCATCATCGATAAATTTCCCAAATCTATTTTTAGGACTTATTTTATCAATCTTAATTTCACCATTTTCAAAAAATAAATAACTTAATAGACCTGATTTGTTTAGTTGTTTATCAATATATTTCTCCTCAATTAAGTTTGATTGAAATTTGTAACTAGTTTTAGACGGATTGATTGAATATTTCATTACTTTTGGTTTTTCAAAAATTGAATATCTGAAAAATTCATAGGCTAAAGTTATATAATTTGGCTTAGGTTTTGGGTTTTCTTCGGGTATCCAATATCTGCTAGGGTAAGTATAAATTTCAGATTTATTTTTATATAAAGGTCGATCACAATTATTATAATACCAATTTGTATCCCCTTTATCAAAAGACTTACATTTTTCACTCTCAACTTTTTCTACTAATTCATAATGGCCGTTGTCGTATAACCATTTGTTAAAACTGTTTATATTTGCATAAGCATTCCCACTTAACAACAAACCCAGAACCATGATCCCTAAAAGTTTTTTCATTTACCGTTTTTGATTGGATCAACTAAAAGTTTTTTAACATTATATTTATATTTACCCCTATTATAATGAAGTGAATTAAGAACTACTATTCTTGAATTTTCCATATCAATTAGAATAGCATTTCCACCATAACCTCCCATTCCAAATATAACTTTATTTTTTAGTCCTGGATAATCCATGTGGAATTGCCCACCATAAGATTTTGTCCGATTAAATTCTGGTTCACTCTTATTCTTGTTATATCTTTTTGGTATTCTTCTTTTGTGTATTTCTTTTAAATATTTTCCAACACAAGTATCATTCTGATAATCATCCATTATTGCTTTTGCAATTCTAAGATAATCAAATCTAGTAGCACTTATGTTGGAATGTCCATTTCCATATTTTTTTTGAAAACTAGTTTCACTATAAAGAATACTGTGTTTGATCTTTACTTTATCATTGAAAACTTTGCTATAAAGCTTTTCGTAATCTTCACCAGTTTTAAACTTTACATAATTTACAATTAGATGAGTAACAAATCCATTATAATTGTATATATCTTTAGATTTTTTTGTATTTTTGCCTCTAAAGTGTTTCTGCATAGTTGAATCAATAGTTCTATCTTCATATGCACCTAATTTACTTGTACCATCTTCAAATTCATCGATATATTTTTGATCACCAGTATTCATATTTAAAAAATTAATTAATTTTTGATTATGATAAAGTGAGTCTTTTATTAAAGGCCAATCATTTACTCTAGCATCAACTCCGTCAATGTAGCCCTCACAAATTGCATGACCTAGTATATAAGAAGCTACTGACTTACTCATTGACATTGAGTATAATTTTGTTTCATTATTTAAAAACTCTCCTAGTCTTTCTTTAGGAGAAAATTCATCAATTAATACTTCACCATCTTGATAATATAAATAGCTTAAGATACCTTTAGTTTTCATTTGTTTTTTTAAATATTTATCTTCAATTAAGTTGAATTTAAAATCATAAGAATTATTTGTAGATTTAAATTCTTTTAAGATTGAGCCTCTATCTCTATACGAGTATTTCCATAAATAATAAATCAGCGAGTCTCTATTTGGGTTTGAATGATAAGCAAGATTAGTACCTGATAATTTTTTATTATTTATCTTAATATCTAAATTATTAGGATAAATTTTTTTAAATTTGAGATCTGAGTTTGGGATAATAGTACCATCAGCACCAACACATTTTTTAAGAGTAGTATATTCTTGAGTAATTATTTCATCTTTACAGACTGATCTATCTAGAAAGTATCTAACATTATTACTCTCTTTATCTAAATATTCATGATAGCCATTAATGTTTAGCCACTCGTCAAACTTTGCAAGAGTTTCAGCGTTTGCAATTGCGTTACTTGACAAAAATACCAAACTAAAAATAACAATTATAATTTTTTTCATGATTGATTATTAACAATAAAGGGTAATCCTATAAATACTTCATATGCCCAAAACGAGCATTCAAATAAAGTGTCTAGGTGATGGAATTAGCTAATAGTAAATAGGAATAAAGAGATTTCAGGATTGGGTAATATTTTTATTTAATAATCCAAAAAATGATATTTATTATATAAACCAAAATACCATAAAATAAGAACATTAGAAATTTGTCTTTTCCTGACTTTTCTTTCCAGTTCAAAGTAAATAACGCAGATGGCGATGCAACCAATAAAATAACTCCAACAACAATTACTAGTACTGATAAAATTATAAATACATTCATAAATTAATTTTTATCATATATTTTCTTAAATATTAAATCTGTCTTTAATTGCATAAAACCACACCGCTAATCTAAAATAAAATGTTCTTAATTGAGGGAAGATAAATTTTTTAGGTAATCCTTTATAAATTTTTGAAATATCTAACTCTTTACTGTTTGATAATACTAACTTAGACAATTGTTTTCCAGTCCAAGGAGCAGCACTCACTCCAACCCCATTATAGCCA
>Ga0209199_1004880_pt1 | contig 12054 bp, 7 predicted proteins | sample COGITO_mtgs_1105_7_FD_184805 | JGI IMG/M metagenome (GOLD analysis project Ga0209199, IMG submission 184805) | Pelagic marine microbial communities from North Sea - COGITO_mtgs_110523 (SPAdes) (version 2) | ecosystem: Environmental > Aquatic > Marine > Epipelagic ...
AGGCAAATATCTTTGGTGTTGGCATGGCTGGTTTGTTTTTGATACAACAAATGTAAAATAAAACATTGCAAGAGATAAAATAAGTTGTGCGGAGTTATTAAGAAAATGTTAAGATTACTTTTTGGGTATTAAAAAATTAAACTTTTCCTTACACCAATTTTTGTCTGTTATTTTATAAAATAGCCAAACAGTATACTCTTTGTAAACCAGACACCTATAGAGCGTGAACAAAAATAATTTTAATGCCAGGTAATTTTTAATTACGAGGCGTTTTCTTCTTACTTTTTTTGTGTTTGTAAACTGATTTTTAAACTGCTTTACATAGGCTACCGTCTTTCTTGTTTTAACATATTGTAGGCTGTCTGGGCTATTAAAAACCTCAAAACACGCGGCCAAAAAGCACTGTAAAGGTTCTTTAAGTTTGTTTAATTTATTTACAGCTTGTTGCGCATTTGTTTTTTTGGAGAGTAAAAAAACATCATAGCCGTTTCTAAGGGGTATGGTTTTGTAGTAAAAACCGTGGTCTGTAATCTGGTTTGTGATTATAGATAGCCTTAAGGCATCTGCATAGCCTAAAACCCGCACATTATTTATTGTCTGGCTGTTTTTTTGAGTAAGGGTGTAATTAAACTCTTTGTTGTATCTCTCTAGGGTAAAGGCCTTGTGTATTTCTATGGCCGCGATGTTGCCGTATTTTTTAAGCCTTCTGTAATGGTGTTGGTTTGGGAAATAATAGGGGGCTTTTACCACCTCTGCGTATCCATTTTCTCTTAAAAGCTGTATGGCTTTTGGGTAGTCTTGTTTAGAGAAAATAAAATCTATGTCTCCAAGCATTCGCTCTGCAACATCTGTGTAGATCCCGGCCAATAAATTACCAGTTCCTTTTAAAAATATAGGCGTAAGGCCATGGTTAAGCAGTAGGGTGTTTAAGGCTTTTGCCTGGGTGATTATTTGCCGGTTTCTCTCACGGTTAAGCCCTGTTATAAGCTCCATGTAGTTTACCAGATCTGTGGGCAGGTAATGTAAAAATCCTGCACGTTTTAAATTGCAATACAGGGCAGGAAACACCAGTTGCTTGGTACTTAGTTTTACTACAGCATCCCAATCTATGGTGTTGGATTGCAGTGTTTTTTCTATGGCAAGTTTGTTGTGTTTCTCTAAAGAAATGGTGAGGCAGGTAGCTATAAAATAAAAGGTTTCTTTATTACTCATCTTTAAATAGCTTAGAGACTACAGCAACCATTTGTTTACTGTTTGAGTAGTGGACCATGTAATGGCCATACTATTCTCTTTTAAAACTTTAAAAAAGTTACCTATTTAACGATATAGGCCCAGCAATAAATAGATGTTTTACTTTATAAAAAACTAGCATAGGCCGCTTATTTTTTATTCAATTAAACTTACATAAATTTTTACTTTGCTGTAAACACTTTAAATAAGGATATTATTACTTTCTATACTTTAATTTGTATTTGCTTTCAAAACCAGCACTACCCTTGGTTGTTGTATTGCCTTGAAATGGCTCTGGCGGATCCGCAGGAATACAATTACAATTGTCATCTTGCACTCCAGAACATCCATCACAGCCAGTAAAACAGTTGCTGTCTTGACATTCTGTACTGTTATCGTATCCCCCTTCAGAAATAGACTGTGCTTGCGCTTTTTGAGGGTTTAAAATCATGAAAGTACCCAGGGCAGTAAGGGCTGCATAGCCGCCTATTTTTTTTATAGCCTCACCTCTAGATAATAGTTCTGAGACCTCTTTTTTGTTGTCTTTAAGCTCTTGCTTCATGCCTTTTGGTTATTTGCCAGTATCGTAAAAGTTATGATTATTCTGGATATATATTTAAAATTACACTCTACCCAAAAATAATAAAAGCATTTATAATTACACAGCATATTTAAATTAGTTGCATATAAAGTGTTTAGAGATAAAAACCCTCCAATACTTAATGTAAGTAGTGGAGGGTTTTTATATTTAAAAAGATGTTTTTTACTGGATAATTACTTTTTTAGAAATGGCTTGCTCTCCAGCTTTTAAATTTATAATATACACCCCACTAGCAAGCCCTTGGGTAGAGATTTGTTGGGCTGCATCTGTGTTGTTTAATGTTTTGCTGCGTATTTCCATGCCTAACATATTGTATAGCGTAGCGGTTGTTTTACCCATCTCTGGGCTAAGGCCTTTTATGGTGATAAAATTATCTGTGTTTAATTTAAAAACGGTGATACTACTTGGGCTTTGTGCATCATTTATAGCTAGACTCTCTGTGGTAAAACGTATGTAAAACCTACCATCCTGGCTCAAATCTTCTTGGGCAATTAGCTCAAAATCTTGATTTTTTAGAGAAGTTAAAGTGCCATTTTGGGTATCTTCTAGATACACATTCACATCTTCTGGGATGGTATTTTCTGAGATACTAATTCTAAAGGGTTGACCCTCCTGCTGATTAATAACTAGTGGTATTACCTCGCTATTTACGGCATCTATATCCATGGCATTAATAGAAAAATTAATACCCTGGTCATTCTCTGTTAGTCTAGTACTTAGAGGCATTGCTTGGTTAGGAGAACCTGCATCATATCCTGGGTCTAAACCATCTGATAAACCTTGTTGGAAATAGAAAATTGTTTCTGCCTCTTCTGAATTTCCGTGGAATAATTTTAAGTTTAATAGGTAATTGTTTAGCACAGGGGCTCCAGAAATAAAATCATCTCCTCCGTCAACAGTTCTCATTGCCGGGGTAAATTGTAATTGTGCTACATCTGCAGATGCTGCTGCCACCAAGAATCCCTGACCTGGAGCGATCAAAAGGGGTGATCCAGGAATTGATGATGATCCCCTTGCGTTGTTGTATATTATGTATCCGGGAGTACCATCAGATCTTTTTCCATAAACTGCTCCGTAATTTGAATCTAAAATATTTTCATTGACTTTTATGAAATTATTGATTGGGTCTGCATGTTCATTTGCTTTTATGTATGAAGGAAATGGATTAGCCACCAGATTCCATCTTTTTCCAACAACATTAGTTCCATTATTATTTATAATAGGCGTGGTTTGTGTTTGAGTAGCTATCTGTCCGGTATAAGCAATTGTTTGCCCCATGGGATTATTATCCGCTATAGAAGCTGCTATTTGATATCCTTTTCCTGTAATAAAATTTCCAGCATTTTCTATATTATCCGTTGTGTAGAGACTCCAAGAATCCCATTCATTATTGTATGTTCCAAGGGCAATAGTTTCACCTTGAGTATCTAAGGGGCCACCAGTACCATCGTTTGTATTTGTATTATAAAAGTCATTAAGATCTAATCCTAATACAGGAGACCCTGCTAGATCCCAACCCCAATTCCATGAAGCGACTCTGTGTGTAAACCTATTGTACTTAATATCTCCCGCAGCCGTTCCTCCAACAATAATAGAGGCAAACTCCGTAGAGCTAGAGTTGAGGGTAACGGTTCCTTGATTGTTGAAATCATTAGTTGTTGTTAAAGATGCATCTTTTTGTATGGTAAGGTTAGCTCCAGATTTTGTATTAACAGAGTTAAATACTTGATCATCTGTGAGTAATAAGGTCTTAGTATTTGGTATCCAAATATTAGATGTTGTTGATGGTAGGACGTTTCTTAGCCAATTAGACTTTTCATTTATATCATCAGAGGTGTCTGGGTCATTGGCTGTGTTTGGGTCATCTTCACCTAACCATACCTTATATATAGAAGTTCCTGTTAGTGTTATGTCTTCCCACTCTATCTTTTCATTATCCCCATTTTGATAAACTTCTATATAGAGTTTTATGCGATCACCAATCTCGCTAATATCTTCGTCTATTGTTGTATCATCTATGTTGTTATTGTTATATGTTGCAATTGTCTGCGGGCTACCCCCGTCTAAGCTATATTTTAATTTAATATAATCTGAACTGTCTAGGTTTTCTGCTTTTTTTATGTAAACACTAAAGTTTAAATTTGTAAAGCTAGAAATAATAATATCTTCTGTTTGCCAAGTTACAGTTGCACCATCGAGTTCATTACAATGAATATGATCACCATCGTGAACTCTTACATCTGTATCTCCCCCTGGGTTATTCATAGACCAGTTAACACCGCATGGACTGCTTCCATTACCTATACCAGTTATTGTGCTGCCAGATTGAATTGCACTTGATTGGTCTTCATAAAATAATTTTTCTGTCTCACCAGGTGTTGACGGAGTAATAGTAATGCCTGAAAGTTTTATGTTGTCTATTTTATGCTTGTCATTGCCATCATGTTTTACCTCAATTCTTAAAATAATATTTGAACCTGAACCACAAAATTTTCCAGTAAAATCATCAACATCAACATCTTCACCATCTCCGTAAAGTGATATTAATTCTTGTTCTGTGCCACCTGTTGTAGGATCAATAGTGTAAAAAACCTTTACCCACTCGTCACTGCTCGTGTCACCAAAGTCATCTTCTAGGCCAGAAAAATCAATTTTTATTGAGAATTCGAAAGAGGAATAACCAACTATACTAAATGGGTCGGTAACCAATGAGGACGCAGTTGTACATCGTTGTATTTCCCATTTACCTTTTTTCCTTTGAAATTTTTGTGCGTACCCGTCTTTAGTAGCTGTCCAGTCAATAGATGCAATTTCATCTGCACCAGAGAAAGTTGCAGAATCAGAGGTCTCACTACCACTAAAATTTTCATTAAAAAGTTCTGTTGAGGTTTGTGCGCTAACAAACGTAGTTATAGGAAATGTTAAGAAAATAAATAGCGAGGCTATTTTTAAAAATGTTGTATTTTTCATAGTTATAAATTTAGGGGGGCAACAAATATCAAGGGCAAAACTGTTTCAAACAAGCATTTTGTAGGCAAATAGCTACATTTTAGACAAGAGGCAAAAAAATTAGTTTAAAAACACTACCAATAATTTATTAAGAGTTTTTGTTAGCTATTTTGGTGTTTTTTGTTAAACAAAATATGCCCTCGAGTTGTGTTTCAGCGTTTTTTATGACTGTTTTTGAAAGGCTAATTGTTGTTGTAATTGAAGATTTAGGGCCATAAAAAAACCTCCACCTTTTTACAAGGTGGAGGTTTTTACGGTTTGGTAGTAGTTGGCTATTACTGCAATAGTACCTTTTTTGAAAACATAGCATTACCCGCTTTTAATTGTACTACATATACTCCCTTTGCAAGCCCTTGTGTAGAGATGCTTTGAGTTTGTGATGGGTTATGTAGTGTTTTTGTACGCACACTCATCCCTAGCATGTTGTATAGTGATGCAGTTGTTTTATTTGCCGTTGCAGCAATTCCTGTAATGGTTATAAAATCTTGGTTATTTGCTTTAAATACAGATACCGTGTCTGTGTCAAATACATTGTTTGTATTTAATACCTCACCTCCTAATATTTCTGTTGTAAAGTGGATTTGAAATCTACCTACACCTCTAAGGTCCTGCTCAGCAGTTAACTCAAAATCTTCTCCTTGTAATTGTGTGAAGGTTCCGTAAAGTGCATCCTCTAAATATACATTAACATTCTCTGGTAGGGTGTTGTAAGAAATACTAATTCTAAAAGACTGTCCTTGGTTTTGGTTTATAACTAACGGCACTGCAATTCCAAAGGCTGATTCTGCGCCCATTGCGTTTATACCAAAATTGGTTCCTTGGTCATCTTCAAGTAATCTAGAGCTTATTGGAGTGTCTTGGTTATTGGCCCCTGCATCATAACCAGGATCTAAACCTAAGGTTAAGCCATCTTGGAAATAAAATAAAGTCTCCGCCTGTAATGAACTACCGTGGTATAAATTTAATTCTAGAGCATAGGTGGTTAACAAAGGTGCGCTAGTTACAAATTCTTGAGCAGAAATTGTTGTTGCATTATCTGCAGTTGCAATCTCTTCAGTATTGTTTGCATAACTAGCTAAAGAAAACACTAAAGTTAGCAGCGGAAGTAAAATAAGCTTTTTCATAATATATGGTTTTTATTGTCTGTTCAATTTCTTTTTACAAACATACAAACTATTTCTACTTAAACAACACTTAATCTGATATTTTGTGCACTTTATCGTGTTTTGTGGTTTTTTAGCAGATAAATAATGTAGCTATTTAGCCTCTAAAATACTGTTATTGCTGTTTTCATCGACGAAATACACTTTGTGAAAATATTTTTATTTTTTTTCATAAAATGTGTTTTTTATCGTGTTTTTAGTGTTTTTTATCGTGTTTTTGGATCTAAAAAATAAAGTAAAACGTCAATTATCACATCTTTAAAAAAAATAATCGATAAAGTGCACAATAAATGTAAAGTGTTGGTAGTGTGTGTTTTCGTGTTACTATTTTAAAACAATAGAAGGGGCTTTTATACCTAGGGTATACTTTTGAATTATAAAATCTAGTAAGCAAGCAGTACTATATGAGGATCACACCAGGGGCTAAATGCCTTTTGTTGTGCTTTATATACAGGTCATATTTATGCAATACGTTAAAATAGATGCGCTATAGAGCGTCATACACTCAATATTTTATTTCTTGACCAGATGTGTTATAATTATATCATATACAGCACTTTAATTTATTTTTTATGACCCAATTTGCATTTTTAAACTATGGGAAAATACGGTATAGGGTATTTTTGATATTTCTTGCGTGGTAAATTAAGTATATTGGTGGCAGAATCTAACTAATGAGAAAAATAGCACCTTTATTAATAGGTCTTTTTTGTGTTTGCGCAACTGCTCAAACATATAATCCAGGGTCTGTCAAAAAGTATGGTTTTTGGGATGCCCAATACCAAGAGCCCATTATTATTTTAAATGACTCAACTCTTTATAGAGGTTTAGACAAAACAAAGATTTCTTTTCCCAAACTATATTTAGATGATTCTAACCTAAAGGCTTTGATACCACTCCAAATAAAAGACACCCTTTTTTTGGTAGAACAAAGTGGGGGCATAGTAGTAAAGTATTACAACCGCACCCTTGAGCGTATTGATGAGTCTCGCACCCATCACAATCAATACCATAGCATACCTTTTGTGTATGAAGACCAAATTTTCTTGCTTGGAGGGTACGGTAACTTTACCGATAAAAATATTTTAACCACCTATAGTTTCCAGAATAAAGAATGGTTTGAAACTAAAACCTATGGTGAGAAACCTACTGTTATTAGAGACCAAGTAATCCATGCCAGAGTAGATGATACTATTTACTTTATTGGCTGTGATACTTTTGAGGATTTAAAAATTTCCCCTCAAGGCTGCTGGGTTTATAGCCTTGATTTAACGACCAAGACTTTTTCTAGATTAGGGAATCTTGCCATTAATAGCTACAGTGATTTAGTCTATGGCCATCATAATCCATTTACCGATAAGGTAATAACACAAAAATTTGTTTCTCAAGACGAAAATGGTTTGCGTTTGTTTGACTTTAAAAACAACACCTATACAGATAACTATGACCCTCAAATTGTCCAAAACTTCTCTTCTAGTAATGTATTAAACCAAACGGGTGATAAACTGCATGTACTACAGCATAATGGAAGTTATAAACTAGATCTAAACTTAAAATATAAAACAGTTTCTGAGGCTATCTACCAGCGTTTTACTGGCAAAAAATATCCTATCTACACACAAAAATACAGCAATGTGTTATACTATACTGTAGGTTTTGTTATTGTTTTGGTTTTGTTGTTTTTTGTTTATTACGCTAGAAAACGCCTTACAGATTACAATTACGTTAGTATCAACACAACATCTCTTGAGATAAAACACAAAGGAAAACTCGTAACTATTTTTGATGAAACAGAGTTAACGTTACTTTTTAAATTAGCCAACACTAGAGGTCCATACATGCCCTTTGCAGATGTAATAGACATCTTTAAAAAACAAACAGATAGTTACGAAACACTCCGTAAAAAAAGAAAACACCTTATGACCACCCTCTCAAATAAGTTTGAGATTTTATTAAAAACCAATCAGGAGCCTGTTTTTATCTACAAAATAGATCCTGAAGACAAGCGCGCCAAACGTATAAGATTAAACAAACATCTTGTAAGGATTATATAGTAGCTTTTTTTGTTTATGTAGTATAGGGTTTTAAAAAAAGTATTCCCAACAATAACATGTTATTGCTGGGGATAATTTGTATCGAGCCTAGTTCAAGCACCGAAGTTATTTTTTGAGTATTGACCAAACCCAATATGCAAAGTTTTTAATTCCTTTGATTGTCATTATGCTATCTTTTAAAAGTATGATTCATAATTTCCTGCATTGCTAGCAATTTTTAAAATAGTTTGGTCTTTATATAAGGTGTCTTGTAAGGTTTTTAAAGCAGCTGTTTTAATGTTATTGATCATCTAGGTGACAATATTGGGGTTGATTGCTATTAGGCCTTCCAGCGGGCTTTATCTTGCTCCATATCCATACCCGTATCCATACCCGTATCCATATGCGTAGCCATATTTGTCAATAAACTTATCGGGTTTTGTGTCATCGGTAATTACATACCCTATATTTTTTTTATTGTATTTTTCTTTATAGTCCAAAACGTAGTTTACTAATTTTTTAGATGAAAAGTTTTTTCTAAAAACATGAACAACATAGTCTGATTTTTCTAATAACTCTAAAGACTCAACCATAAAAAGGATTGGTGCACTATCAAAAATAATATAGTCGTATTTTTCTTTGAGAAATGAAATAAAATCATCAAATCTTTTAGTTTTAAAAACACTATTTTTTGTGTTTGTTTTTGTTCCTGCAAACAGAGTATCAAGGTGTTTGTTACTTATTTTATATTCTTCAAAAAGTGCTTCGAAATTAGTAGTAGTGTCATCTATAATGTTTGTTAGCCCTTTACAATTTTTGGTGTTTTGATCAAATAATTTTGATAAATCAGGATTTCCTAAATCTGTGCCTATCAAGACAACTTTTTTACCCTTACTGGCTAAAAATGTTGAAAGATTAAAGGCAGTAAAAGTTTTCCCTTCATTTTTAATACATGAAGTAATCATAATAGACATCCCTTTTTTTGATTTTGGAATTACCATATTTATATTATGATAAATTCTCTTAAAAAGCTCGTATTGTACTGCTTTGGTATCTTTAGATTCTTTTTTTCCCGAAAATTTTACAATACCCAGAAAATTAATATTGGCAAGCTCTTGTTTTAAATATTCTGTGTCAATCTTAAAGCTTCTTAGAAAACATAAACCAACACAAAACCCAAGTGGGAGAATTAAACCAGCAAACAAAAAAGCTGCAAATATTTTTGGTTTATCGGTTTTTGATGTTAAAATATAATCAACTTCATTTATTACCTTAATGTTTGATTCTACAGAAGAAACACTAATTAACGCCTCTTCTATTTTTTGAGACAGGTATGCATATAAATTATTTAAAAGCAACAGGTCTTTCTCTAGGTTGCCCAGTTCAGATTCTCTCAAGGGGATTATACCAACCAGGCTATTGTTTTTTTGTTTGAACTCATCATATCTATTTAATTTCATTTTTAATTTGTTGATATAGATATTTAAACTATTTAGAATATTTGATCTTAGATCAATGAGTTGGTTTTGTGATTGTATAAGCAGTGGGTTTTTTGCCGTGGACTCAACAAGCAGGGTGTTTTTTCCTAAAATAATCGTGTTAAACTGTAACACCATATTATTTATATTTTCATTTTCAATACCAATATCTGTAGGTAAAAGCTCGAAAGAGATTTGCTTTTCTACCTCATCTATTAATTTGAGAGATAGTTCTGTCTGCAATGAATTAGTAAACATTTTTTGTTCAATTTCATTTAAATTCTCCAGCACTAAATTTGTTTGATTCTCTGGCATGTATACGCCATTTTCGATTTTGTAATCAGAAATAACAGCATTGAGTGAGTCAATTTTTTCTCGTAGGGTGAAAATTCTTGACTCAATAAAATTTATGGATGCATGATATACATTTTTCTTGTCACGAATATTATTTTCTATAATTTCATCCACAATGCCATTTAAAATCATTGAGTTTAAATACTTGTTTGCCCCAGTATAGGAGATATCATAGGTATTTGTTTTTTTAGCCACATTGACAGCATAATTTGCTTTTATTGCATTAACGGTCTCTCTCTTTTTGAATTGATTAATGATATAAGAGTCTTGACCTACATAGTTTGAAATTTTTGTTTTATAGGTAAATAACGAACTTTCAAATTCACTTTCATTTCTTGAAAATGAAAACACGGTGTCATTTACCTCTATTGTTATGCTATGATTGTTAAAACTAATAATACAGCTGTTTTGAATAGTTTCATTTTTAAAATAAAATTCAAAGGGTACTGACTCTTTGGTTAGTAGCGTATTAGCTTTGAGTTTGTTTATTTTAAAATACCTGTAATTAAGGCCTAGTTTTTCTACTACATTATTTAATATTAATGTTGATTTAAAAACGGAAACATGGTCTTCACTGCCCAGCTCGTTACTAGCATAAAGAAAATCATATTGATTATTATTAATAAACGATGAAGGGTCTGACTGGTCTTTGCTTATTAGTAAGGTTGTATTTGTTTGAAATTTTTCTTGGTGGTAATAATTGTATACAATACCAATAGCTGAGAATACCAATACAGATGAAATAATGAGCCATCTTTTTGATAAAAGAGTAAATACTATTTTTAAAAGATCTAATTGATCTTCACCGGCCTGTTCATTGGGATATTCCATTACCTTACAATTAACAAGATTGTTGTAGCCAGTAAAGCCAGTGAGCTAATGTTTCTTAAAATCCCAAAATCAAATGCCAAGGATGCTGTGTCTGGTCTTACATAAACCTCATCGTTTTGTTTTAGGAAGTAATACTCTGAGGTTATAAACTCATAGGATGTTAAGTCTATATACCGAGTTTCAATTTCTGTATTGGTATTGCGTATTATTAAAACTTTACTTGGATTTGCTTTGTTTGTAAATCCTCCAGCCCTAGTAATTGCTTCTGTAAGTGAAATATTTTGATTTATTATGTTAAACGTTCCAGGGCTATTTACCTCTCCTTGTATTGAAACTTCAAAATTTAAAATTTTTATTCTAACATTTGGATTTAGTACGTATTCCTCTAATTTAGTTTTTATAAGCTCTGCAAATTTAAAACAGGTTAACCCAGATGCCTTTGTACTTCCAATAATTGGAAATTCTATATGTCCTGTTCTATCAACAAGATACCCTTCCCATTTTCTTGCCTCTGTATTACGTACTGTTCCAAATTTGGCCATTGAAGTTTGTTCGAAAATTGCAGTACTCTCACTATTTAAAGATGAAATATTAATATCTAGCAAATCACCGTTAGCTATTATAGCTTCTGGGTTTTCTATTTTTAAATTTTCAGGAATCTTTTTAAATAGCAGCTTGTTGCTAGAACAACTCACAAATAAAACGGATAAAAAAAGTAGCCTTAAATTGTTTTTACACTGTAACACGAAAAGTATTTTTCAATTAGTATAAGACAATAGTACAATTAATTAAATGTGTAGATAAATGTTCTTTTTTTAATAAAATATCTTTTTTTTAAAATAAACATCTTTAATTAATTATTAAAAAAACGGCAGTCATAACTATTGCTATAGAGGGCTTACACATACTAAAAGATGTTTTACTTGTATGTATATTACTTCAAAAATTTATACTTATTCTTGAGCAGGTATGTTTCAGAATACCCAGTTTTATCTGATATTTCTGAAAGTATCTTCCCTTTCAAAAGCATTTTTTTGGTTAACTCTAATCTTTCTTGTTTTATGTATTTAGCAGGCTTAAAGTCTTTGTGTATACTGTTAATATCGTTGTAGTCTAGGTTAAATTCTGCCTCCAACATTTTTAAAGTTACACGGCTCAGGTTTTTATTAATGAATCGCTTAATGTTGGATATCAACTGCTCGTCTGAAATATTTTTCTTGCTTACTTTTTTTACAACTACAAACACAATGAGTATAAATAGTAGGGCCCCCAGATATAAATATGGCTCTTGACTGCTAATTTTAAAATCTTTAAATATTAAATTCTTTTCAAAATCAACTAGATTATCTATGGTG
>Ga0209199_1004888_pt1 | contig 12037 bp, 10 predicted proteins | sample COGITO_mtgs_1105_7_FD_184805 | JGI IMG/M metagenome (GOLD analysis project Ga0209199, IMG submission 184805) | Pelagic marine microbial communities from North Sea - COGITO_mtgs_110523 (SPAdes) (version 2) | ecosystem: Environmental > Aquatic > Marine > Epipelagic ...
CTCGGGGTGTTTGGCACGTATCCCGCGCAGAGCCTGACCCCGCCCAAAGCCCTGACCGATGCAATTTCGGCCAAACGGCCGGGTTGGGGATGGAGAGATTTTTCATGAGCACACGTCTTGCCACCGGTGGCCGCCTGATTGACCGTACCAAGCGCCTGAAGTTCACCTTTAACGGTACCCACATGAATGGCTATGAGGGCGATACGCTGGCCTCTGCGCTTTTGGCCAATGATCAGATGCTGGTTGGACGGTCGTTTAAATACCACCGGCCGCGTGGCATTGTCGCCTCGGGGGCAGAAGAGCCGAACGGTCTGGTACATCTGGGTGAGGCGGGCCGGTTCGAGCCCAATCAGCGGGTTACAACAACTGAAGTGTTCGACGGGTTGACCGCCAGCAGTCAGAACCACTGGCCCAGTCTCGAGTTTGACATAGGTGCGATCAACACGCATTTGTCACGGTTCTTGCCGGCTGGTTTTTATTATAAAATGTTCATGTATCCGCAGGCGTTCTGGAAGCATGTCTATGAACCGTTCATTCGCAAATCGGCGGGTCTTGGGCGTCCTCCAGTCGAGGCTGACACGGACCGCTATGAGCATTTTTATGCCTTTGTCGATGTGTTGGTTGTCGGTGGCGGACTGGCGGGGCTTTTGGCGGCGAAACAAGCCGGTATCACCGGGGCCAAGGTTTTGATCATTGAACAGACTGCACAGTGGGGCGGGCGCAGCCTGAATAGTTACCAAAACGTTAACAATGCGCCTGTGGATAACCTTGTGGATCAATTATTCTCTGAGTTGCAAGCGATGCCGAATGTGACCTTGCGCCGCCGCACTATGGGGGCGGGGATTTACGATCACGGTTATGTATTGGGCTATGAAAGACTTACAGATCACTGCCCGGACGCGCCCGGCCCGCGTCACCGGTTGTGGCGGATACGCGCCAAGCAGATTGTAACCGCCACCGGCGCGATTGAGCGGCCTTTGTCGTTTGCTGGCAATGATATTCCCGGCGTGATGTTGGCGTCTGCAGTGCGGGATTATGTGGACAATTGGGGTGTGTCGATTGGGGATAGAACGGTTGTCGTAACCAATAACGATGATGCCTATCTCACTGCAATTACAATGAAAAATGCAGGTCTTGATGTGCCGGCTATCATTGATACTCGCGCGGGTGGCGGTGGGGCATTGGCCGATAGGGCCCGGACACTGGGCCTGCGCGTAGAGACCGGCAAGGCGATCGCCAACGTAGAGGGCAGAAAACGGGTGACCGGAGTGTCGATCTGCGCACAGGCGGGTGAGGGCGCAGTTCTTCAACGTATAAATTGTGATGTTGTGGCGATGTCGGGTGGTTGGTCTCCGGTTGTTCATCTGTGGTCGCATTGTGGTGGCAAGTTGCTTTGGGATGAGGCGCAGGCCCTTTTCAAACCGGATGGGGACAAAGCGCCGACCGGTGCCGATGGAAGCCCCTTTGTCACTGCTGCGGGATCAGCCAATGGTGAAATGTCGCTCGACGTGTGCATAGCCGATGCGTTGCACTCGGGTAGGGTGGCCGCAGAACGCTGTGGGTACAAATCCAAGGCGGGCAAGATCCCGGTGATTTCAGAGCTACCAACGACCCCGATTGAACCGGTTTGGATTATGCCACAAGGCGCGGGCGTTAAGCTGCGCAGCAAGGCTTGGCTGGATTACCAAAATGATGTGAAAGTCTCTGATGTTCAATTGGCCGCACAAGAGGGATTTGAAAGTGTTGAACACGCCAAGCGCTACACCACTTTGGGCATGGCCACCGATCAGGGCAAACTGAGCAACATTAACGGGCTTGCGGTGTTGTCCGACAGCTTGAACGCCGAGATCCCTCAAACGGGCACCACCACTTTCCGTCCGCCCTATACGCCGATTTCCATGGGTGCGATTGCCGGACAGGCACGAGGCGATATCTTTCAGCCGGTGCGCGCGACCCCGATACAAGCGTGGCATATAGAACAGAACGCCTACATGGAGCCGGTGGGCGCCTGGCGGCGGCCCTATTGCTTTGTGCGCGGCGACGAGACCCACACCGAGGCCGTTGCACGCGAAATAAACCAAACGCGAAGCTCGCTTGGGTTGCTGGATGCCTCGACGTTGGGCAAGCTGTTGGTGAAAGGCCCTGACGCGGGCAAGTTCCTTGATATGCTGTACACCAATATGATGTCGACGCTTAAGCCGGGCAAGTGCCGCTATGGTCTGATGTGCAGCGAAAACGGCTTTTTGATAGATGACGGCGTTGTGGCGCGGATCGATGAAGAGACGTTTTTATGTCACACTACCACCGGTGGCGCCGACCATATCCACGCGGTCATGGAGGAATGGCTGCAAACCGAATGGTGGGATTGGCAGGTTTATACCGCAAATTTGACCGAGCAATATGCCCAGATTGCTGTTGTGGGGCCAAACGCTCGCAAGCTACTTGAAAAGCTTGGCGGCATGGATGTCAGTGCTGAGGCGCTGGGCTTTATGGAATGGGTGGACGGTCAGATTGCTGGGTTTGACTGTCGGATTTTCCGCATCTCTTTCTCAGGCGAGTTGAGCTATGAAATTGCTGTTTCAAGTGGGCAGGGGCGCGGGTTCTGGGATGCGCTTCTGGCGGCAGGTGAAGAGTTTAATGTGATGCCCTATGGCACCGAGGCATTGCATGTGATGCGTGCCGAGAAAGGGTTTATCATGATTGGTGATGAAACCGATGGTACGGTCATCCCGCAAGACCTTGGTTTGAACTGGGCAATTTCGAAGAAAAAAGAAGACTATCTTGGCAAACGGGCGCAGCAGCGGCCCCATATGACAGACCCCAAGCGTTGGAAACTGGTGGGGTTGGAGACAACGGATGGGTCTGTGCTGCCTGATGGTGCCTATGCGGTGGCCGAGGGCAATAACGCCAATGGCCAACGTAATGTGCAGGGTCGGGTAACCTCGAGCTATCATTCCCCGACTTTGGGCTGTGGGATTGCCATGGGCCTTGTGCTGAATGGTCCTGATCGCATGGGGGAAGTGATCGGTTTTGCCCGATTGGACGGCGATGTGACAGAGGTAAAGATCGTCGATCCGGTGTTTTTCGATAAGGATGGGGAGAAGCAGAATGTCTGATGCAGTCAGCGCCCTTGGTGGCATCGAATATGATGGTGTTGTCTCGGTGTCCGAGAGCCCCTTGCAGGGAATGATCACGCTGCGCTGTGATCTGGCGGCACCGATCCTAAAAGACACTTTACTGACGACGCTTGGCCTTGGTGTGCCGGGTATGCGTGCGGTTTTGACAAAGGACGCGTATGCGGTTGCGTGGATGTCGCCAGATGAGGTGCTGGTGTTGGTGCCCTATGAAAGTGCTGGGGCACTTGCCGCCGCGTTGACCGCGGGGTTGGGTGAGATGCATAGCTTGGTGGTCAATGTGTCCGATGCCCGGGCCCTTTTCGCGTTGAAAGGCGACGGGGTGCGGGATGTGCTCGCCAAAATAGCCCCCGTCGACCTACGCCCTGAGGTCCTGTCGGACGCAGTGATGTGCCGGACCCGCCTCGGTCAGGTCGCTGGGGCGTTTTGGCTGGTCGATGACACAACGCTGCAGGTCATCTGCTTTCGCTCGGTCGCCGCTTATGTATACGGTGTGTTGACCGATGCGGCCGATAAAACGGCCCAAATTCGGTATTTCTGATCAAACCTGTGATCAAGCCCTTGACCTCGGTAGGCTTACGGCCTCATTTGACGATAATGTTCACACAATTCTTGGAGGCCCGAAATGGCATTTAACCTACCTGATCTACCCTATGCGCATGACGCTTTGGCTGGGCACGGCATGTCTGCCGAAACCTTTGAATTCCACCATGACCTGCACCACAAGGCTTATGTCGACAATGGCAACAAGCTGATCGCCGGGACCGAGTGGGAAAATGCCGCTTTGGAAGATATCATCACTGGCACCTATCAGGCCGGTGCCGTGGCGCAAAACGGCATCTTTAACAATGCCAGCCAACACTGGAATCATATGCAGTTTTGGGAAATGATGGGCCCGAACGGTGGTTCTATGCCCTCAGAACTTGAGGCAGCAATCACTGACAGCTTTGGCAGCGTTGACGCCTTTAAAACCGCATTTTGTGCGGCAGGCGCAGGCCAGTTTGGTGCTGGCTGGTGCTGGTTGGTGAAAAATGCAGACGGGGGTCTGGAAGTGACCAAGACCGAAAATGGTGTCAACCCGCTGTGCTTTGGTCAAACAGCTCTGCTGGGCTGTGATGTTTGGGAACATTCTTATTACATCGATTTCCGCAACAAGCGCCCTGGATATCTCAGCAATTTTGTCGACAAGCTGGTAAACTGGGAGAACGTAGCAAGCCGCATGTAAAGTGCTGACAAGACGGTCCTTTATCCGAGGCCTGCTGGGATCAATCTTGGCAGGTCTTTTTGCTTCCATCTGGGCGTTTTTTATTGAGCCAGCCCTGCGACTGCGGGTCAAAAAATGGCAGGTTCAATCGCCAAAATGGACAGCAGGCGGGTTGAAGATCGCGATTGTATCTGATCTGCATATGGGAGAGCCGTATGTTGGATTGGCCCGGCTGCGCGGTTTGGTTCGGCGCACCAATGCGCTTGGGGCAGATATCAGCGTTATTTTAGGGGATTTGACCGCAGGCCATCGGTTTGTCACCCAGACCGTTGCGGTGGAGCGAACCGCGGAAGAGTTGGGGGCCCTATCGGCGCCTCTGGGTGTTTTTGCAGTCTTGGGTAATCACGATTGGTGGGATGATCCGGCAGCCCAAGAGCGCCGCAAGGGGCCAGTATTGGGTCAGCGCGCTCTGGAGGCCAATAACATTTCGGTATTGGAAAATCAGGCGATTAAGCTTGAACATGAAGCCGGGGCCTTCTGGTTGGCAGGATTGGGCGATCAACTGGCGTTTCGGTTGGGCAATGGTCGGTTTCAGGGGGTTGATGATCTGCCGGCCACGCTGGTGCAGATTTTGGATGACTCGCCTGTTATTCTGCTGGCGCATGAACCCGATATCTTTCCCGAAGAGCCACAGGCGGTTGCCCTGACCCTTTCGGGCCATACGCACGGCGGGCAGGTGCGATTATTTGGCTGGTCGCCGATCGTGCCATCGCGGTATGGCAACAGATACGCCTATGGTCACATCCATGAGAACCACCGCGATTTGGTGGTGTCTGGCGGCATCGGCTGTTCTATTGCGCCGGTGCGGTTTGGTGTGACGCCTGAGATCACACTGGTACACCTTGAGGCCCGGGCATGAGCGACAGTCAAAAAGGTATTTTGGCAATCCTGATCTCTGGTCTTATCTGGGGATTTTCGCCGCTGTATTATAAAATACTGGGTCACGTGCCGCCGGTTGAATTATTGTCGCATCGCGTTGTCTGGTCTGTGGTGTTCTTTGTTGCTGTTCTCTGTTTTCAAAGGCGACTGGGGGCTCTGTGGTCTGCCATTTCCAACTGGCGCAGCGCGGCCACGCTTTTTGCGGCATCTTTGCTTATTGGTATAAACTGGTTTATTTTCATACACTCTATCCAGATCGAAAAAGCCACAGAGGCGAGTTTGGGATACTTTATCTTTCCGCTTGTGGTGGTCTGTATCGGCTGGATAGGGTTTGGAGAGCGCCTGTCGCGGATGCAAAATATCGCAATCGCCTTGGCCGCTTTTGCTGTGGTTATTATCACGGTGTCCCAAGGGGTATGGCCGTGGATTGCGTTGATCATTTCGATCAGCTTTGGCCTTTACGGCTATGTAAAAAAGAAAATTTCGATCGGACCCGTGGTGTCGGTGACGGCCGAAGTTTTGCTATTGGCCCCGTTTGCTGTTGCGGTGCTATATGCTACGCATCGCGGTTTCGGAACCAGTGTTGCGCTTGATGGCGGGATTGGTGGTGTTTTTGGGCAATCGCTGTATGACAGCGTTTTGTTGATGCTGTCCGGCCCGCTGACCGCAACGCCACTGATCTTTTTCTCCTATGCGGCCAAGCGCATCCCAATGGCCACATTGGGGTTGCTGAATTATGTCAACCCGACCTTGCAGTTTATCTGTGCGGTTGCGATTTTTGGCGAACCGATTAGTGGGGTGCAAATTGCAAGCTTTGGATTGATTTGGCTGGCGCTTGCTTTGTATTCTTGCGACAGTTTTCGTCATGAGAGGGTCGGCAGGATATGATATTTTCACAAATCAGTCTGGCCGTACCTGACAGCGCCGCGGTTGGCCAGTTTTATCGCGATATTTTGGGGATGACCGACCAGCGCGACGGGTTGGGATATGGGGGGCAGCAGGCGCATCTGAAGTTTGTTCAGGGGCCGGCACAACCGCCCAGCTCAGATGGATTTTATTGGAAAATTGGCATCACGCTGCCCAACCTAGACGTGGCTGCCACCCATCTGCGCCAAAGCGCTGTGTCGATCTCGCAACCGCGTCAATTCGAAGATATTGGGTATATGGCGCATTGCGTGGATCCTGCCGGCGCCACGATTGAGCTGTTGCAACAGGGTCCAAAGGGCAGTGAGCCCGATCTAGAGGCGGGGCATCCGGTCGCGAATGGCGCAATCCTCGCCCATGTGACCCTACGGGTGCGGGATCTTGCGGCGGCCCAAAATTGGTGCGCCGAACAAGGGCTGCATCTTATCTCGGTGCAGCCGCTTGATGCCTATGGGTTTACGCTATATTTTTATGCCTATAATCAAGAGACCCCGCCGCATGGATCATTGACAGCGGTGGCGAACCGGCCATGGCTCTGGCGGCGTCCCTATACGCTTTTAGAATTGCAGCACCTACATGGGGCAGGGTCGCAACCGGGGGCATCGGGACCACTTTTGGCGCTCGAAGCCCGCGATGCCCAGAGCGCCGGGTCGATATCGCTGCCGTTGGCAGGGTTAAACGTTTAGGTCGCGCCGCAGGCTGTCGATGAGCGGGGTGACACCGGCAACCGTCTGGATAAAGTTCAGCAAGCTTTGATCGGCAAAGCCTTGGTCCACGACATGGGCCAGCAAGGCCTTGAGCGGTGACCAATATCCGTTGGTATCGAGCAGATAAATTGGTTTTTGATGCAGGTCTAATTGGCGCCAAGTCAGCACTTCGAAAAATTCGTCCAGAGATCCGGCTCCGCCAGGCAAGACAACAATTGCGTCACAATTCATAAACATGACCTTTTTGCGTTCATGCATCGTCTCGGTGATGATAAATTGTGTCAAGTCGGTTTTGGCGACCTCATCTTGCATCAAGTGGGTTGGAATCACACCCAGCGTTGCACCGCCATCGGCTTGGGTGGCGCGGGCAACTGCCCCCATTAGCCCAATATCACCTGCACCATAGACCAAACGCCAGTTATTTCGGGCCAGCGCCTGCCCAAAATCATTGGCGGCTTGCGTATAAGCAGGGTTTTGACCGGAGCGTGCGCCACAAAAGACACATATAGAGGGCTGGGGCATGTTTGGTTAACTTCTTTGCATTGACTGTTTTGACCCTTGATAACGTTGTTGCTATGGTCCCACAACTGATGCTATCGGCCGTCGGGGCGATTATCTTATCGTCTCTCGAAGGCCAAAGGGGATACATGTCTAATAATAAAGGTAAAATTGGCGGATTCATGCTTTTTATTGGGTTTTCGCTAATCGTGGGGCTGCTATTTTATGGCGATTTTTTGCCAAAAGAGCACGATCCTGAAGTGGCTTCGACCGAAATGACAAACGATTCTGTGCCGGCCGGGTCCGCAGGAAATACCGCAGGGAATACCGCAGGCACTCAAGCGGAGACTTCAACGACTAATGCAGTGGGAGAATCTGATGCTAAAGCCTCCACAAATGTTACACAAAAAACCAGTGCTGCTAAGGATCGGCTAGCCGGGCTTGACGGCTCCTTAGCTCAGGACGCGCCCGCGACTGCAGATAAAGCAGTTCTGGCAAAGCCCAAAGCGGCCCCCCCTGTTGGTGATGGTCAGACGGCCAAGGTGTCTTTGGATGCGCAAGGCGGCTCGCCGAACGCTGAGATGACGAGCGACAATACTGATGATACTCAGTCTGCCGCGCAGGATGTATCACGATCAGCTGCTCAAACGAATGTTGGCGCCCAGACAACAGCGCCATCTGAGGACACGCCAGTCGCCAAAGCGATGGTGGCAAGTGAGACTAACGTGACTTCGGCCACTGAAGATAGTGCTGTGAGCCAACCTGAGTTAAATACAATCGGGGGTGTCACAGCCGAGATGAAAAGTTCATCTGCGGTTGCTGGGGAGGCGGAAACTGTACCTTCGTTTGACGTGGTGCGGGTGGAAGCTGATGGCACCACACTGGTTGCTGGGACCGCCAAGCCCGGGGCCGAGATCACTTTGATGATTGATGGTGATAAATTGGCAGACACCATTGCTGACTCGACTGGCAAGTTTGTTGTGTTTGCCGATGTGGGTCCAGTTGAAACGCTTCGTAGGCTCAGTTTGTCCTCATCGAGCAACAACTCAGTGGTTGTTTCAACTGACCAAGCTTTGCTTGCACCAACAGCACAAACTGCACAATCAACGCCGTCACCGGCTAAAGCTCCTGAGACCGTAATAGCACAGTCTGAGACTGCAGCGGTGCCTGTGGTTGAAAGTGATGTCTTGGAAACAAAAGATATGTCTTCATCTGTGACTTCTTTAAAGATTGCGACACAGACAGAAACGGAAACCGGGACTGCTATGGGGCAGGCCGTGGATCCCCAAGTGCCGACGGGTGCCGCCGCAGCTGCCGACGCCAAAGACGCGCCCAAATCTGTGCTTGTCGAAGATGTGGCTGCCGGTGAAACTCTAGCTCCCGCTGGCGCCGCAACAGCGGCCACGACTGACGTTAGTTCTACTGCGGTCAAAAGTGGCTCGGACGCCGCCGATGGTGTGGTTGCTGCTGTCGCAACCCAGCCGGTATCGTCTGCCAACACTGCAATAACCCAGCCTTCTGCTGTACAGTCTGCGGTGGGTGATGAACCGGTGGCCAATGTGGCGCGAACCCCTACAGCCCCTACGGTCATCATAAGTACCAGCGAGGGTTTAAAAGTCCTGTCAAAGGCCGGCAAGTCGCCAGAAGTTTTGACCAGTGTTGCGCTAGATGTGATTTCGTACAGTGTGCAGGGAGAAGTGCAACTGGCCGGGCGTGCGCCCAGTGACGGCTTGATCCGGGTCTATCTTGACAATCAACCGGTCACCGATGCACCGATCCAACAAGATGGGACCTGGGCGATTGATATGCCGCAAGTCGATACAGGTATCTATACGCTGCGCTTGGATGAAGTTGATGCGAACGGGGCGGTGACGTCGCGTATCGAGACACCCTTTAAACGCGAGTCCAAAGCCGTACTTTTGGCTGAAACCAGCGCTGATGGTGTGCTGGCCCCCAGTGCCGTGACGGTGCAAAAAGGATCAACACTTTGGGCCATTTCGCGGTCGCGATATGGTCGGGGCATTTTATACGCCCGGATCTTCGAGGCCAACAGAGACCGTATTCGTGATCCAGATCTGATTTATCCGGGTCAAATTTTCAAGCTGCCAGACTAAAACCCTTACCGCCGTGCACTGCGTGGCGGCCGGTCTTATTCTAGCCCAAAGCCAGATGTAACGTTTATGGTGCCTCCTTTAGATCAACGCCCCAGCGACCCGGATGCAGGTCGCATGAACGGTAAGGATATCATCCGCCGGGTTGCCCCCTATCTATGGCCGCAAGCGGCGCCAAACATCCGGTTTCGGGTGGTGGTGTCCTTAATTTTGTTGTTGCTGTCGAAGGTGGTGGCACTGGGCGCGCCCCAGCTTTATGGGCGTGCTGTAGATGCCTTATCCCAACGCGATGTGCCAGATCTGCTGCTTGGTGCTGTAGGGCTGACCGTGGCTTACGGCCTTGCGCGTATGGGATCGAGCGGATTTCAGCAGTTGCGGGATGTTGTTTTTGCCCCAGTGGCCCAGCGGGCTTTTCGCGCTGTGGCCCGCGAGACTTTTGAACATCTGCACGGATTATCGCTGCGCTATCATATCAGTCGCAAAACGGGAGCTTTGTCGCGGGTCATTGAGCGCGGGGTTAAAGCCATTGAGTTTCTATTGCGATTTTTGTTATTTTCAATTTTTCCGCTGGTCTTGGAGTTGCTTGGAATTGCGATTATCTTTTTGCAGTTTGACCTTTGGTATGTGGTGATATTGGCGGTCACCATTGCCAGCTATATCTGGTTTACGTTTGGGGTGACTGAATGGCGGATCAAATTGCGCCGCGAGATGAACACCCAAGATACAGAGGCCAACCAGCGCGCAATCGATAGCCTGCTGAACTTTGAGACAGTAAAATATTTTGCCGCCGAATCCCGAGAAGTCGACCGCTATGATCACTCGATCTCTCGCTATGGCGTCTCGGCCTTAAAAACCGCGTATTCCCTCGCGTTTCTGAACTTTGGACAATCTGTTCTCATCTCTGGTGGGGTGATTTATGTGATGGTTCTGGCGGCGCTTGGTGTGCAGGATGGCACCATGAGCGTCGGCGATTTTGTTGTGGTTAATGCCTATATGATTCAAGTGACTTTGCCGTTGGGGTTTTTGGGGACGGTATACCGCGAAATTCGCCAATCTCTGGTCGATATGGGCGAGATGTTCGGTTTGCTGGAGCAACCAAAAGAAATCGTCGACAAAGTCGATGCACAGGTTTTACGGGTCGAATGTGGCCAGATCGAATTCCGGGATGTCCATTTCCATTATGATTCGAACCGGCCGATTTTATCAGGTGTCAATCTGACGGTTGGACCTGGGCAAACGTTGGCGATAGTTGGGGCCACGGGAGCTGGTAAATCAAGCATTGGGCGCCTGCTGTTTCGGTTTTATGACGTGACCAAAGGTGCCATACTTATTGACGGTCAGGACCTGCGGGATGTGACGTTAAATTCAGTACAAAAGGCGATCGGGGTGGTGCCTCAGGATATTGTGCTGTTCAACGAAACAATCGGTTATAACATTGCTTACGGTAAAGATGACCCGTCTCAGGCCGAGATTATTGCGGCGGCAAAACAGGCTTGTTTGCATGATTTTATTGTCAAATTGCCGGACGGTTATGACACCACCGTCGGGGAGCGTGGTCTCAAGCTTTCGGGGGGAGAAAAGCAACGGGTCGGGATCGCGCGGACTTTGCTGAAAAACCCACCGATTTTACTGCTGGACGAGGCCACAAGTGCCCTCGATGCTGGAACCGAAAATGATATCCAAGTGACGTTGCAAGGCGCTGCCAAGGAGCGCACTGTGATTGTGATTGCGCATCGCTTGTCCACCATAGCAGACGCTGATCACATACTGGTGTTGCACGATGGCCAAGTCTGTGAGTGCGGAACCCACAACCAACTGGTTGCCGCGGGCGGGCGCTATTCTATGTTGTGGCAACGGCAAACCGCGGAAAAATCTGCTTAGGCTGCAGACTGTTGATGACGCTTCTGAGATTTTGTGTTCTCAGAAGCCGCCGCAGGGGTTTATGGATCTGACTGTATGTTGAATTTGGCTGGCAACTTTGGCTTTGTCGGATGGCCTATTGGTGGTCACCAAAGGTTTTTAGATGGGTGAATATAAAATTTGTGGTCTTGTCACGCTTACGTTCCGGTCTCCCAACGCATTTATGCAGCCTTTCGTTCAAAGGCCAGGGGACTTTTGCCCCCCAACGATGATTGGCGATGACGCGGATTATAGGGACTGTTGATATACGGGAATATAGCCCCTTCGGCTTGGCATTTTGTTTCCCAACGATTGCGCCAGATCAGCTCGGCCGTGATGGTTTTGAAGAACGTCTCCACCTTGGAATTATCATAACAATTGCCTTTGGCGCGCATGGATACTGCGACGCCGTGTTTGGTGATAAGCTTTTGGCAGCCTGAAGTGGTCCTGCACAATCAGACAGTCTGTTAAGGTGTATTCCAGCCTTATGAAGGAATACAGAAACGACGAAACGACGGAAGTTTTCAGACCAGTTTAAGGCCAAGGTTGCGCTTGCGGCGTTGCGTGGTGACCGAACGATACAAGAGATTGCAGCAAAGCACAGGGTGATCCAAATCAGGT
>Ga0209199_1004905_pt1 | contig 11996 bp, 12 predicted proteins | sample COGITO_mtgs_1105_7_FD_184805 | JGI IMG/M metagenome (GOLD analysis project Ga0209199, IMG submission 184805) | Pelagic marine microbial communities from North Sea - COGITO_mtgs_110523 (SPAdes) (version 2) | ecosystem: Environmental > Aquatic > Marine > Epipelagic ...
AAAGCGTGATTGCGAACCCTGCTGAAACAACAATCCGGCCATCGCCATAACACCGCCATCAGATAGCTGAATATGCCAAGGGGTTTTAGGCGCTGACCATTCATACCAGCCGCTTGCCACCACAATGCAGCGTGACAGTGAAAAAGCATCGCGAAAGGTTGGTTTTTCCCGCACTGTTTCCATACGGGCATTGATCAGAAAACTTTTGTTTAGCCTTGTCGGCGGCAGCCCCCATGCGGCGGTTTTGGCCTGAAGATGAAGACCATCGCGAACAAGAACCATGCTATTCTGGCTTGGCGCAATATTCCAGCGCGGGCGCAGATTTTGCAAAATCGTAACACCAAAACGGCGCATTAATTCGTCTGTTGTGGCCGTGCTGGTAAAGCGTCCGCACATAACACATCTCACCCTTATCGTGAAAATTCTGACGCGAATGATCGCCAAGCTAACAGATTAGCGCGAAACTGACGACTAGGCGAGCCATCAATCATGTTGTATCACTGGATAGCAATCACCGCGATCCGGCGCAATGATGCCGCGCATTGCCAAACCAGCAAACCAAAGGCCCCATTTCGTACCATGACAGCCTGCCTTGCCATTTCCGATCAGAGCATTGCCAAGGCGGTAACAATTCTTGCTGCAGGACAGCTTGTCGCTTTTCCAACCGAAACGGTTTATGGGCTTGGCGCTGACGCCACCAATGCAGCGGCGGTTGCGCGTATTTTTGCGGCCAAACAGCGACCAGCCTTTAATCCATTGATAAGCCATGTTGCGTCAACCGATGCCGCTTTTGCGCTTGGTCAAAAAACCCCGATTGCCGCCGCCCTTGCCGCCGCTTTCTGGCCTGGCCCTCTGACATTGATTTTGCAGCGCAATAATGATTGCCCTGTGGCGATGCTCACCACCGCCGGATTGGACAAGATTGGGGTTCGGGTTCCGGCGCATCGCGGCGCGCAAACGCTTTTACAAGCCTTTGGCAAACCCATTGCTGCGCCAAGCGCCAACCCATCAGGCCGGATCAGCCCCAGCACCGCCAAACATGTTCTGGACAGGCTTGGTGGCAGGCTGGATCTGGTGCTTGATGGCGGGTCATGCGAGTCCGGCCTTGAATCAACCATTATCGATTGTACGGGCGACGCTGCCCGCCTATTGCGCCCGGGCGGGATTACGCGCGAAGCCCTAGCCGCAGCTTTGACCGCGGCAAATTGTAACCCGCAAATTGATATTGCTGAACCATTGGCCGATCACGAAAATCCGGTTGCGCCCGGCCAGCTTGCCAGTCATTACGCACCCAAGGCGGCGGTAAGGCTGATGGCCAAAACCAGCACCGCCGATGAAGAATTAATCGGATTTGGCACTGTCAGCGGGGCAGGTAAATTAGCCCTAAACCTAAGCCCTTCAGCCGATTTGGTTGAAGCGGCGGCCAATCTGTTTTCGATGCTGCATGCTGTTGATGCTGCCGATATTGCCAAGATTGCTATTGCCCCCATTCCCGATATCGGTCTTGGCGAGGCCATTAATGACCGGCTTCGCCGCGCCGCCGCGCCGCGCTAGCTGTTCGTTTCAATTTTTGCCATAGATGCGTGAATTTTTGCGCCCAAAAATCTGTTTTGCCGAAAACAACGCTTTCATCACTGAACAGCATTTGCATTGGCGGGCGCAGATACCTATAAATAAAGGCCAGTCTGAATAAAGGCCAGTCTGAATAAAGGCCAGCCTGAATAAAGGCCAGCCTGATGATCAAAAAGATGTCTGGGTGTGGCATTTGGCCGGTTGCCATTATGCTGACTGGCAAGATAATACGGCGACCACGCAGAATGTTGACGTTACTATCAACCAAAATATAACAGGATTTTTGAAGCTTATGGATGACCGTAAACCAAATATCATTGATGATCTTATCGGCCTTGTTGGTGACAAAGCGGTGCTTCAAACCACCGATGATACAGCAAGCTATCTGTCTGATTGGCATGACCGGTTTCACGGGTCAGCGCATGCGGTTGTTCTGCCAGAAACAACGGCGCAGGTTGCCGCCATCATGGCCTATGCCGACAAGCATGATATCATCGTTGTTCCGCAAGGTGGTAATACCGGTTTCATGGGCGGGGCAACGCCTGATAGCAGCGGCAATTCAATCCTTTTGTCGCTTCGCCGGATGAACAAGGTTCGTGAAATTGACACGCAAAATATGTCAATGACGGTAGAGGCAGGTTGTATCTTGCAGAATCTTCAGGATATTGCCGAAGACGCAGGTTTGTATTTTCCATTGAATCTAGCGGCAAAAGGTAGCTGCACAATTGGCGGCAATCTTGGCACCAATGCAGGCGGGCTGAATGTTGTTCGTTATGGCACAACTCGCGCCTTGACGCTTGGTCTCGAAGTCGTGCTGATGGGCGGCGAAGTGTTGGAAATGCTAAGCGGGCTTCGCAAAGATAACACCGGTTATGATTTGAAAGACCTGTTTGTCGGATCGGAAGGCACGCTTGGCATCATCACCGCAGCAACAATGCGGCTATTTCCAAAACCTGTTGCTCTTAGCACTGCCTTTGCCGAAATTCGTGATGTCGATGCGGCGGTTGAATTGCTGCATCGCGTGCAGGCCGCGTCTGGCGGTATGGTCGAAGCCTTTGAATTGATTCCAGCCGATATTCTGCATGTTCTGTTTGAGTCATTTCCCGATATCCAGCGTCCGCTAGCCACCATTGGTCCGATGAATGTTTTGATGGAAATTGGCAGCACCAATCCAGCCGATAATGAGGTTGATGGAAATGGCATCTCGCCAATCCGTTCGATCATGGAAACAATTCTTGAAACCGCCTTTGAGGATGGTTTGGTGATTGATGCCACCATCGCAAGTAGTGATGCCCAGCGCGATGCCCTATGGGATGTTCGCGAATCATCACCCGAATCACACAAACGCGCTGGCAAGGTGGTACGCTCAGATGTGGCCTTGCCGCAATCAGCCTTATCGGCATTTTACGCTGATATGGTTGCTAGCGTAAAAGCGATTGATTCTAAAATCCGCATTTGTGGCTATGGCCATATTGGTGATGGCAATTTGCATTTCAATCTTGTTCAGGCCGCTGGCGGCGACCCCGATTTTGACGCCAAAGCCCCGAGATTGCTTGAATTGCTCTATGGGAATGTCACCAAATATGGCGGGTCAATCAGTGCCGAACATGGCATTGGACAGGTCAAACGTGACCAGCTAGCCAAGGTCAAAAGCCCTGCGATCATCAATACCATGAAATCAATCAAGGCGGCTTTAGACCCGAAAAATTTAATGAACCCGGGTAAGGTTATCTGATCCTAAAAATCACCCTTTAGCGTGAAAGGTTTAGATCATGGGAAAAACACCCTCAGCCGCCGATATTTTGAATTTCTGGTTTGTCGAAACAACACCCGAATTCTGGTTTAAAAAAGAGGATGATTTTGACGCTGCCATCCGAGACCGGTTTGGCAAGGCCGTCACTGAAGCGCTTGCCGGAAGACTTGACCATTGGGCCAATGGCGCCGATGGCTGTCTTGCGCTTATCGTGATGCTTGACCAATTTACCCGCAATATGTTTCGCCATTCGGCACGGGCATTTTCGGGCGATGAAATGGCGCTGGCGTTAAGCCTTCGTTGTGTTGAGCGCAAATATCTTGATACTGCCCAACTATCTTATTGTCATTTCATGCTTATGCCGCTGATGCATAGCGAAGATATTGGCATCCAAGACATGTCTTTGCCGTTATTTGAGCGATATACCTCAAAATTGACCTATGAATATGCCGTGAAACATCGTGATATCATCGCCCGTTTTGGACGGTTTCCGCATCGCAATGCTATGCTTGGCAGGCCAAGTAGCCACGAAGAAGATCAATTTTTGACCCAGCCTGGATCGTTTTTTTAGGCGTTTGGTTTCAAGCCAAGCGATTCGAGCGCACCAATCGCGGCAATAGCGCTGACCTCGGAAATTGGCGCGCCCTGAAGCCAGCTTGTCGCTGCCCCTTTCGGGGCTGACATGGTTGGATCAGTATCAGGCCCCATGACCATAAGGCTTGGCACGCCGGTTCGGGCGGCCAGAAACATCGGGCCCGTGTCGTTGCCAATTACAAACGCAGCCCCGCCAAGCAATCGCGCTAATCCGGCCAGATTTGTTTTCCCGCATAAATCAATCGCATCAGGCGAAGCGGCCAAAACGGCATTTACCGCGTCACGATCATCAGCCGTACCAACAAGCACAATTTCAAACCCGCGCACGGCCAGCTCATTACAAATCGCGGCGAACCTGTCTGCAGGCCATCGTTTTTGCGGCTTTGCCAGCGAGCATCCGGGGATAAGAACCGCATATTGCTTGTCATTAATCATAACCGCCGGATCGTCAGTTTGCGCCGCCCCATTGACAAGCCATGACATATCCGGGCTTTGCACAATACCGCCCGCCATTTTGGCGCTTGTGACCATACGGTCGCTATTATTCACCCCGGTAAAATCCGGAAGCGGATCCGAACAGCCAGAAGCGGTACCAATCCAGCGCGTGTTTGACGGTACGAAATGCGCAAAATAATTTCGGGTACGACTGCTGCATTGAATATCGACAATCACTGACCAGTCTTGACGAAAATATTGGCGAATCCGCCATGCAGCGGCGAGGTTAAACAGCCCAGCACGCGGATCGGCAATCACCTCGTCAAACCAAGGCATCATTTTGGCCAACGACAAAAATCCGGGGCTGGTCATCAGGGCGATATGCGCCTGAGGGTTGCCAGCACGAAGGCTTGCAAAAGCGTCAAGCGCCTGCACAATATCGCCAAGCGCACCATGTTTGATAACAAGGATTCGGCGGTTATCTGTCTTTTCAAGCATATGTGGTTATCACTTATCAGCAAGCGGATTTGAAATAATTTTTTATTACACCATAACAAGTAACCTGTTGTGTAGTTCAAATGATGCAATAAACTGCTATAACCGCGCATAATCTTTTATCCTGATCTCGTATCCCGGTCTTTTATACCGGTCTTTTATCCCGATCATTTGACCCGATCATTTGGAATGAATTCATGAAAACAGCAGATGATGCCCTTAACATAGATATTTTACTGCCTGCCAAAGAAGCCTTTTCACCGGCAAATGCTGGCGCGGTGGCGACCTATGTTTATGACATCACAAAAGCCAGCACATCGGGGCATAGGTTCAACATTTTTGGACGCGCGATAAGCAGCCCCTTTCCCGATATAAATTTTGCCGCGATCAAACCCAAAATGGCATGGCTTTTCGGCAAGAATATCGGGTTTGCAATGGCTTATCTTCGCCAGCTTAACAGGCATCCTAAACCCGATTTGATCGAAATTCATGGCAGATGCAATGTTGCGTCCTATATCGCAGCCAAAAGGCCTGATATTCCCGTCACGCTTTTTCTGCCGAATGACCCTCGCGACATGAAGGGAGCAAAAACCATTGCCGAGCGCAGGGATTTGGTAACAAAGCTGGCGCAGATTATTTGTGTTTCACAATATATCAAGGATTGTTTTCTTGATGGCCTTGCGCTTGACGCCGAAGACTTAGCAAAAGTCTGTGTTTTCCCCATTGGCGTTTCACGGCGGTTGAAAACACCGCCACAAAAAGAGGCCATCATCTTTCTTGCTGGCCGCATGGTGCCAGAAAAAGGGATTTTGGAATGCGCCCAAGCGCTTGTAGATATTCTGCCATCCTATCCTAAATGGCGGTTGGTCATTGCGGGGGCGCGCAGATTTAAACAGGCCGACCCCAATAGCTATGAAGCAAAGGTGGCAAAAGCCATCGAGTCACTTGGCAATCAGGCGGAAATGACCGGCTTTATTCCCTTGGATCAGGTTCGTGACTGGCAGGAACGTGCCGCCATTGCCGCCTGCCCATCCTTATGGCAAGAACCGCTTGGCAAGGTTGTGGTTGAAGCCTTGGCAGCGGGATGCGCTGTTCTCACAACAAGACGCGGCGGGATTCCCGAAGTGGCCGAAGGCCGTGCATTGATCATCGACGAGCCGTCCGTTGTCACATTTCGTGATGGCTTTGCCAAGCTTTTGAAAGATGATCATTTCCGTCATCAATTGCAAAGCATCGCCTTTACAGATTTTCCGTTTACCAGCACCGCAATGGCCAATAAGGTGGATGCGCTTCGCCAAGCAGCGCTTGACACCACTTGGCATGGACATAGACGTTAAAACAGGCTAGCGATAGGTTATGATTATCAAAACAATATCTTGGCATAAGGGTTAATCATCTTGGGGTTTTTATTCACCAATTGCCGCCTGCGTTGTCTGCTGTTCTTGCTGCTGCTGTCAACGCCAACCAATTTTGCATTTGCTGCTGACAAGCCGATTGGGTTTGAAGCTGATAATGTTGTTGTGAATCAGGCTGACGGCAGCCTTTTTGCGACTGGCAATGTTGAATTGAAACAAGCCAATAACACCTTGCGCGCCGATGAAGTGACCTATTACCGCAATCAGAACAAAGCCATTGCCCGCGGTAATGTTGTTCACATTGATGGCGATGGCACCGTCACCAACGCCGCGATGATGGAAATCGATACCGAATTTTCGCATATTCTTGCCGAAACGATCATTTCAAACTTTACCACTGGCGAGTGGCTATCAGCCGATCATGCTGACCGCATTGCCGGTGACAGAGGCATTTTTGACGCTAGCCGTTTCACCCCATGCAAATGTGATTTTTTGAATGGTGAACGGCCTTTATGGGACATTAAAGCCAGTCAATCTGTGCGGAATGAAAAAACCCAAACCATCACCCATTACAACATGCGCATGAGTGTGCTGAATGTGCAGGTCGGCTATCTGCCATTCCTGTCACATCCTGATTGGACAGTGCGGCGACGTTCGGGCGTTTTGACTCCAAGCTTTATTATCAGTTCAGATTTAGGCTTTACCCCATCGATCCCCTATTATCAGATCATTGATGAAACAAGTGATGTAGAATTCACTACCTACAAATATCAATATCGCGGGCTCGGGGTAAAATCGCGCTATCGCAAATTATGGGATAGGGCCGAGTTGAACGCCACTATCTACACCGCCAATGTTGAAACCTATAAAAAGAGCCGCGAGCTTGTCGGTGCCGTTGACACGACCTATGCAAGCCGCATTGGAAATGGGTGGGATATCAGAGCCAATCTGCGCCGGGCAAGCCAAGACACCTTCATGCGCCGCTATGATTTCGATGACGAAACCTCATTGAAATCAACCATCTCAGCAACAAGAACAATCGATAACCGCTATTACAGGGTTGAGGCATCCGACCGCCAATCATTGCTTGCCAGCGACAAAACCGTAAATGAACCCACTGTTCTGCCGTCAATTTTCTATGAAAAAACCGAAAAAGGCTGGCGAGGAAACCAGAAGTTCCGAACCGAACTTAGCGCCGTGCAATTGGATAATGATCAAGGGCATGATATGGCGCGCTGGAGCGGCATTTTTGAAGTGGCAGAAGATTTCGACCTGCCGCTTGGCATTGCCAATTATGAGGCAAATGTAAGCGGCAATTACTATAGCATCCACACCAAGCCAGATAGCGCAGCAACATCGCTTGGTGATATCAGTTTTGTTACCCCTGCCCTTTCAGTTGGCTGGCGATTGCCGATTGCAGTGGTGGGGGCAAACCGTACCGCAATTTTTGAACCGCAGGCACGACTAGCCTTTATCGGCGGTACAGACCAGACATCGGCTATTCCCAATCGTGATGCCAGTGATTACCGTATTGACGAGGCCAATCTTTTCCTTTTGAACCGCTATCAAGGCAAGGATTATATTTTGCCCGGAACGCGAGCTGACATTGGCGTATCAGCCACAACCAACGATAATTTTTTCGGTGATGTGTCCGGCTTTTTTGGCGTTAGTCGTCGCCTGTCGGGAAAAACATCCGCTGGTCTGAACACCGATCAGGGTGATAAATATTCCGACTATGTTGCAAGCCTGACGGTAAATCCGGCAAACAGCCTTAATCTGCGCTGGTCGGGACGGCTTTCATCAAAGGATTTGACCTTGAATGAATCAAAGACATCGTTGTCCTCGGCACTTGGCACCGGCAGTCTAAGCGTGACCCATAACCAGCTTGCCAAAGCCTATTTTGCCAGCAGTGACGATGGCCGTGAAGAATTTTCAGCAAGCTATAGCCAATCTCTTATCGGTGGCTGGCAATTTTCAGCAACGCAATTATGGGACCTGTCTTATGGCAAGACCAGACGTAAGAAAAGCACGGCCGCGCTTAGCTGGAATGGCGGCGTTCAAGATTGCCTATATGTCACCATCAATTATGAACATGACCCTGTTGCCGACCGCGATGTTAGCGCCGTTGACCAGTTAAATTTCGTCATTGGCTTTAAAAATCTTGGCGCGGTCTCACAATCAGCGGTATCGGCTTTCGGAAAATAGGCCAGCCGTCATATGGTGGCGACGTTACCGTATAATGCGTTACAGTAAAACAGCAATCAGAACGATGATGACGGTTGAAATGATCATCGCACGCGTTAGCCGCACATTATTGCGAAGGCTTTTGCCCATAATCGACCCAAGCCAGCACCAAAGGCTGTGTAAACACAGCTGGCAAATGACAAAGGTCAGGATAACAGCAGGCAATTGAACCGAAAAATCGCCAAGACCTGGGGCAAAATTACCCCATGCCAGAACACACATGACCCATGCTTTGGGGTTTAGCGGATGAACAAACAAACCGTTACGAAAGCGGAAATGATTGTGCGCAGGCTCAGCGTTGTTGGTGTCGGCATCATTTGCTGGCCATGATTTAAACGCCAACCAGATCATATAACCAGCGCTGACATAGCTGAACAGCATTTGCCAGACAGGCGCTTCGGCCAAAACAAGGCCAAAGCCAAATCCAATAAACAGATTAAGCGCAATTTTGCCGACAATAAGCCCAAGAATAAAGCCAATAGATTGACGCAGCCCTTGGCGAACCCCGGCAAGCATCACAATCAAATTGGCTGGCCCGGGCGTGCCAACCATGAAGGCGACAAATGCAAATAATGAAAGAAAAACAAACACCTAACAGATTTCCAATTTAGTCGTCTTTGATTAAACGCTTGCCAAGAAGGTGAACAGGCTCAATCGCGTAGCCAAGCTGCTGGTAGAATTCGACAACCTTGGCATTATCGGTTCTGACACAAAAATTGATCTTTGGACAACCAACCGATAGCAGAAACCGTTCAGCCTCGGCCATCAAAATCTTGCCATAACCGGTGCGCGCATAATCAGGGTCGACAGCAAGAAAATTAATGCTGCCTCGATGCCCATCATAGCCGATCATGATTGAGGCCATAAGCACCCCATCAATTTGCCCAATCAGGAATTTGCCGTTTTGATCACTATTTTTGCGTGCAATATCTTTTTCTGGATTATTCCAACTACGGGCGAGGCCACATTTTTCCCACAAAGCGATCACTTGGTCGCTTTGATCATCTGTAAATTCAGAAATTTTCATCAATTTTGACATCGGCTCAATTTTGATATCGACAACGGCTTTCAATCACGCAAGCAGGATAAGCGGTAACAGGTTTTTATCGCCGTTTCAATGTTTCAAAACAGCACGATAAACCTGAAAATCACCTGTTCGAATCTCCAATCACCCTCTGCTTAGCGCGGCGCACCATGCGTCAATTTTGGCCGCAGGCGATAACGCGGCATGAGCAGGCGACGTTGACGGCAAGCCAATGATTTCAACATCAGCAATCAACTCCTTATCCAGCTCATCGGCAAAAGACGGTATGACCAACCGACGCCAATAATCAAAGGCGGTGCGACCATTCAGGCAAATGCGATTAATCTGGGGATAGGCCGAAAATAATTTGACAAAATCATTACATTTTGCGTCGCGGATTGTTGCATCCGATGATGCCTTGCGGCTGCATGATGCCAGAACATCCCACAGCCCGATATGTGCATCATTTAACGCCGCCAGCCGCGCTTGATACGGCGCGTTTCGATCAATCTGAAACGCGGTCTCGACACAATCCCAAAACAAATTCCGCGGATGCGCGTAATATTCGGCTTCTTTTTGCGAAATTGCACCCGGCATGCTGCCAAGCACCAGAATCTGGCACGACACTCTGATCTCGGGCGCAAGAGCTGAAATGACGGTTTGACGTAACAAGCGATTGCCCTCCAGTTTGTAAAGCTTTGCAAAACGCATTATATTAGCGGTAAAAATTTAAAAGTTAACCTAATGTTTTTATTCAACTATATATATTTAAACCGAAATATGGTTATCTGACGAAAAAAAGGTTATAATTTATCTATATTTCTGTTTGTTTTCAGTATTCTGTTTACGATTCTTCCATCCAAAACAAGCAAGCCTATGGTGGTAATCGCCAGCCCTATCATTTCGACCAGTGTAATCATCTGCCCTAAAAGCATGGCATTGACCAAAATTGAGGATGGCGGAATGATGACCGTGCAAATCAGGAGATTACCAGCGCCCGTTCTTTCGAGAATCTTGAAATAGAGAAAATAAGCAGTCACCGAACAGAATAAGGCAAATGCCAGCGCATATTGAATGACCACAAGATCCAGTGGCACCAGCTCATCAAAATGAAATGCAAAAGCATAGGGCGTTAGAATAAGGGTACTCATCACCAGCATGCCCATTGCCGCGATCTTGGGCGACATTGACTGCATCTTTAATTTTGCCCAAATACCGGCCAAAGCATATGAAATGGTGGCCAGAAAAATGAGCTATTTGCCGCTATTGCCATCATAAAGCTGAAAAATATTCTGATAGCCGATTGCCATGGTGACACCAACAACACCAATCAAAGCGCCAATCACACGGTTGACTGTTAATGTTTCATGCGTCACAAGCGCGGCCGCCAGAACAATCGTCACAAAAGCGGTATTTGCATTCAAAATAGAGGCCAGTCCGCCGGTTGCTGTTTGCTTGCCAATGGTAATCAACAGAAACGGAACCACATTGTTCAAAAGCGCCATAATGATAAGCGTGAGAATGGTCTCAGCCGACCAGTCAAAAGCGGGTTTTTTGATTAAAACATAGGCCAGCAGGAAAAAAGTGCCAATCGCCACCCTTAGATAAACAATCATGAAGGGGCTAAGGTAGGCAAGAAGCAGCTAGACAAAAACAAAGCTCATGCCCCATAGAATGCCAAGCGATATCACCAAAGCCCAATCTGCGGTTTTCATCAAACCCACCCCCAAAGGCACTCGGGCTTATCCAAGCGCTGGATTGTGTCATATCTGGCCAGCTTTTAACCCATGAATCCCACTATATCATAGGTTCATAGATGAATCCCCAATCAGTAGGGGGCAGCCTATGTGAAGAATCCCGCAAATCGCAGCCGTCACATGCCGTTTGCTATAGCTTAATGGTAAAATGCGCCAGCCGGTCAAATGATAAAATGCTGATATGGTGATGAGCGGGTGACAGAAATCGGTAAAATGGCATAAAACAAAAGTCTAGGCTTTAAGCACCGCTGATAGGAAAGATGCAATGACATTAATTCGGGCTTTGGATCGGTCAGATTTTGACAATTGGCTGACTGTTTACCACTTTTACGCCGAACATTATGAAACAGATCTAACTGATGACGGCATCGCAACAACATGGGCGTGGTTGATGGATTCTGATCACCCTTTGACCGGCATTGTTGCCGAAGATAACGGACGATTGATCGGTCTTGCACATTACAGGGCAATGCCAAGCCCATTGCGTGGCGGAAATCTGGGATTTCTGGATGATCTGATCGTTGCGCCTCAAGACCGCGGCAGTGATGCCGCAAAATTGCTTTTAGACGCGCTAAAATCAATCGCCAAAGAACAGAAATGGGCGAAAATCCGCTGGATTACACGCGATGATAATTACCGCGCCCGCGCGCTTTATGACAAACTCGCCACAAAAACCAACTGGGCGATGTATGAGATGGACCCTGGTTCCTAGCGCCAAAAAATCGCTGGACACAACATATTTCATGCTGGCAAAACCGCCATTAAGA
>Ga0209199_1004912_pt1 | contig 11969 bp, 3 predicted proteins | sample COGITO_mtgs_1105_7_FD_184805 | JGI IMG/M metagenome (GOLD analysis project Ga0209199, IMG submission 184805) | Pelagic marine microbial communities from North Sea - COGITO_mtgs_110523 (SPAdes) (version 2) | ecosystem: Environmental > Aquatic > Marine > Epipelagic ...
AATTGTAAAAGGAACAGCCTGGTATGTATTACACGGTCAAGTTTCTAACAATCTAGGACAACCTGTTATTTCTGACTTCTTTGTGTTGGGGTTTGATGGGATAAAAGTAATTGAAAGTCTGAGTATAGCAGATTTTATAGAAAAGTTTAAACTTAATAATGAGCTTTTTACAGAAGCAATAAGCGATGATGAATTGGATACGCTACACAGTAATTTACCTAAAGTTATAGACTATGCTCAAGACGTTCAGATGAAAAAAGACCAAGACACGCTTATAAATTTAATGTTAGACAAGGCTTCTAAATATGAAGAGCATTTAAACAAATGGAAAGCAGCATCATTAGAGCAGATGGAACTTCGTTTTGAAGAAACTGCAGATTCTGTATTTAGTAAAAAAAAGAAAGAAAAACAAGAACAAGAAATTCAAACAATTGCCGATAGTTCAAGTCAGTATATGAAAGATATGGTGGCATTAGACCAAGATGCATATATTAAAGTAATGGCAGTATTTTTTAATTAGAAAGAGATGATAAAATTTATAGACAACATAGGTGATTTCTTCTCTTCAAACTACTTTGACGAAGACTTTGTTAAAAAGGTACACTCAAAATCTGGATATAGTTTTGATGACCAGAAAGAGTTGCAAAAAAGAATTACTCCTTTAAAAGATAAGTACTACCGCTACAAACAAAACATCATTGAGGGTAGATTAAGAATTAAGGATAAGATTTACGAAACGCACCAATTTCATTCACTCTTATTAAATGCCTTGGGCTATGATGGTGATCATCATCAATACAACGAGCCATTCCATTTTAAAGAAAAAGAAGTTCTTCCAGTACGTCATAAGTTGTATCGTGGAGATAAGTTGCATTTATTAATTATGGAAATGCAACCCTTAATTAAAGAAGGAGATGAAGAGCCGGACGGCTTATTTGAGCAGCGTTACAATATTGAAGAAGAAGAACTCGAATCTAAAGAACAGCGCTACCACAGGGTGCAATGGAGTCGTGTTTTTAAAATTTCAGAAGAACTAAAGATTTCTCCTGTTATTATCAATAAGGCTATTTCTGAGTTGAGTTTATTGGATCAAAAAGAAAGACCGCAATACATACTTTTATTAGCAGGAAATAAAGTCTTTTTGATTGAAGTAGAAAAATGGTTTAGAGGCTCCTATTTACAGTTAGATTTAGAAGAACTATTTACGGAAGCCACTATAGAACGAAAATACTATTCGTTATTCTACTTGATGCTTTCAAAAGAGATGTTAGCGCCAGATAGTGAAATGGTGCTAATGGACCAGTTAGAAGAAGACAGCCACAAGAGTGCCTATGAGGTAACCAAAGACTTAAAGGAAGGAATCATCCATGCGGTAGAAGCGCTTGCAAATGAAGCGTTACATTATAAAAAGGGAATTTTAGAGGAAGAGTTTGATGAGTCTGACGACACCTTTGAAGCAGAAATCAAGGATGATTGTTTAAGCATCGTTTATCGTTTACTTTTTGTGTTTTATGCAGAGTCGAGAGCTGATTTGGATATTTTGCCTATTTCAGATAGTGTCTATCAAAAAGGATATTCTCTGGAAATGTTACGTGATTTAGAGCAAACTAAGTTGGTGACAGATCACAGTTTGAACGGTTATTTCTTTCACGATTCTTTAAAACAATTGTTTCGATTGATGAGTTCCAGCTCAAAATCGGTGAGAAAAGAAAATAATTTTCATGAAGTAGATGGCACATTAAACAAGAGTTTTAGAATTCGGCACATTGATTCTCCCATGTTTGATGATACTAAATTGCATCACTTAAGCAATGTAAAGTTTAGAAACTATGTTTGGCAAGATGTAATTTGCCAATTATCACTTTCAAGGCAACAAAACAAAAAAGCAAGAGGAAGAATCTCTTATGCCAACTTAGGGATTAACCAATTGGGAAGCGTTTACGAAAGTTTACTAGCATACAGAGGTTTCTATGCGGAAGAAGATTACATAGAAGTACACCCTAAAAAGAAACCAAAAGAGGGTACGCTTTTAGTGCAGCGTAAACGAAGAGACGACTTCCATGAAGATGAAGTACTCAAAGACGCATCTGGTAAAGAAGTAGTGATACCTAGAGGACAGTTCGTCTATCGATTAAGTGGACGAGACAGACAAAAGTCAGCATCTTATTATACACCTGAGGTTTTAACACAATGCACCGTAAAGTACACGCTTAAAGGCATTTTAGAGAAAGTAGAAAATGGCGAAATGAAAGCCTTAGACCTACTGGATTTAAAATTACTAGAACCAGCAATGGGAGCAGCAGCTTTCCATAATGAATTAATTAACCAATTGGCCGAGGCTTACTTAAGCTACCGACAAAAAGAAAAGAAAGAAAAAATATCTCCAGAGAAATACCGAGAAGAACTACAAAAAGTAAAGGCTTATATTGCTACTAACAATGCCTATGGGGTCGATTTAAACCCTACAGCAATTGAGTTAGGCAAATTGTCTTTATGGCTGAACGTGATTCATAAGGATATGGAGACCCCATTCTTTGCCAATCGTTTAGCAACAGGTAATGCTGTAGTTGGTGCTTGGTTTAAAGTATACACAGAGGCACAATTAAAAAAGAAATGGTGGGAACATGCTCCTAAACTTTTACAGTTAGGGCCGGAAGGAAAAAAGCGTGCAAAGAATGAAATTTATCATTTCTTGTTACCCGATAAAGGAATGGTGCCCAGTGCAGGAATTAAACTATTAAAAACGGAGTTTCCGGACCATTCCAAAAGTGTTACAGATTGGCGAAAAGAAGCTATTAAACCAATTACTGGAGAAGAATTTTTGAGATTGCAAAAAATTTGTGAGTCTATTGATGAGCAATTAGAAGAATACTACACTTTCCAAAAGCGATTAAATGCCCAAACAAAGAACAAAGTAGACATTTGGGGAGGTTATAAAGATGAAGAGCAAATTGGCTTGAATCTTCGCTCGTATGATGAAAAAGAACAACTCAACGACCAACGGAATCGACAATCTGCTCCCTATTACAAACTAAAAATGGTTATGGACTACTGGTGTAGTTTGTGGTTTTGGGATGTGCGAAAAGCAGAACATTTACCTACGCGCCATCAATATATCAACGACATAGCCAGTATTTTAAATATTGATTTAACTAAGCAACACAAAGCAGAAAAAGCAACAAGTTCTTATATACAAGAAGCAACACCTTCATTGTTCGAAGAACCTTCAGTAGGTGAACAAGCACAACAACAAATTATTGCAAAAACTCAAAAGGGAGATTTGTTTGATAACAAAGAGCGATTAGAAGAAGTAAAGAGTTTAAGTGCACAGCACCGTTTCTTTCACAACCAATTGGAGTTTATTGAGGTGTTTAAAGAAAGAGGAGGGTTTGATTTGATATTGGGTAATCCTCCTTGGGTTAAAATAGCATTTTCAGAGGATAATATTTTTTCAGAGTCTTTTCCTGAATTCTTAATTAAGAAACTTAAGCCAAAGGAAAAGGAAGAACTATCAACGTTATTCTTTCAGGACCCCAAAAATAAAGTAATGATGCTCGGTGAAGTTATTTCAACTGAAAGTCAAAAGAATTTCCTAGGCGCATCACAAGTATATGGTGATCTAAAAGGTATGAAACCTAATCTGTATAAAAATTTCTATATTCAGATATTTGATTTATACAACAATGATGGCTGTGTAGGTATAATTAGCCCAGATGGACTATATGACGACACTGATGGTGATAAAATTAGAGTTAAACTATATCAAAGACTCAAATATCATTTTCAATTTGAGAATAACGGTATTTTCTCGGAAATACATTCTCATGTAATTTTTAGTGTCAACGTGTTGTCATCAAGAAGCGATACAATTCTATTTGAACATATATCCAACGTTACAAATGTTAAATCTATTGATAAAATATATTCCAATAATGATAATAAATACTATGGAATAAAAACTAAAGATAACAAACCAGAAATAAATGGAAATAAACAAAGAATTATAAAGGTCAATGGAGAGTTTTTAAATGCTATATTTCCAGTTTTAGGGGGGTCTTCCTCGCCAAATAGTATTCCACTGCCTGTGATACATGATAATAGACTGGTTCAAGCTATTCTGAAAATAACATCTAGTAGGTTGCTTCGGGACATACGGGAAACGATTTCTAATAAAGAAGCGTTCAGAGAAACACAAGCAAAAAAGAATGGTGAGCTAGTAAAAGTTGATAATCAACCAGAATCGATTGACGATTTGGTTTTAGGGGCTTCCCAAATTTACGTTGGAAATTCATTATATAAACAGCCTAATATTAATTGTTCTTCAAGTACAGATTTTAGTGTTATTGACCATCAAATGATAACGGAATCACATATTCCAAGAGCACTTTTTAAACTCACTAATAAGGGAAAAGAAAAGACTAGGTTTATAAATGATTATTACCTGGTAAATCGGATGATGGTTGATACGACTTGGCCAAGAACTTACGTCTCAGCTATTTTACCACCAAGAGTTAAAACAATTCACGCACTTTTTTCATGTCATTTTAGTGATAAAAAAGATTTAATTTCTTTTGCCGCCTTTTCGCAATCAATATTATATGATTTTATAATTAAGGTTAAAGGAAAGTCTAATGTAGTATTCAAGCAAATTGAATCGTTGCCGGTGCCAGATAAATACTCAAAGCAAATAATGGCTAGAGCATTAAGGCTTCAATGTCACACATTGTTTTATGCTGAATTATGGAGTTCGAATTTCTGCGATGAATTTAGGCTAGATTCATTTTCAAAGACCTTGGCTTCTGAAAGTGGTTCAGAAAACGATTGGAATGTTCTAACTGATGAATGGGAGTCAAAAGTTGCATTAAAATCTCCATTTTATAGAAGACAAGCGCAACTTGAGATTGATGTTTTAGTTGCAAGACATTTTGGTTTATCACGTGAAGAGTTAATAAGTATTTATCAGATCCAATTCTTTGGATTACAGAAGGTAGAAGACAATACTTTCTTTGATCAAAAGGGGGAAATAGTATTTACCACTAGTACAAGTCAAACAGAAAACTGTGTAGAGAGGGCTGTTTGGAATACCATCAAAGATATGCAGGAAGGAGAAGTACACACTCATATCATAAAGAAAAGTGAGTTGTATAAAGAAAAAGAAGTTAAGTATTACGCCCCATTTGATAAATGTGACCGTGTAGAAGATTATAAAACCGCTTGGGCGCATTTTGAAGAAATATTTAAAGAAAACTAGATGTTACCATTACAACAAGCTTACGAGGTTAAGCAATCGATCATTGAGTACTTAAAAGCTACTTTTAGTTTTAAAGAAAAAGTAGTGTCTGATGCTTTTTACAATTTTATTGAAGACCCAAAAGAAGGAATATTCAAAGGACCCTATGTTTCTTTGAAATTACCTTTTGAAACCTCTCAAGGCACTGAAGAAATGCCATTGGAGATTGCACCTAATTTCCCACCTTATAAGCACCAGTTTGAGGCGTTTAAAAGATTGCACACTAAAGATAATCACAAGCCTGAACCAACTCTTTTAACAACTGGTACTGGTTCTGGTAAAACGGAATCGTTCTTATTTCCAATTTTAGATTATTGCTACAAAAACAGAAACGAAAGAGGTATTAAGGTAATCATCTTGTATCCCATGAATGCCTTGGCAACAGATCAAGCAAAACGTTTAGCAGAAGCCATTCATGTAGATGAACGACTAAGAGGAACAGTTACGGCAGGTTTGTTTATTGGAGAAGGAAAAGACAAAGGGAAATTTCCTAAAAATATGGGAGAAACCCATGTAATAGAAAACAGAGATGAGATTGTAAGTAATCCACCAGATATATTGTTAACCAACTTCAAGATGTTGGATTATGGGTTAATGCGTCATAACTTTCATTCTTTATGGTCACATAATTTTGATAATCCTGAATTATTAAGATTCTTGGTGTTAGATGAATTGCACACCTATGATGGAGCTCAGGGAACTGATGTTGCCAACCTTATTCGTAGGTTAAAGCTTAAACTAAATACACCCAAAGGTCATTTATGCCCAGTAGGTACCTCAGCAACCATAGGGAAAGGAGAAGATTCTGTTAAACTATTGACTAAATATGCTTCTGATGTTTTTGGAGAAAAGTTTACACCAGAATCAGTAATTATTGAACACAGATTAAATTCTGACCAGTTTTTTACAGTGCCGGAAAATGATCTGGATGCTTTTATCCCAAGACTCGTAGGCTTGCAACAAAGCCGAATGGGTATCAATGAAAATTATGATGATTACATTAGTCGCCAAAAAAAGTTATGGCAATTACCCGAGAACATTGATGCTTTCAATTTATCAAGTGAACTAAAGAAATTAAAAGTTGTAAAAGACATCAGTAAAGTTGCTTCAGATAGTATTATTTCTATTGCAGACTTAATAGCAAAGGTAGAAGCCATCAATCCTGAGTTTAAAAAGTTACCAGATTATGAAGCTGAAGGAGATTTCTCTCCAAAAGAAGAAATCATTACTTCCATACTGGCGCTAGTAGCTGAAGCAAAATCTGACGAGAAAGGAAGATTTCCGTTCTTGTTTCTTCAAATCCAAATTTGGGTAAGAGAGATGAGTGGTTTACTCCGTGAGTTTAATAAGGAACCGAAATTTACTTGGCGAGATAAAATTGCTGGTAAAGATGAAAATGCTGCACTACCTCCCTACTTCTGCAGAGAGTGTGGAGCAAGCGGTTGGTTAGCTGTAAAACACGATAACAGAAATCAATTTGAGCTCGATCCGTTAGAAGTTTATGAATATTACTTTTCTAATCATAAAAACATCTATTTTACCAACACATACAGTATAGATAATCAAGCTCACCATAAAATAGAGGAGTATGAGCCATCTACAACGATTACCCCCTTTGTTCATAAGGTCGATTTAAAGCACTTTGATGAAACTACCGATCAACGGATGCATATGATTGCCTATAGAAAGGTAAAAGAGAAGAAAAATATCCATACTTGCCCAGAATGCAACTCTGTAAACGATATGAGCATTATAGGTACACGTATTGCCACACTAAATTCGGTATCTGTGAGTCAAGTATTATCCTCAGATTTGGATGAACGAGGAGAGAAATACCGTAAGGTATTGGCTTTTACGAATGGAGTTCAAGATGCAGCACATCAAGCAGGTTTTGTAGAAGCCAGAAATTACCGTTTTACTTTTAGAGCTTCTCTACAAAAGGTAATCAACCAAATAGGGAAACCTGTTGATTTAGAAACTTTAAAAGATGAGTTTATTAAATACTGGAAAACCAATGCTGACCCACAGGAGGTTAATCATTTAGAAGCTTATTTCTATCGCTTCTTCCCTTCAGACTATATAGGTAAAGCGCAAGTAGAAGATTACCGAAATCCAAACACCAATTCATTCTCTAAAGCTTTTGAAAAGGAGTTTGATACAAGAATCCATTGGGAGATTTTATCAGAGTTTGGTTACAACGCTTCGATTGGTCGCACGCTCGAAAAAACAGGTTCATCTGCAGTGAGTTTTAATAAATCTCTTTTTGCGACAACCTATGACCAAATAAAGGATTGGTTGAAAAAAAATAATCTAGAAACTATAGAAAAAGAACAATTTATTAATTTCTTAAATGGTATCCTTCATCGTATGAGAATTCGGGGAGCCATGGACCACGAGTTTTTAACAAAATTTAGAACTAAAGACCTGAAGTTATGGGATCTAAACTGGATGAGAGATTCTAGACATTATTTAAACAAAAACTTTGGGCAAAGATCAAGATTGCCAAAGCTGGTATGCAACAATCCGCAAACACGTGGTGTATTGGATACCACTTTTGCCAAAACATCTAACTGGTATCATGCCTACTTTACCAAGAACTTTCAAATGGCACCAGGCAACAATGCCATAATCAATGAGTTTTATGAAATACTTTTTGATCAACTGACTTCTAATGAATTATTGAGTCAGCAAGATTCAAAAGATGGTGGTAACTATGCCATATTACCTGAAAATATTCTTGTTAGTAATAAAGTTGCTAATTATCAATGTAATACATGCTCATCTACTTTACATGTTACCGAAGAGGACGAAATGACCTCCAATACCTCGTGTTTAGGGTATCGTTGTTCAGGTCATTATGAAAAATCAGAGAGTGAAAAGCTTAATTATTATAACTTGGTCTATAATAGAACTAAATCTCCAAGAATATATGCCGCAGAGCATACTGGAGTTTTAGAACGAAAGGATAGAGAGAATACTGAATATGATTTCAAACAACGTCCAAAATACAATTCATTAAATACTTTAGTCGCTACTTCAACACTTGAGATGGGTATAGATGTAGGGTCCTTAAATACTGCAATAAATACCAGTGTACCACCACTGCCTTCTAACTTTTTACAACGAGTTGGACGTGCAGGTCGTTCATCAGGGACTGCGCTAATTGAAAACTTTGCTCAGAACAAAGCACATGACTTGTTCTATTTTGAAGAACCCTTAGAAATGATGGAAGGCGATATTGCAACTCCTGGTTGTTTCTTAAACGCAAAGGATATATTGGTCCGTCACTTTACTGCTTATTGTTTTGATAGTTGGACTAAAGAAGACCCAGAAAGAAATCAAATTCCAGGCTTGATTAAGACATTGAATCTTCTCAAAACCAAAACAACAGATACAGCATTTTTCATCAATCAATTTTTAGATTTTGTATTCGAAAATCAGAAAGAACTTTTTGCTGCTTTTGTAAAGGTCTATGATGGTCAGATCGAAACTGACTTGATGGAATCAATCAAGTCGAGCCTAAAACAAGGAGCCTTTCAACAAAAACTATTGGGTGTATTTGAAGACCTGAGAGAAGAGTTTTTCTTTTTAATAAAGAAAGAGAAAGAAATTGAAGAATATATAAAAGAGAAAGGATTAGGGAAAGAGGATGACGAACGAAAGCTATTAGAACAAGAAAAGAAATCTTTATGGCAACTAAAAAAATCAATAGAGTTAAGACAAGTCATTGAGCATTTAACTAATGAAGGTATTTTACCTAATTATGCTTTTCCAGAAACGGGTGTAACCTTAAGTGCCCATGTTTATGGTTTTAAGCCAGATGGTGCTGAACAAGAACCTGTAAATAAATCCTATGAGATTGTTCGTTCTGCAGCTGGTGCACTCAAAGAATATGCACCAGATAATTTCTTTTACAGCCAGGGAAATAAATTAGAAATTACTGGGCTTAACACCTATGATTGGAGTGGTCAAAAATCTAGCTTAACAACCATGCGTTTCTGTTCAAACTGTGACCATTTAGAAGAAGACGTAAAGGCAGAAAAAGGATCATGTCCTAAATGCGACCACGAATCTTGGAACTCTGCTTCCAACAAACATAAGTTTGCAAGATTACAGGCAGTTAAATCAATTAACTCAAGACACAAGTCAGCTTTAAATGATGCAAAAGATGATCGTGAGCAAAAAAATTATCGAGTTTCAACACACTTTAATTTTAACCCAAATACTATTGAAGGTACATGGGGTATGACTAAAATCCCTTTTGGAATAGAATACGTTAAAGATGTTGAATTAACACAAGTGAATTTAGGAGCTGGTGTTCCTCACTCAAATCATTTAACGATCAATCAACACGAAGAGGTTGCGCGTCACGGATTTGTAACCTGTAAACACTGTGGAAAATCCACTTCCAAACCAAGGGAAGTTCAGCAATTTGATAATAAGAAATTCCATTATGGATATTGTAAACACAAAGAAGAACAATATAATAATGTACCGAATGATATTTTTGAAGAAGTGTTTTTATACAGAAGTGTTAGAACAGAGGCTATAAAAATAATTCTACCTGTACAGGAATTCTTAAACGAAGCAACACAACAAATGTTCAAAGCTGGTCTTCAATTAGGTCTTAAGAAGTATTATAAAGGAAACCCAGACCATGTTGCTTTTGACTTCTATTCAGAATACAATAAAGCCAACGATAGATTTGACAGATACTTGGTGATGTATGATACAGTCCCAGGAGGAACAGGTTACCTCCAGAAACTTTTCGATCCAAAAGAATTTACAATTTTATTAGAGGAAGCATACAAGACAATCAAAAATTGTGCTTGCCAGCATTCTGGTAAAGATGGTTGTTATAGGTGTATCTTATCTTACGGTAATCAATACATAAGAGAAGACCTAAGTCGTGAAAGTGCAGAAGATTTATTTGGTAAAATAGTTCGCTCGGCTAAAGATTGGGAGGAAATTAACCAAGGCATCTCATCTCTTACCAAAAACGGGATGATAGAAGAAAGTGAGTTAGAGTTAAAGTTCAGATATAGTTTAGAAAAATATGCAAATAAAAGAGAAGATGAAGGGTACCTTTTTAAAGAACAAAAGGAGAACGGTATCTATGTTTATTTCTTAACACTACCAATTAAAAATGGTAAAATAACTTACAAGATAACTCCACAGTTGAATCTAGGAGAAGTGCATGGCGTAAGCGAGGATACTAGAACAGATTTCTATATTAAATGTATTCAACTAGAACGAAACGGAGAAATTATTGAAGATGTGGATGAGTTGATGGCTTTCAAAGAAGTCGCTATTTACCTAGACGGTTATACATATCACGCTTCAGAAAAGCACATGAGATTCTATAAAGATTTAGCCATAAGAGACGCTATCAATGCGACTCCTAATATTAAATCTTGGTCTTTAAGCTGGTCAGATGTTTTGATATTTGAGGCTGAAAATGAAGAAAATCAGATTGATGAGTTGTTTGTAAATAAAAATCGATACAATAAATCGATAAAGAAACTCAAGCGTATACCAGCTGCAACAAAATTAGACGCTGGTTTAATAGAGACTAAAAACTCAATTGAACGCTTATTGTGGTATTTGCAGAATAGTAATTCTTCAAAAACAACATCTGAAATTGGTTTATTAGCGCTCTCTTTTCAAGAAGAATTTGGCGCAAAGGCATATTCAAGTACTAGTACTGAAAAATTATTAAAAGGAGAACTCAATGTAGAAATCGAACAGCCAAATGGTGATTCCTATCTACTTTCTGATTTAACTCAGGCTAATGAATTGTTTAAATTAAAAGTATTGGCAAGATTGAAGGATTTTGATGTACTTTCAAAATTAGAGCCACAACAATTGAGTAAAATAAACAAAGAAGAATGGGAGATTTTTTTGAGGTTGTATTCGATATTAGAATTATAACAAACTATTAAAATTTAAAACTTTATTTTAAAATATGAATGAATTGATATAACTAGAATGAAAAAAACACCTCAATTAAAAAATTTAGTATTTGAAAATATACTTTCTGAATCTTTAAAATTTAACCCACCCTCTGAAGATTCCTATGTTAAAACATATCCTGAATTTATTCAGTTTTTTAAAAATATCAGTAACATCACTAAGCATGATCTTGTTATTTCAAGTCATTTTGTATATGGCTGGATGCCAACAATTATAGAATTAAAGTTTCAAGAAATGGAAGGGGTTTTAAAATCGCTCAATAAAGTGAAGAATGGAGCGATACTAACTGTAGGTGAATTAGAATTATTAAAAAGTACAATTAACAACTCTCTTGTAGGACTTTCAAAACTATTACATTTTATAAATCCTGTTGATTATGCTATTTGGGATAGTAGAATCTATAGATACACTACTGATAAAAAAAGTAGTTATGGAATAGGAAACACTCAACTCTATTTGAATTATTTATCAAAACTTAATGAGATAGAATCTCATGTTGATTTTGATGAAATTAAAAAAAATGTTTCAGTTCATTTTGACTATGAAATTACTTCTAAAAGAGTCATTGAGTTATTAATGTTTGAAGCAGACAAGAGAGATAACAAGAAACTAATATAACTGAAAGTGGTTTAGAAATGAGGTCAAATCCTCCCCAAAATAGTTCGACTTCACTCCCTTTGGCTCCACTTTTTATTCTCAAGAATAA
>Ga0209199_1004915_pt1 | contig 11967 bp, 11 predicted proteins | sample COGITO_mtgs_1105_7_FD_184805 | JGI IMG/M metagenome (GOLD analysis project Ga0209199, IMG submission 184805) | Pelagic marine microbial communities from North Sea - COGITO_mtgs_110523 (SPAdes) (version 2) | ecosystem: Environmental > Aquatic > Marine > Epipelagic ...
TATATAGTTAGTTGTTTTTTGATTAAAAACAATATAAAATATAAGTGTTATTAAACTAACAAAGGTAACGCAGATACTTATTGGTGAGCTGCTAATACTAATTAAAAAACTGCATGTTAAAATAAGTACCATTGGTAAATAAACATTTACTACCCAACGTCTATATTTTAAATGAAATCTAAATACAAACTCTTCAATTATCGGAACTAAAACTATAATTAAAAGTGTAACTAACCAAAGTGGAAATTCATTGAACAATTTAATAGTTTCGTTATATTTTAATATTTCGTCTAAACCAAATAAGTATACAACATAAAATAACACAGTTGTAAGAGCTAATAATATTAAATCTAACAACAATACAATACCAAAACGTTTTAAATTTGGATAAAAGTATTGCTTATCTTCCTCGTAGCTTGGTTTGCTTGCAAAGGCAATTAATGCTTTAATTTCATTTTTAAATAACATTAGAATGTTTTGCATAAAAAATATTTTTAATATCTCAGAAATTGTGAATATTGGATTCAATTATTTTTTTGTAAAAAATAATATCCTTCCATTACTAAAAGTAATATTAAAGAACCAATGAAAATTGATTTTTTGTGCGGATAATCAATTTTAAAAAAAAATGAAACTGAAATTATAATTATAAAAATATAGATGATATAAGTAATTATTTTTTTCATAAAAAATTAATTTATAAAGATATTAAATTTCACATAATAAAAGTAAATTCCTTTAAAATAGATTACATTCTAAAGGAAAATTTACTTTTTGTACAATCGACAATAAGTAAAAAATTTTATTATTCGACTATTTTATTTCCACATTCGTCATATGGAATAGGTACATAGCCTTGTTTACTTTCCCACTCATCATATAATGTTTTAGCAGCTGCAGCTGCAGCTAATACTTTGGCAAGAGCCCTGAAGCAGATTAACGATGTTCCACCTTTAACTTCTGTTAATTCGTTTTCACAAATTTGTGTAGAATAACTATCTACTTTTAATTGATCTAATGTTAATTTCATAATATAATAATTTAGGATTTTTCCTACTCTTTTTTAGCTTTTCGGATCCCGCTATTTCTAAATATAGCATCAAGAAACGTGCCACTATATTAAGAATTTCTATTTGTGATTATCATTTTCTAAAAATATAAATTATTCTTTCAAATATCCGCCCTAAATGTCTTGTTGGTTTTAAAATTACTATATAGCCCTAAGAGAATTAAAGTAATAAGAATGATAATTGGAATTATGTATATTATTTTTTCAAAACTTAAATAACTGTCTATTTTGAAATAGAGACGGTAATAATAATTATTGTATTCAGCCTTATACACCAAAATATTATTTACAATAAATAATGAACTAGTTAGTATTACATATTTTGGAATTACTTGCCCAATTGTAATAAAAAAGTTTTTAATAATTTTTTTTAAATAATGCCACCAACTGTAATTTTTATCTTTAAAAAAGATAGAGACAAGGTATTTACCAAAATTCTCGGTTTGAATAAATAAATTATTTTTATTTTTAACAAAATATAAATAATTAATTAATAATGTTAAAACGCCAGTAATTTCTAATATTAAAAATAATATTCTGCTGTTAATGTTAAAAATGCGAACAATTATATTCAATTCATTATCTAAATTTTCTTGATCCATAAAAACGTAATATGTAGATATCCAATCCAATAATCGGAATAGAATTATACAAAAAATTGAAACCTTTTGATTATAACTTAATTTCATTATTTTATTTAAAAAATTGAAACCATTAAATTTAAGTTTGTCTAAAATAAAAGCAACCTTAAAAAACAGTAAGAATAGTTTGTATCATCAGCATACATATAGGATGATGGGAATTAACTACCCTAAGTTGTATTTATTTAGTGCTATGGGAAGACAATTAAAAAACCCTTGATAAATAATTTCAAGGGTTAATTAAGAAAGATTTTAATAATTCATACAATCATTTCCAGCTGCTCCACCATAATAGCTGCCTGCTCCTCCTCCTGGTGCTTCATATGGATGATAATTCATTGCTGGTTTTGCTGCTGCACAACTGCAAAAAAACCATGAACCGCCTTTAATTTCTGTTAATTCTGTTTCGCAAATTTGTGTAGAATAACTATCTACTTTTAATTGATCTAATGTTAATTTCATAATATAATAATTTAGGATTTTTCCTACTCTTTTTTAGCTTTTCGGATCCCGCTATTTCTAAATATATTATCAAGAAACGTGCCACTTTATTAAGTATTTCTATTTGTGATTATCATTTTCTAAAAACATAGATTATTTTTTCAAATATCCGCCCTAATATACTCCTGTCATTGGTTATAATTTCTCCTGTGCCACTCATATTCTCTTTAATTTTAATTTTTTTCCCGTAAGTAGATATGCTTTTTTGATCTATTTCTACTTTCCCTAAATAATAATTTTCGCCTGCAACTGGAGAAAAACCCTTTAGGACACCTTCTAAAACACCATATTCTCTATACGGATAATCATTTAGTTTTATAATTACTCGTTGGTGTTCTTCAACCTTGCCAGCTCCTATAAAAGGAATTTGTATAGTCGCATAAAAACTTTTATCTATTGGAGTTATAACAACCGCATTACCTTCGTAGAAAACATCTTTTTTTAGATCTTGAATAAAGGAAACTTTACCATCAATAGGAGAGGTTAATGTATATTTCCTTTCCCAAGAATCAATTGAAGACTTTACTCTATTTAAATATTTTTTAATTCCTAAATTTTGTTTAAGCAATTCTTCACCTTCATTGTTATCAAACTTTTCAATAGCATTTTCTATCCTTACAATATCTAAATTAATACGTTTAATCGTTAGGTCATTTTGCTGTAATATTTTACTATTACTATAATAGTCTCTTCTTTGATTGTTGTAATCCATTTTACTAATTACTCCTTTTAAAAATAAAATAGAATCCGTTTTTATTTTTTTATTTAACAATAATTTTTGTTGTTCATCAGTATTTGAAAGCTGGCTATACTGTTTTTTTAATTGATGTTGTTTTGATAGTTCATTTCTTAAAAAATCGGTTTGAGATTTAAATGAGCCCAGCTTTTCAATTTTATAAAATTCTAATAACTCTGCGGATAAAGAAATCCAATCATTTTCTACAATGTCTCCAAGTTGTAAATCATAGTTGATAGAGCGCTCAAAGAATCTAATTATAGAGTCTTTTTGAAATACAAATTGTTCTATTTTTTTTTTAAGAAAAACAACATCATCATAATTGCTATTATTTTTCAGAATTAGAATGTGTGAGCCTGAGTTAACAAAAGTAGCATTATTAATTAATAATTTATCTATTTGAGATCCTTTGGACAAAGGTAAGGTCACACTTGGTTTATTTGTTGTTAATCTAAGTTCTGAGACGATAACATCTGGGTATTTTACAACATAACTTAGTGTTAAAATTATAATTAAAACTATAAAAACGGATGAAATACCCCACCGCATCCACCAATTTGGTTTCATGTTGTGAACATTGTTATAGTACTCTTCTCTAAAATCGATGTCTTTAATTTCCACTTATTGTTGTAATTCTATTTGATTACTTACTAAACTATAATAATATCCTTTTTTGTCTAAAAGTTCTTTGTGAGTTCCACATTCTGCTACCTTTCCCTTTTCTAATACTATAATTTGATCAGCAGCTTTTACTGTGCTCAAACGATGCGCAATAATAACAGTTGTTTTCCCTTTAATAGTTCTATTTAAATTTTGTGTAATCTCATTTTCATTTTTCGTATCTAGTGAGTTTGTAGCTTCATCAAAAAACAAGAAGCTAGGGCTCTTGTACAAAGCCCTAGCTATTAAAATACGTTGTTTTTGTCCACCGCTTATTCCATGCCCCCCTTGACCAATCATAGTATATAATTTTTGAGATGTTTCATTAATGAAATCTTCTAAATTTGATATATTTATTACAGAACTTAACTTATTTGAGTCAATATTTTCGATATCTAAAACAATATTTTGAAGAATACTATCATTAAATATTTTTCCTTCTTGCATAACCGCCCCACAATTATTACGCCAATTAGTAATGTTTATAGACTTAAAATCTGTAGACCCAATTTTTATTTCACCTTGGTAATTTTGATAAAGGCGAAGCAATATTTTCATCAGTGTTGTTTTTCCACTACCACTTTGACCAACAATAGCAGTCATTTTACCTTGAGGAATTTTTATATTTATATTCTTTAAAACCAGAGGATTACTATCATGATACTTGAAAGACAAATCATTAATGAATATTGTTTTTTTCTCAGGAATTTTCATTTCTACTCCTTCAAATAAAACTTCTTCGTTCTCTTCATAAACGACTTCACTGACCCTTTCTAAACTTATTTTTGCGTCTTGATAAGATTGAATAAAATTTATCAACTGACCTACGGGACCATTCATTTGACCAATTATATATTGAGCGGATAACATCATTCCTAAAGTCATATTTCCATCTATCACAGCTTTAGCTGCAAAAAATGTGATGAATACATTTTTTAATCGATCTATAATTGTAGTGCCTAAATTCTGAGTTTGGTCTAAGTTTAAAAGTTTAATATTCAAGTCATATATTTCTAATCTGCTGACTTCCCAATCCCAACGTTTTTTTTGTTCTAAATTATTCACTTTAATTTCACTACTATTATCAGCAATTTGGATAACTTCATTTTGATTAACAATATTAGAATCAAAATATTGGTAATCTAATTTGCGTCTTCGTTTTAAAAAAAGTAGTATCCAAATAACATACAAGACTGTGCCTCCAAAAAAGAAAATAAATAATGAGAGATCATAGAAAGCTAAAATTATCGCATAAATAATGAAACTTAAACCCGCTATAATAATGCCCAAAAAGGAGTTTAAAATAAATTTTTGAATTCTATCATGATCACTAATTCGATTTAAAATATCGCTAGTCATCTTACGTTCGTAAAAAGTGACGGGTAAGCGCAGTGTTTTTTGTATAAAATCTGAAACCATACTAATATTTACGCGGTCAGCTACGTACAACATCATTCTACTTTGAATATACTTTGAAAAAACTGAACTTAAAGTTAAAACAACTGTTGCAACTAATAAAATATTGATGAAACTAAAATCTCGAGTTTCAATTCCAATATCTACAATAGATTGAGTAATAAAAGGAAAAAGAAGACTTATTAAGACACCCATTAACATTCCGAAAAACACTTGAATCAGAAAATTGGTATGTGGTTTTAAATATTTAAAATAATTAGAAAATGTACTAGTTGTTTCAGCATCTTTGACTTCATAAAACTTTGGACTTGGCTCAATAACTAAAATAGTACCCTTTTCATTATTTTTCTTCCAAGCGAATTCAAATTTTTCTTTGTTATAGCTTACTAGGCCTATTTGAGGGTCAGATATATAGATTTTGTTTTTCTTTATTTTGTATAAGACGACAAAGTGAGAGTAGTTCCAGTGTAGAATACATGGTAAGGGGATTTTTTTAAATAAATCATCATAAGTTACCTTTAGAGGTAAGGTACGTAGCCCAATTTCTTCTGAAACTCTACTAATATCTTTTAAGGATACTCCCTCACGAGTAATTCCACATTTATCTCGTAAAAATTTCATTGAGAAATTTTTACTGTAATGTTTACAAATGATTTTTAAAGATGCAGGGCCGCAATCCATAGCATCTAATTGTTTAAAAAATGGAAACTGTATTATTTTAAACATTTTTTTATCAAGTATTAACCAAAGCATTAATTTTTAATGCCTCAATTATATGACACATATATCTTAAAATAGTCACTGAATTAATTAATAAATTTTAAAATATAGATATGTAAATATGAAATAATTCATCAAAGTGCTGACTATTAGTTAATTATTTATTTTAAATGGGATTGGATAATTAAATTAATTCTTATTTTAAATCAAAGCCCTCCTTTGATGAATCATGGAAAGTGGGCACTGAAGGCGATGTTGGCGCCTATTGGGGGCTGTGGGATAAAAATGAGAAGTTGAAGTTTTAGGGATCGAACTTTTTTTCTTATCTTTAAATCACTATTTTCAAGCACCTCAATTTCTTTTTTGAGCTTGAGGTTATAACAAACTCTTCCTATAAATTTTATTATTCCGTAATATTCAGTAGTTTTAAATCCTCAAATTTACTGAAATGCTTAAAAAAGTCTATGGAAGCGCTGTCTTTGGCGTGGAAGCACACACCATCACAATCGAAGTCAATGTCGATAAAGGCATCGGCTACCATTTGGTAGGGTTGCCAGATAACGCCATTAAAGAAAGTAATTTCCGTATTGCGGCGGCCCTTCAGAACAATGGCTATAAAATCCCTGGTAAAAAACTCATCATCAATATGTCGCCAGCCGACATGCGCAAAGAAGGCTCTGCCTATGACTTGCCCCTAGCGATGGGCATTTTAACGGCCTCCAATCAAATTAAAGAGACCAACATCGAGCGCTATGTTATCATGGGAGAGCTCAACTTAGACGGAACGGTGCAATCCATAAAAGGAGCACTGCCCATTGCCATTAAGGCCTTAGAAGAAGGATTTGAGGGTTTTATCTTACCCAAAGAAAACGCGAAAGAAGCTGCCATCGTGAGTGGTCTGAAAGTATATGGCGTTGAACACATCTCTGAAGTAATCGACTGTTTTGATAACAACAAAGCACTAGAACAAACCATTGTGGATACCCGTGCCGAGTTTCAAAAAGACCTTGAGCATCCCGAATTTGATTTTTCAGATGTCAAAGGGCAAGAGAGTATCAAGCGCTGTATGGAAATTGCAGCTTCGGGCGGACATAACATTATATTGATTGGCCCTCCGGGAGCAGGAAAAACCATGCTCGCCAAACGCTTGCCTTCCATTTTACCTCCGATGACCTTGCATGAAGCTTTGGAAACCACCAAAATACATTCGGTTGTGGGGCGTATTGGGACTCAAAAAGGATTGATTGCACAACGCCCGTTTCGATCGCCCCATCATACAATTTCAAATGTCGCCCTCGTTGGCGGTGGGAGTTATCCGCAACCTGGGGAGATTTCACTATCTCATAACGGCGTGTTGTTTTTAGACGAGCTGCCCGAGTTTAAGCGTGAAGTTCTCGAAGTCATGCGACAACCGTTGGAAGATCGAGAGGTGACGATTTCACGTGCCAAATTTACAGTGACCTACCCAAGTAGTTTTATGTTGGTCGCCAGTATGAACCCAAGTCCAAGCGGGTATTTCAACGATCCAAATTCGCCAATGATGTCATCAGCCACCGAGATGCAGCGTTATTTGGGTAAAATATCGGGGCCTTTATTGGACCGTATTGACATCCATATAGAGGTGACGCCCGTGCCTTTTGAAAAGCTGTCAGACGAGCGGAAAGGGGAGTCCTCCGTGGATATTAGAAAACGGGTGACCAAAGCCCGTGAGCTGCAAACCAAACGCTTTGAGGATTCTGAGGTTGTCCATTACAACGCACAAATGAATACCAAACAAATTCGGAAACACTGCAAGCTAGACGATACGTCCATGCAGCTCTTAAAAACCGTTATGGAGCGTTTAAACTTATCTGCTCGTGCCTACGATCGCATCTTAAAAGTTTCCAGAACCATTGCCGATTTAGAAGGAGCTTCGTCTATTGAAAGCACTCATATTAGCGAAGCTATTCAGTATAGAAGTTTGGATCGAGAGGGATGGTTGGGGTAATTGTTTTGATCATTAGATTATTACTAAAAAATATGTAATTTCACTGTTGAGATAAATACAAACTTATGATACTCCAAAAGAGCTTTATAGTAATGATAATCACCTGTCTAATGGGGTGTAATCAAGGAAATAAGAGTCCGCTTGCTGTTGATTCAACTTTAAATAAACCCGTCTTAAATTTGACAGAAGCCAACCGCTTAGCCCAATTGCCATTGCATTGTATGGATACAGAATATCCCTACAGGCTAGGACAGACCTTGGGCAGTGAAGCCGATTTGTTGTCTCCCAAAACATTGCATCCTACTTTTTATGGCTGTTTTGATTGGCACTCAGCAGTTCATGGACACTGGAGTTTGGTGAGTCTATTGAAGCAATTTCCAGAACTACAATCTTATGAAGCAATCAAACTGCAGTTATTACAGAGTATATCAAAAGAAAACATCTTAAAAGAAGTGTCTTACTTTGAGGGGCCTCACAACACCTCTTTTGAGCGTACCTACGGATGGGCTTGGTTGTTGAAATTAGCAGAAGAGCTTCATACGTGGAACGATCCAACAGCAAGGGAAATTGAACAGAATTTACAGCCGTTAACAGATTTGATCGTATCTAAATACATTGAGTTTCTGCCCAAATTAAACTATCCTATTAGAGTAGGAGAGCACCCTAATACCGCTTTTGGGCTGAGTTTTGCTTGGGATTATGCACTTTCCGTCAACCATGCTGAATTACAAGCCATGATTCGGAACCGCGCAAAAGACTTTTATTCGGCCGACAAAGGGTGTCCGATCGTATGGGAACCTGGAGGCTATGATTTTCTATCTCCTTGTTTGGAAGAGGCGGCTTTGATGAAACGTGTCTTAACGGCACCAGAGTTTATAATTTGGATTGATGGATTTTTACCACAATTAAAAGACCCTAATTTTTATATCGAACCAGGCATTGTATCCGACCGAACTGACGGGAAATTAGTACACCTAGATGGAGTTAATTTTTCACGGGCATGGAGTCTCAATGCCATCGCTAAAAACAGCAAGGAATTCAAGCACTTAAATACGCTTGCAAACACACATATTGAGTTTTCATTACCAAGCGTTGTAGGGGATAGTTATGAGGGTGGACATTGGTTGGCGAGCTTCGCGATTTACGCATTGAACTCAATTCAGTAGAAATTTCTGTTAAATCATAAAGTTTTTGTTTATATAGCGACTGTAAGTAAATGAAAAACAAGATATTAAATACTCACTATAAGAAAAAACTATGGCGATAAATAAGCTGTTTTTAGACCTTTATCCTAGAAATTTAAACAGTCGTTTTAGCTTATTGAGCTTGTTGGTGTAGGGCGCATAACGTAGAGGAATGTCCAACCAATTCCCTTTAATTACGATGCCTTTTTTGTGTGAAAATGTATCAAATCCAAGACGCCCATGATAGGCTCCAATACCACTTTCTCCAACCCCTCCAAAGGGTAGTTTAGAGTTCCCAAAATGAATCATCGTATCGTTGATGGTACCCCCTCCAAAACTATAAGTTTCAATCATTTTTTTGTAAAAATATTTATTATTTGAAAAGACATAAAATCCAAGAGGTTTGTCATACTGACTCAAAACAGACTGGATGTCAGCTTCGGTTTCATAGCTCAAGATTGGCAAGATAGGGCCGAAAATTTCATCTTTCATAACTTCTGAATCCATAGAAGGTTCGTCAATTAGTGTAGGAGCCAAGTAGCAATCAGTAGTGTCGAAGGTGCCTCCAAACACAACTTCAGAGTCGGTAAGCATCCTTGTCAGTCTCGATAAGTTAGCGGTATTGACAATCCGAGGGTAATCTGCAGATTTTTGTGGATTTTCACCGTAAGCCTTCGTGATTTCGATTTTTAAATCAGAAATCAACTGTGCTTTTACAGAGGAATGCACCAATAAATAATCAGGTGCTATACATGTTTGCCCTGCGTTGACAAATTTCCCCCATACCAATCGTTTTGCAGTCAATTGTGTTGACATGCTGCCATCTATGATACATGGGTTTTTACCGCCTAATTCGAGCGTTAAAGGGGTTAAAAACGGAGCTGCAGCTTTGGCTACAATTTTCCCAACAGGAACACTTCCTGTAAAGAAGATGTAATCCCATCGCTCTTTTAAAAGTAAGGTGGTTTCTGGAATGCCCCCTTGAACGACTTTGAGGTGTTCAGGTATAAACACAGCACTTAGGATATCTTCCAGTAACTGCGATGTGTGTGTCGTATGCTCGCTAGGTTTTAAAACAACCGTATTTCCTGCTGCGATGGCTGCAATGACAGGGGCAACTGCCAGCTGAAATGGGTAGTTCCAAGGAGCAATCACCAATACTGTTCCGTAAGGCTCGCTGTAGATGTAATCTCTCGATGGAAAATTAAGTCCCGCAGCTCTTATTCTTTTGGGTTTCGACCAAGAATCAATATGTTTTAAAGTGGCGTCAATTTCAGAGATAACAATACCGATTTCACCAAAATAAGTTTCAAATTTAGATTTTTTAAAATCCTTATAAAGTGCTTCGTAAATAGCGTCTTCTTTTTTAAGAATCTCTGAACGAAGGTTGCCAAGTAATTTTTTAAGCATCCCTACATCACGCGTGGCACGCGTTCGAAAATACTGTTTTTGAGTTTCTAAAATTAATTTTGCTTCCATAGTCTATACGTCGATGTGATTGATACATTCCTTCCATAACACCTCGTTAGGAGGGGGCGCAGTAACGGATATTAACTGCTCATTTACGGGATGTGTAAATGAAATATTTCGTGCGTGTAGGTGGATGCTTCCATCGGGGTTGCTGCGGTCAAATCCATATTTCAAATCCCCTTTGATAGGACTTCCTATGGTAGAGAGTTGACTTCTAATTTGGTGGTGTCTTCCCGTTTCAAGGTTGACTTCTAAAAGATGGTAGCGATCCAAACTATAGATTAATTCATAATGCAGTATCGCCTTTTTACTTTGATCAACTTCTTTAATATATGCTTTTGACTTGTTGTTTTTAGGGTTTTTCTTAAGCCAGTGAATGAGCGTATCTTTTGATTTTGAGGGTTTATTCTTTACAACGACCCAATATGTTTTAGCAATTTTTTTGTTTAAAAATAATGCGTTCATCCTCGTAAGTGCTTTTGAGGTTTTAGCAAACACAACAATTCCTGTAGTAGGGCGGTCAAGCCGATGCGTGACTCCCAGATAAACAGCGCCTGGTTTGTCGTACTTCTTTTTTATATAGTCCTTTACAATATCACTTAGAGGAGCGTCTCCAGTTTTGTCACCTTGAACAAGATCTCCCGAGCGTTTATTGATAACAATTAAATGATTGTCTTCGTGAAGAATTTGAAGGTTGTCAATATTTGAAACAATCTTACCCATTAATTAATACTGTTCGTTTTCATTAGGAAAGTCAGAAGATTTTACATCGTCAATGTATTGATTGATTGCTGTGGTCATTTCTTCGTGTAGGCTCAAATAGCGACGTAAAAAACGCGGGTGAAATTCTTGTGTCATTCCAAGCATGTCATGCAATACGAGTACCTGTCCATCAACGCCACCACCAGCTCCAATTCCAATAACAGGGATGCTAATACTCTCGGCAACTTGTTGCGCTAAGGCTGCGGGAATTTTTTCAAGGACCAGAGCGAAGCAGCCTAGGCGCTCTAGAAGTTTTGCGTCTTCAATTAACCGTAAAGCCTCCTCTTCCTCTTTGGCTCTTACGGTATAAGTTCCAAATTTATAGATCGATTGGGGTGTAAGCCCTAAATGACCCATGACAGGAATTCCGGCATTTAATATTTTTTTAATAGAATCTTTAATTTCTTTACCGCCTTCGAGTTTTACAGCATGCCCGCCACTTTCTTTCATGATGCGAATTGCAGAGCGCAAAGCTTCTTTAGGGTCACTTTGATAGGTTCCAAAAGGCAAGTCAACCACAACCAACGCACGATCGATGGCACGCACCACAGAAGACGCGTGGTAAATCATTTGATCCAAGGTAATAGGAAGTGTAGTTTCATGGCCTGCCATTACATTACTGGCAGAATCTCCTACCAAAATCACATCAACTCCTGCGCCATCTACAATTTTGGCCATGGTGTAGTCATACGCCGTAAGCATGGATATTTTTTCACCCAAGGACTTCATTTCAATGAGCGATTTTACTGTCACTCTTTTGTATTCTTTTTTTGATGCTGACATTTTGGTATATAATTTTGATAGATTGTAAATGTACTAAA
>Ga0209199_1004922_pt1 | contig 11956 bp, 7 predicted proteins | sample COGITO_mtgs_1105_7_FD_184805 | JGI IMG/M metagenome (GOLD analysis project Ga0209199, IMG submission 184805) | Pelagic marine microbial communities from North Sea - COGITO_mtgs_110523 (SPAdes) (version 2) | ecosystem: Environmental > Aquatic > Marine > Epipelagic ...
TGATGTCAGATCGCCGATGATACCACCGGTGTAATCTTCAGGTGTCACCACCTCGACCTTCATGATCGGCTCAAGCAGTTTCGCGCCAGCTTTGCGCATGCCTTCACGCATACACATACGGGCCGCGATCTCGAACGCCATGATGGACGAGTCAACGTCGTGGAATTTACCGTCAAGCAGAACCACTTTGAAGTCGATCACAGGGAAGCCAGCCAAAGGACCATTGTCCATGACGGACAGGATGCCTTTTTCGACGCCTGGGATGTATTCCTTTGGAACAGACCCACCGACAACTTTGGATTCGAACGAATAACCTTCGCCCGGCTCGGTTGGGATGATCTGCATCTTCACTTCGCCGAACTGACCAGAACCACCAGATTGCTTCTTGTGGGTGTAAGTGTGCTCGACTTCGTGACCAATCGTCTCACGGTAGGCCACTTGTGGCGCACCGATGTTGGCTTCGACTTTGAACTCGCGCTTCATGCGGTCGACAAGAATGTCGAGGTGCAATTCGCCCATACCCTTCATGATGGTCTGACCGGATTCCAGATCCGTTTCGACGCGGAAGGAAGGATCTTCGGCAGACAGACGCTGCAGTGCGATGCCCATCTTTTCCTGGTCGGCCTTTGTCTTTGGCTCAACAGCGATCTCGATCACTGGATCAGGGAACGTCATCGTTTCAAGAACAACAGGGTCTTGTGGATCACAGATCGTGTCACCGGTCGTTGTGTTCTTCAGACCACCCAACGCGATGATGTCACCAGCGAATGCCTCGCTGATTTCTTCACGGTCGTTCGAGTGCATCATCATCATACGGCCCACACGCTCTTTGTTACCCTTGGTAGAGTTGAGCATTGTGTCACCCTTGTTGAGCTTACCGGAATAGATCCGAGTAAAGGTCAAAGAGCCCACAAATGGGTCGTTCATGATTTTGAATGCAAGACCAGAGAACGCCATATCATCATCCGCGCGGCGCGGGATGTCACGTGTTTCAGTCTCGTCGCCGGGCTTAAAGCCCATGTAATCCACAACGTCGAGCGGGCTTGGCAGATAGTCCACAACAGCGTTCAACAGTGGCTGAACGCCCTTGTTTTTGAACGCTGAACCACCCAGAACAGGCACGAAAGAAAGCGACAAGCAAGCTTTGCGGATCATTTCACGCAACTTGGGGACGCTAGGCTCGTTGCCTTCAAGGTACGCTTCCATCGCATCATCGTCTTGCTCAACCGCAGCTTCGACCAGCTTTTCGCGCCATTCGGCGGCGTCCGCCTGCAGGCTCTCGCGAATCGGGGCTTTGATCCAGGACGCACCAAGATCTTCGCCCTGCCACAGCCACTCTTCCATCGTGACCAGATCAACCAAACCTTCCAGCTGATCCTCTGCACCGATCGGGAACGAGACAGGAATTGCGCGCGCGCCGGTACGGTCTTCGACCATGGCCACACACTTAAAGAAGTCAGCGCCGATTTTGTCCATTTTGTTGACAAAAACCATACGCGGGACTTTGTAGCGGTCAGCCTGACGCCAAACAGTTTCTGTCTGCGGCTCAACACCAGCGTTGGCGTCAAGAACACAGACGGCACCGTCAAGCACAGCCAATGAACGCTCAACTTCGATTGTGAAGTCGACGTGGCCGGGCGTGTCGATGATGTTCATACGGTGCTTAGGGCTATCAGGCTCTACGCCGTTTTCTGTGCGCTCCCAGAAAGTGGTTGTCGCAGCTGAGGTGATCGTGATGCCACGCTCTTGCTCTTGCTCCATCCAGTCCATGGTAGCCGCACCATCGTGCACTTCGCCGATGTTATGGGATTTGCCTGTATAATACAGGATCCGCTCGGAACATGTGGTCTTACCAGCGTCGATATGCGCGATAATGCCAAAGTTGCGATACAGTTCGAGGGGGTAGTCGCGTGCCATTTTGGTGCTTTCCTCTTACCAGCGATAGTGGCTGAACGCTTTGTTTGCGTCAGCCATTTTATGGGTGTCTTCACGCTTCTTAACGGCTGTGCCGCGGCCGTTGACCGCGTCCATCAGCTCGCCTGCAAGGCGCTCTTCCATTGTGTTTTCGTTGCGCTTTTTCGCAGCAGCGATCAGCCAGCGGATGGCCAGTGCTTCGCGGCGCTCTGGGCGCACTTCGACGGGCACCTGATATGTCGCACCACCAACGCGGCGCGAACGCACTTCGACGGATGGTTTGATGTTTTCAAGGCACTCATGGAAGACTTCCATAGGAGACTTCTTCAGCTTGTCCTCAACGCGATCGAATGCGTTGTAGACGATGCGCTCGGCGACGGCTTTTTTGCCATCAACCATGAGGTTGTTCATGAACTTAGTCAGAACCAGATCACCAAACTTTGCGTCTGGCAGAACTACGCGTTTTTCAGCGGCGTGACGACGTGACATCTAATGTATTCCTTACTTAGGACGCTTCGCGCCGTACTTTGAGCGGCGTTGCTTACGGTCTTTGACACCCTGTGTATCAAGCACACCGCGCAGGATGTGGTAACGCACACCTGGAAGGTCTTTTACACGGCCGCCACGGATCAGAACCACAGAGTGTTCCTGAAGGTTGTGGCTTTCACCTGGGATGTAAGAGATGACCTCAAAACCGTTTGTCAGGCGCACTTTGGCAACCTTACGCATGGCCGAGTTCGGCTTCTTAGGTGTCGTTGTATAAACGCGCGTACAGACGCCGCGCTTTTGAGGGCAGCCTTCCATATGCTGCGACTTCGATTTTGTGACTTTTGGCTGGCGCGGCTTGCGGATCAGCTGCTGAATCGTTGGCATCGTTTGATGTTCCCATCTATTCACATGTTGCGTCCGGCAAACGCGAGGTTTCAAAAGGCGCGTCCCGTCTTCGGAAAGCACAAAAATTCCGCAGTCGAACCCTTACCGGAGGTTCGGTGCGGTGAGTTCCAGAGGAACAAAGCGATAGGTGCTCGGTTCTTGGCCACTACGTGGTATGATAACGGGATGACGAGGGTCTCCCCCCAGCCCGGATGTGCGGCGTATAGGAGGAGTCGGAATGCCTGTCAACAGCGGCGGCGTTTTCCGTTTCGCTGCACAGATCATTCTAGCGGAAAATCCCTATAACAAAGGCCGCTATCGCATATCAGCCAGCCATTATTGCTTAGCAGATGTGGTCACCCCCATCTTGAGTTTCAAGGCGCTCGTTCGCCACCCCCAGCTATGATGGAGACCCACCAGATGACCCGCATCACCACCAGCCTCTTCGCACTTGCTGCCCTGTCTGCTTGCGCCGTCGGCGAGTCAAGGTTTGACAGTTCCCCGACTGTGAGCGCGACAGACGTCGAAAGCGCCTTCGCCGAGGCGGATGCCATCAGCCGCGCGCCGCTGACCACATTTGGCAATCTTCCCACGGGGAGTGTCAATTACCGGGGCAAGTTAGGTGCCGATGTGAGCGGTGATGCCAATGGCAGCATCTTGGGCGATCTTGATATGAACGTCAGCTTTGCGCACAATACGGTGGGTGGCGATGTAACCAACATCAACCTAATCGATCCTGACGGCACACCCAACCAGCTCTTTGAAGGGCGCCTGGTTCTTGACGGGGTCGAAACGGCAGGGCAGATCGATTCATTTGCTTCCGGTAAGCTGACTGGCGAGGATGTGCGGGGGGACCGTGTCGACACACAGATGCTGCTGATCCTTGATGGCCAAGTGCGTGATGACTTTGGGCGCGGTGATGCTGTCTATGGCTCCGCAAGCGGCAAGGCAGAAGGGGATTTCAACATGGACGTCGAAGGCGTATTCTACGGCAGCCGGGACTGACGTCGTTGCCTGATCTTGAGCTTGGTTTCCCTATAAAGCGTAAAAAGTCCTGTCACGACAACAATACTGCCGCCAATCATTGCCAGAGCGTTGGGCCACTCCCCAAAGATCAGCACGCCCAATACCAAGGCGACCAAAAGGCTAGTGTAACGGAAAGGGGCGACAAAACCGATCTCGGCGAAACGCATGGCGCTTACTGATGCAATATAGCCGAAGATCAAGAATGACATAGCACCGAAGAGCAGCAAGCCAGAAGTCGTGGTGAGCGGCTCCCATGCGATAAACAGCGAACCTGTCGCGCCAAGGCCGGTCACGCCAATTGCCGCAACCAGCGCGATAAAGGCAGACGGCACTGTTCGCGACATCCGGCGCACGGCGATATCACGCAAGGTGACACATGCAACAGCACCAAGGGCGTAGAGACTGTAGCTGCTAAAGTCGGCTCCGCCAGGCTGGATGATGAGTAAGACGCCGATGAACCCGACAAAGATCGCCGTCAGCCTGCGCCAGCCCAAAGCCTCACCCAGAAAGAGGGCTGCGGCGAGGCTCACACTCAAGGGCAGCACTTGCAGGATCGCGCTGACATTGGCGATGGGCATGTTGAATAAAGCGGTCAGAAAGAAGAACGTCCCACCAACTTCACCGACAGTACGCAACACAATGAACCCCCACTCGCGCGGCGGAAAGCGAAAGTGGAGCTGGCCCAGCATCTTGCACATGATTGCTAGAAAGATGATCGCGCCAACACCGCGAAGGAAGATCGCCTGAAACAGCGGCACTTCATCTGCGAGGGCCTTCATGAACGCGTCATTGAACGTATAGGCACACATGGCACCCATCATCAAAAGCGCACCGCGCATGTTGTCTGTCAGAATTGGCATTGTGCTGGCCTAGCAGCGGAACTGATACGAGGCCAGCGTTATCGCCTAGCGCAGCACATGCACCGCGCATTTTGCATGGCGCACAACCTTTGCCGCCGTCGAGCCCAGCAGATAGTCCTGCATCCCAGGTTGGTGGCTCGCTATGATGATCAGGTCTACATCGTTGTTGTCGGCGTGTGTCAAAATCGTTCGGGACGCGTGACCATCGGTTACGATTGTCGTCGCATCGGGCACTCCATCAACAAGGGATTTCAACCCTTCCACGATATCCGCCTTTGCGGCTTCAAGATGACCGGCTGGCAAATATTCAGTGGCGTATTTTGGCAACTGTTCTACCACGTGGAGGCAGGTGATCGTTCCGCTTGTCGCGCGCAATGCCTGCGCGATTTCCATGGCCCCTTGGGCGTTGCGGTCAGCTTCGAATGACACTGGGACGAGAATATTCTTATACATTGGGAACTCCTTTGGTTGCCCCCATAGTAGCTTGAACTGGATTGAATAGACTTGATCTGGGTCAGGTGGTTTGCGGATGATCAAACGAAAAAGGCCCCCGCATTGCGAGGGCCCTTCTCAATTGTATAAGGCGTCGCTTACGCGTCGTCGCTTTCTGGCGCTTCAGGAGCAGTACCAAAGACCTGATCTTCGGCCGACGCTGCCATCTCCATCGGAGCGGCCAAACGTGCGGCCTCTTCAGCCTCTTCACGGCGGGCCTCAATAACGACGTTATCACGATCTGCAGCCACGCGGCGAACTTGCTGTGTTGCACCACCTGTACCGGCTGGGATCAGACGGCCCACGATGACGTTCTCTTTCAGACCGATCAGCTTGTCGCGCTTACCTTGCACGGACGCCTCTGTCAGAACGCGTGTCGTTTCCTGGAACGATGCCGCAGAGATGAACGAACGGGTCTGCAACGACGCTTTGGTGATACCCAACAAGATCGGCTCGCCTGTTGCAGGGCGATCGCCCCGGGCCAGTGCCTTTGCGTTGGCTTCATCAAACTCGGCCTTATCGACGTTTTCGCCTTTCAGCAGAACGGTGTCACCACTGTCCTGAATCTCCCACTTCTGGAGCATCTGGCGCACGATAACTTCGATATGCTTGTCGTTGATTTTCACACCCTGCAGGCGATAAACGTCCTGCACTTCGTCAATCATATAGTCCGCAAGGGCCTCGACCCCCATAACCGCAAGAATATCGTGCGGGGCTGGGTTGCCGTCCATGATGTAGTCGCCCTTTTGGACAAAGTCACCTTCCGCAACCGGAATGTGCTTACCCTTAGGCACCATGTATTCGACCTTTACGTCTGCATCATCAGAGGACTCAATCGCGATGCGGCGCTTGTTCTTATAGTCCTTGCCAAAGCGCACATAACCATCGATTTCGGCGATGATTGCGTGATCTTTTGGACGACGGGCTTCGAACAATTCGGCCACACGTGGCAGACCACCGGTAATGTCTTTTGTCTTGGCACCCTCACGTGGGATACGCGCGACAACATCACCCGCTTTGATCTCTTCGCCGTCTTCGACAGACAGAACAGCATCCACGGACATCGGATAAGCAACCGGGTTGCCATCTTCTTTGACCGCAGCTTCGCCGTCCTTACCAAGAACGATGATCTTCGGAGCAAGCTCGTTGCCCTTTGGTGCTGCACGCCAGTCAGACACGATGCGCTGGGTCATACCCGTTGCATCATCGGTGTCTTCGCGGACTGCAATGCCGTTGACCAGATCAACGTATTTGGCTGTACCGGACTGCTCAGCAATGATCGGCAGGGTGTATGGATCCCATTCGAACATTTTGTCACCGCGCAGGATGTCCTGACCGTCTTTAACGAACACTTTGGAGCCGTAACCAACCTTGTGGCTGGCAAGCTCGTTGTCGTCTGCGTCCATAATCGACAGGGTCATGTTACGACCCATGACAACCATTTCGCCGGCCGCATTCTCTAACAAGTTCTCGTTGTCGAAACGCACCTTGCCGGGCTGTGACGCCTCTTGGAACGACTGCTGGCCACCTTGGGCAACACCACCAATGTGGAATGTCCGCATGGTCAGCTGTGTACCCGGTTCACCAATGGACTGCGCCGCGATGATGCCGACGGCCTCACCGATGTTGACGCGTGTACCGCGAGCAAGGTCGCGACCGTAGCACATTGCACAGACGCCATCCTCTGACTCACATGTCAAAGGTGAACGAATACGCATTTTGCCAACGCCAGCGACGTCGATCATGTCGGCCTTACGCTCGTCGATCAACTCACCTGCTTCGACAATCACCTCGTCCGTACCTGGGCGGATGACATCGTCAGCAGACACACGACCAAGCACACGTTCAGCCAAGGACGACACAACCTCACCGTCGTTGACGGCTGCTTCGGCAGTGATCGCACGCTCAGTTCCACAATCAACCTCGCGGATGATGCAATCTTGGGCGACGTCCACCAGACGACGTGTCAGGTAACCAGAGTTCGCAGTTTTCAAAGCCGTATCCGACAGACCCTTACGGGCACCGTGGGTAGAGTTGAAGTACTCAAGAACGGTCAGACCTTCCTTAAAGTTCGAGATGATCGGCGTCTCGATGATCTCGCCGTTCGGCTTGGCCATCAGGCCGCGCATACCACCCAGCTGCTTCATCTGTGTAACAGAACCACGAGCACCGGAGTGGGCCATCATGTAAACCGAGTTCGGTTCACCCTCTGATCCGTCTTCCAGAATTGGCGTTGTACCAATCGTGGCCATCATCGCGTCAGTGACCTTGTCGTTGGCCTTTGACCAAGCGTCGACAACTTTGTTGTACTTCTCACCCTGTGTAATCAGGCCGTCCATGTACTGCTGTTCAAAGTCTTTGACCAAGTCGCGCGTTTCATCGACCAGCGCCCACTTGGTGTCAGGCACAACCATGTCGTCCTTACCGAACGAAATGCCCGCCTTGAACGCTTCGCGGAAGCCCATGGTCATGATCTGGTCACAGAAAATGACAGACTCTTTTTGACCACAGTAACGGTAGACCGTGTCGATGATCTGCTGCACTTCTTTCTTGCGCAGCAAACGGTTGACCAAGGCAAATGGTGCCTTGGCGTTCAGTGGCAACAACGCACCAAGGCGCAAACGGCCCGGTGTGGTTTCAAAGCGCACTTGCACCTCGTTACCTTCTTCATCGATCTGCGTCATCCGCGCGTTGATCTTGGCGTGCAGGTGCACTTCACCGGCAGTCAAAGCATGTTCAACTTCTTCGATGTCCGAGAAGTTCATGCCTTCACCCTTCATGCCTTCACGCATGATAGTGGTATAGTACAGCCCCAAGATCATATCCTGCGATGGCACAATGATTGGCGCACCGTTGGAAGGCGACAAGACGTTGTTTGTCGACATCATCAGAACACGGGCTTCAAGCTGGGCCTCCAGTGAAAGCGGCACGTGCACCGCCATCTGGTCACCGTCGAAGTCGGCGTTAAACGCAGAACACACTAGCGGGTGCAACTGAATGGCCTTGCCTTCGATCAGGACAGGTTCGAACGCCTGAATGCCCAAACGGTGCAGTGTTGGCGCACGGTTTAGCATGACAGGGTGTTCGCGAATGACCTCGTCCAAGATATCCCAAACCTCGGGACGCTCTTTTTCGACCAATTTCTTGGCTTGCTTGACTGTCGAGGACAGACCCTTGGCTTCAAGACGCGAGTAGATGAACGGCTTGAACAGCTCGAGTGCCATCTTTTTTGGCAGACCGCACTGGTGGAGCTTCAGTTCTGGGCCAGTCACAATGACCGAACGGCCAGAGAAGTCGACGCGCTTACCCAAAAGGTTCTGACGGAAGCGACCTTGCTTACCCTTCAGCATGTCGGACAGTGATTTCAGCGGACGCTTGTTGGCACCCGTGATCACGCGGCCACGACGGCCGTTGTCGAACAAAGCATCGACGGATTCCTGCAACATCCGCTTTTCGTTGCGGACGATGATGTCAGGTGCGCGCAGTTCAATCAGACGCTTCAAACGGTTGTTCCGGTTGATCACACGACGATAAAGGTCGTTCAGGTCAGACGTCGCAAAACGGCCGCCATCCAGTGGGACCAGCGGGCGCAGCTCTGGCGGGATCACAGGGATCACTGTCAGAACCATCCACTCAGGGCGGTTGCCAGATTCAAGGAAGCTTTCAACGATCTTCAGACGCTTGATGATCTTCTTTGGCTTCAATTCGCCTGTGGCCACTTTGAGGTCAGCACGCAGCGTTTCAGCTTCGGATTCAAGATCAATCTGGGCCAGCATTTCGCGGATCGCTTCAGCACCAATGTTGGCTTGGAATGCATCCATGCCGTAAAGGTCTTGGGCGTCGTTGAACTCTTCCTCGGTCATCAACTGGCCATACGTCAGGTCAGTCAGGCCGGGTTCGATCACAACGTAGTTTTCGAAATACAGGATACGCTCCAGATCGCGCAGTGTCATGTCCAGCATCAGGCCGATGCGGGATGGCAACGACTTTAGGAACCAGATGTGCGCAACGGGTGCGGCCAGTTCGATGTGGCCCATACGCTCACGGCGGACCTTTTGCAGCGTGACTTCCACGCCGCATTTCTCGCAGACAACGCCGCGATACTTCATGCGCTTATATTTTCCGCACAGGCATTCGTAATCTTTGATTGGGCCAAAGATACGCGCACAGAACAGACCGTCCCGCTCTGGCTTGAACGTACGGTAGTTGATGGTCTCTGGCTTTTTGATCTCACCAAAGGACCATGAAAGGATCCGCTCTGGAGAGGCCAAAGAGACCTTGATTTCGTCAAACGTTTTCGCCGGTGTGAGCGGGTTAAACGGGTTGTTTGTCAGTTCCTGGTTCATCTTCAATTCCTTGAATTGGGTGCGTTAAGAGGGTGGGGAGAGTAAGGCACGAGGCCCTACTCTTCATCCTCCGCATCCAGGAGTTCCATGTTGAGGCCGAGGCCCCGGACTTCTTTCACAAGCACGTTGAACGACTCTGGCACGCCGGCCTCGAAGTTGTCCTCGCCTTTGACGATGCTTTCGTAGACTTTCGTCCGGCCTGCAACGTCATCCGACTTTACAGTCAGCATCTCTTGCAGGGTATAAGCCGCGCCGTAAGCTTCCAATGCCCAGACTTCCATTTCCCCGAAACGCTGGCCACCGAACTGGGCTTTACCGCCAAGTGGTTGCTGCGTGACAAGGCTGTAAGGCCCAGTGGAACGTGCGTGGATTTTGTCGTCCACGAGGTGGTGCAGTTTCAGCAGATACTTCACACCGACAGTCACTTTGCGCGAGAACTGCTCGCCTGTGCGACCGTCGAAGAGAACCGACTGACCAGAGGTGTCGAAACCCGCACGCACAAGGCTGTCATTCACGTCAGCCTCTTTCGCACCGTCAAAGACGGGCGTTGCGATTGGAACACCGTTGGTCACGTTGCCAGCAGCTTCGATCAGGTGATCCTCGTCCATGCCAGCGATGCCTTCTTCGTAGACATCGTCGCCATAGGCAATTTTCATCGCCTCACGCACAGGTGTCAGATCGCCAGAGCGGCGGTATTCACCCAGCGCTTCGTCAATCTGAATACCCAGACCGCGTGCGGCCCAGCCCATGTGTGTTTCAAGAATCTGACCGACGTTCATACGCGAAGGCACGCCAAGTGGGTTCAGACAGAAGTCCACTGGTGTACCGTCCGCAAGGAACGGCATGTCTTCCATAGGAACAACCTTGGAAATAACACCTTTGTTGCCGTGACGTCCGGCCATCTTATCGCCGGGCTGCAGCTTGCGCTTCACAGCCACAAAGACTTTGACCATCTTCATCACGCCTGGGGGCAGATCATCGCCGCGGCGCACTTTCTCGACTTTGTCCTCAAAACGGGCATCCATTGCACGCTTTTGGATCTCGTACTGTTCGTTCAGTGCTTCCACGATCTTGGCATCATCTTCGTCAGCCATTGCCAACTGCCACCACTGACCGCGTGTCAGTTCAGAAACGCTTTCCTCGGAGACAACAGAACCAGACTTAAAGCCCTTTGGCCCCTTGGCTGCTTTCTTGCCGCCGATGATGTCCCACAAACGCGCGTAGATGTTACGGTCAAGAATGACCATTTCATCGTCGCGGTCACGAGCCAAACGCTCAACTTCTTCACGTTCGATCTGCAGGGCGCGTTCGTCTTTTTCCACGCCGTGGCGGTTAAAGACGCGTACTTCTACGACCGTACCAAAGTCACCCGGTGGCAGACGCAAGGATGTGTCACGCACATCGGATGCTTTCTCACCAAAGATGGCGCGCAGAAGCTTTTCTTCTGGTGTCATCGGGCTTTCGCCTTTTGGTGTGATCTTACCAACAAGGATATCTGCAGGGCCAACTTCGGCACCGATGTACACGATCCCAGCTTCGTCGAGGTTGCGCAGAGCTTCCTCACCGACGTTTGGAATATCGCGTGTGATTTCCTCTGGCCCAAGCTTTGTGTCACGGGCAGCGACTTCGAATTCCTCGATGTGGATCGAAGTAAACACGTCATCGCGCACGATACGCTCAGAGATCAGGATACTGTCTTCGTAGTTGTAGCCGTTCCACGGCATAAACGCGACGACCACGTTCTTACCAAGAGCCAATTCACCGATATCCGTGGATGGACCGTCAGCAATAACTTCGCCTTTCAGAACCTTATCACCAACCTTCACCAGCGGACGCTGGTTGATGCAGGTGTTCTGGTTGGACCGCTGGAACTTGCGCATACGGTAGATGTCGACGCCTGCGTCACCCAACTCAAGGTCGGACGTAGCGCGAATAACGATACGCTGTGCATCAACTTGGTCGATGATACCGCCACGTCTCGCCATGATCGCCGCACCACTGTCACGGGCCACAACTTCTTCGATACCGGTACCCACCAATGGGGCCTCGGCCTGAAGCAGTGGAACCGCCTGACGTTGCATGTTCGAGCCCATCAAGGCGCGGTTGGCGTCGTCGTTTTCAAGGAACGGAATCAAGGACGCCGCAACCGAGACCAGCTGCTTTGGCGATACGTCGATCAAGTCCACATTTTCGCGCGGTGACAGAGTATAGTCGCCGTTCTTACGTGTGGACACCAATTCGTTGTTGAACGAACCATCGGCCGCCATATTTGCGTTCGCCTGCGCCACCGTGTGACGCATTTCTTCAGTCGCGGACATATAGGACACTTCGTCCGTGACCTTGCCGTCTGTAACCTTACGATATGGTGTTTCGATGAAGCCGTATTTGTTCACGCGGGCGAAAGTGGCCAGCGAGTTGATCAGACCAATGTTCGGGCCTTCCGGT
>Ga0209199_1004932_pt1 | contig 11934 bp, 10 predicted proteins | sample COGITO_mtgs_1105_7_FD_184805 | JGI IMG/M metagenome (GOLD analysis project Ga0209199, IMG submission 184805) | Pelagic marine microbial communities from North Sea - COGITO_mtgs_110523 (SPAdes) (version 2) | ecosystem: Environmental > Aquatic > Marine > Epipelagic ...
TCTTCTGTTTTATTAACCTTGAATATATAGATATTGTAAAATATTAATTAATAAAGTTGAAAGACAATGTTAACTAAATTAAAAAAAGGCTAAGAACCATCCGAAGAAGGCAAGTAGCCTTAGAATTACAGATTACGCTAATAATCTGAAGACGTAGACATTTGAGTGAATACGTTGTAAATCTAAGAAAAATTTCTCTTCCCAAGATGATTTAAGGTCAAATTATTAACCTATAAAATCATTTAATAATGTCAAAAAAAATTACACAGGTACATAATGTATCACCAGAGGAACTAACCTCTCAAATTGTACAGGCAGTACAATTAATCACTAGCCAAAAAGAAAAGTACTTAGAAAAAGAAAAGCCCATCGGAGTTAAAGAAGTTGCAAAGTATTTAGGGTGCTCTCCAAATCATGTCAGAAAGCAATGTTCTGAAAAAATCATTCCACACCACAGAGTTCCTGGAGCTAAAAGCAAGATCTATTTTTTTGAATCTGAGCTAGAAGAATTTATTAAAGATGGTAAGGTCAAAACCATTAAAGATTTAGGAATTGAAGCTGACACCTTTATAAATGGTTTAGGACAATGAAGGATAACGGAATGGACTATTCAAACTTTGATAATGATAGTAAAAAATTAAAAGAACCCAATAAAGATTTACAAAGTGTATTTGTTGGAAAAACTGCAGATCAATGGATGCAAGAGGCATCATTAAGAAAAATACCTTCAATGCTTTTTAGTGAGTTCTGGTTTGAAGGAGAGATCTGTATATTATTTGCGGATAGTAATGTAGGGAAAACCCCCTTGGCTATTGTTATTGGACTGTCAATTGCAACAGGTGAACCACGCCCAGGATTTAAAATGGAAGCTAAGAAACAAATGGTTTTATTTTTTGATTTTGAGCTGTCCGACAAGATGTTTGAAAAGAGGTATTCAGACAATTATCATGATCATTATAAATTTGGAAACAACTTTATAAGAATAGAATTAAATCCAGAAACTATACCAGAGAAAGATGTAAGTAACCAAATTTTAAATTCCATAGAATTTGAAGTAAAAAAGTACAATTCTAAAATCATAATCATAGATAATGGGACTTATCTAAACCATAGTCATGAAAAAAGCCAAGATGCTTTGCCACTAATGAAAAAATTAAAAAAACTAGGAAAAAAACTAGGCTTATCTATCATGATTTTATTTCATGTTCCAAAAAGAAACCTCGCTAATCCAATTACAAGAAATGATTTAGCTGGATCTAAAATGTTAATCAACTTTTGTGATTCGTCTTTTAGTATTGGAGAGTCTACCAAAGACGATAAGATTAGGTATCTAAAACAAATAAAAGCCCGTAACTCTGGAATGATATACGGACCAGAAAATGTTATCACATGTGAGATCGAAAAGACCTCAAATTTCTTAGATTTTAAATTTGTTGATTTCAGTATTGAATTGGAGCATTTACAAACAATTACAATAAAAGAGATAAATAAAATAAAAGAGGATGCTTATCAACTGGCCGACAAAAAATTTTCAGCTAGAGCCATAGCATTAAAGCTAGGAAGATCACACGTCACGATTTCAAATTGGTTAAAAAAAAGAATACAACAATAAAGTGTTAGCACTGTTAACCCTGTGAACACTGTTAACACGGTTAACACGGTTAACACCCAAATAACTATTATAAATGAACGACTTACAATTTGATAATAAAAGACATAGGGTTAAATATTGTCCTTGTAAAAAGAGCAATAGAGATGGCAAATTTGTTCCCTATAAAGGTTTTGAAAAGTATGGATTTTGTCATTCATGTAGTCAAACATTTTTACCAAAAAAAGAAACTTATAAATATTATAAACCACATTCAAAAATCATAACTAAAGTTGATGTTGTAGATCCTGTATTATTTTCCGAGAGTCACTGCAGTTATGATATAAATAATTTTGTAATTTTTTTAAAGAAAAAACTACATACTAGCAACGCAATGGAGCTGGTAAGGAATTTTTATTTAGGAACTTCAAAAAAATATTCTGGCCATGTTATTTATTGGCAAATAGATGAGAAATTTCAAATTAGGACAGGAAAAATAATGTCTTATAATCCAGAAACTGGAAAGAGAAACCAATCAGACTATCCTAAGTGGGTGCATAAAGAATTAGGAAATAACATGAAGCAATGCTTATTTGGTTTGCACCTTATAAACAAATACCCGGATAAGGATATTCATATTGTTGAATCTGAGAAAACAGCAGTACTTATGAGCTGCTTTAACCCCTCGGTTTTATGGCTAGCTAGCGGAGGGTCTAATGGACTACAATCGTATAAATTTAATGCTCTAAAAGGTCGTAATGTGTGCTTATTTCCAGATCAGGGTAAATATGATTTATGGAATATAAAAATGAATCAACTACAGGCTGAACATCCCTCGATTAAGTTCACTCCTACGTCTGTAGAATGTGATTTATGGTTTAAAAATAATGAGATTGAAAAGGGAGAAGATATAGCTGACTATTTTTTAAAATCTCACAGAATTATCAAGCATGATAAAGATTGGGAACAAGAAGAATACAACCAAATATTTATAAAGAAAAAACCCCCAAATTAATGAGGGTTTAGTTAGAATGTATGGTATAGCGGCATTATATTCATCATAAAGTTAGTTAATTCTTTAACACTATTTAGTAGCTAACTAAGAGATGGAGTGCTACCACATCACGGTAATTTATGAGTGTAAACAAAATAGGGGTATAAATAATAATATATATGCGTTATAAACAATGGTTTAACTCTTTTAAAACTTGCTTATAATAGTAGCTTAAAGATTACTAATTATTATATGTTTTAAGCAGATAAAATGTGTGCATTAGTATTGCTCATATTATTGTAAATTTATAATATGGGACAAAAGTTTGCAACTTCTAGGTATCATGTTTTAGACCAATGTTTTTCTAATACCGGAAAAAAGTATTCGATTTCTGATTTGGTTGAAATGATCAATAATAAATTGAGTGAAGAGGACTTGTCAATCCAAAAACGACAAGTTTATGATGATATTAAATACATGGAAAGTGATGCAGGATATGGTGTTGAGCTTGTAAAAGAAAAAATTGGCAGAAAAGTATATTACAGATATAAAGACCCTTCTTTTTCTATAAAAAATCAACCTCTAAACGAATCTGAAAAATTACAATTTAAAGAAGCAATTAATTCGCTTCAAAGATTTAAAGGTCTTCCTCAGTTTGAATGGGTTGAGGATATGGCACAAAGATTAGAATCTACTATTGATCTAGGAAATAATATAAATTCAATAATTGAATATGAAGATAATCCATTTTTAAAGGGTAAAAAATTTCTTAAAAACATATATAATGCTATAAATAATAAAGTTGTTATTAAAATTATTTATAAACCTTTCGAAAAGAAAGAGCAAGAATTTAATTTATCTCCTTACTATTTAAAACAATACAATAATCGTTGGTTTTTATTTGGAAAAGATTCTAAGTTTAGTTCAATCTCAAATCTTCCATTGGACAGAATACAAAGTATTGATCAAACTAATGCTAAATTTGAAAAAAGTCCTGTAGACTTTGAGGGAAAGTTTGAATATGGATATTTTGACGATATTGTTGGTGTTACTATCCCCAAAGATTCCAAAATTGAAGAAATTGTTTTAAGAATAAACAAAACTATTTGGCCATATATAGAGTCAAAACCTTTTCCATCACAAATGAATATAGTTGAGAATGATGGTGATTATTTTCTAGTTAAGTTAAAACTCATACCTAACAACGAACTTGAGAGTAAAATTCTTGAATGGGGTGAACATATTGAAATAATAAAACCCGATTTTTTAAGAGATAAATTGAGGGAAAGAGCCAAAAAGTTGTTAGATAACTATAATAGTGCAGACACAATGCACACATAGATTAAATATTTGTAATGAATTTAAAACCCAATGTTATGAATAAATCTATGATAGCTTGCCCAGAATGCGGAAACCATATTGATGTTAATGAGATTCTTAAACATCAACTTCAAGAAGAATTTAAAAATAAACTAGAAAATGTAAAATCTAGATTAATTAAAGATCAGGATTCTAAAATTAAATCTATTATTGATAAAAAGAAGCTAGACTTTAAGAAAGAGATTGAAAAAGAAAATGAGGACCGGATAAATGAAATGGAAGAAGAATTATCTCAAAAATCTGAAAAGCTTAAGAGCTTGAATAAAAAAGAGGGTGAAATTTTAAGATTAAAACGTGATTTTAATTTACTTAAAGAACAGTCAGATATTGAAGCCAAAAAGAAGGTAAACGAGGCTTTAGAAAGTGAATATGATAGACTTAGTAATCTCGCTAACAGTAAAAGTCAGATGAAAATAAAAGAACTCCAGAAGAAGCTTGAAGATCAAATTGATTTAACTCAGCAAATGAAAAGAAAGCAAGAACAAGGTTCTATGCAACTTCAAGGAGAGGTTATGGAGCTTGCTATAGAGGAGTGGTTAAAAAATAAATTCCCTCTTGATTTAGTTCAAGAAATTAAAAAAGGAGCTCAAGGCGCTGACTGCTTGCAAATAATAAATACCCGAGGATCTGAAAATTGTGGTTCAATTTATTATGAAAGTAAAAGAACTAAATCCTTTCAACCGGCATGGATTGAGAAATTCAAAAATGATATTAGAGATAAAAAAGCTAATATTGGAGTTTTAGTAACTGAAGCAATGCCAAGTGGAATGAAAAGAATGGGAATGGTTGACGGAGTGTATGTATGTAGTTTTGAAGAATTCAAAAGCTTATCATATGTTTTGAGAGAATCCATTATTCAGTTGAGTAGAGCTATGACATCCAATGAAAATAAGGGAGATAAAATGCAACTTTTGTATGAATATTTGACTAGTATTGAATTTAAACTCCAAATTGAAGGTATTGTTGAGGGTTTTACCACAATGCAACATGATCTTATTAAAGAAAAAAATTCAATGAATAGAATCTGGAAGCAGAGAGAAAAGCAAATAGATAAGGTTGTTAAAAATACGATCGATATGTATGGATCTATAAAAGGAATAGCCGGAAATTCTGTTCCCTCAGTCGAACTTTTAGAAAATAGCTATGAGTAAAGTGCAAAAAAGAGATAATAAAATTTTTGATGATTTAGTGGATAAATTCCGTGCAATTTATTTTTTAGAAAATCATAAAGATTTCAAATACGTTGATAATGCACCTGATGAAAATGAAGGTGATCCTGATTATTTGGTACATAGAGAGTTTAATTCAACGCTGATTTTTACCATGATTTTACTAAAAAAATATAATCCTAAACATCCTTTTTTTTATCCAGAAACTGTTGAACATTCAATATATGATTATCAATTGAATAACTGGTTACATGTGAAAAAAGCTCATGGAGTAAATTCAAATATGAATAAACATTTACAGTTTATAAATGAAGAGGTAAAAATTCTCAGAAAGGAGCAAATTAAAAAAACAACTTTTTATTCTGAAAATCCTGAAATTAAAAATGATAAAAATCCTGAAAATTTTGAAAAATTAAATAAACTTGTTCAACTTAAGAGTGATTTAGAAAAAAAAATATCAAATACTGAAACATTTTTAGACCTTCAAAAAATAGGTTTTAATAAAATGATAAAGGATAATTTTCCTTTATTATGTAATCAATCATTTTTTTATAGTTCTTCAATTTATTATGCTTGGTTATACTTAGACGATTGTTTTGGTTTGTCTGATTCAATTATTAAATATGAATGTATGCAAGATTACATAATCAATTTATGTAATTCTATTCCACAAAAAATTCTGGATGTGAGTTTTATTGAATTTGTACAAAAAATTATTTCACCCAACTATGTTAATGATTCTAGAATTGAATCGCTTGATTTTTTACATTTAGTTTCAAAAAATTATAATCCTAAATCAATTTGTACAATAAATCCTGAATTTTTATCAATTTATGAAGATGCTGACATTTCTATAATGCCTTTATACCACTACATGTATGAAAATATTAATGAACATCACTTACATAATGACCATTATTTAAAAAATCTTGTTACAGGTCAAAATAAATTTAAAGGATTGACTGATTATTTAAGTAAAAAAAATAATAATGAATATGATTTATTTGTCGGATCTCTCTTCAAACAGATTAACGATAAAAAACATTTTGATAAATATATTGAGGCAGTTTACAATATTTTAAATAAAAATGGAATAGCTATTCTTTTAGTAAATAAAGATGATAATAATAATCTTTCAGAAAAAATTAGTGAATTAAATTTTACAGTTGAATCAATAATTTCACTACAAAATTTCAGTTGTGTAATATTAAATAAGAGTAATAAAGTTCAAAAATTTGTAAACATTTTTGACGGAAATGATTTTGTTAAGCAGGAAAATGGAGAAACAAAGTTTCTCTACAAAGAACTTTTAAATAAATTCTATTCAAAAGACAAATTTTATTTTAAACAAATTTCATATAAAAAATTCTCTTCAAATATTAATGATAAATCATTTGATATAGCCAGATATTTTATGCCTGATTTTACCGGTAAGGAGCTATCTAAATTTTTAACTCCATTCAAAGGTGAAAAAAAATACGATGATTCGTCTGGTCTCTTGGTTAAGATTGCTGATTTAAATAATGAATTATTTAATTCTCAATTTGAAAAAAATTTAGAGATTAAATCTATTCCAAAATCTTTTTTAAAAATTGACTGTTCGTGTATGTTATTTGCAACAAAAGGAACTAATTTAAAGCCAACCTATTTCGAATTTAAAGAGAATCCGATATTTATTTCAAATAATATTTTTTCCCTAAAAATTAGTGATAAACTTCTTCCAGATTTTTTAAAACTTCAATTAGGTAGTCCAAAAGCAAAAAAACAATTAGCATTTATTAAATCTGGAAATGTCATTCCTTTTTTTAAAGAAAAAGATATACTGAATAAGATAAAGATTAATGTACCGTATGACATCGAAGAACAAAAAACTATTATTTTTTCTGCATTTAATAGACATTTAGATATTATTAGATCAAAATTTTCATCATCAGAGATTGAAAACAAAAAAATATATAGTGAGGTTTTTGATGATATAGATCATAGAATAGGGGGCTATTTGTTGGCAATAAATTTAGCATCAAAACATATTAAAAAATATACTTCTGAGCTTGACAATTTTGAAGGTTTTATTAAACCCAAATTAGAAAAGATAAATAATAATATTTCAAATATTAATAAACTTATTCAATCTTACACAACAAAAATTTATTATAATAAAATTATAAGCTGCCATGATGTGATTAAATTTTTGGAAAAAGAATTCAATGGTTTACAATTAAGTTATTTGATAATTGAATCAAATTTTGATCGATTTACTAAAGAGTATAAAGAAAATGGAATAAATGTATGTATTGAGCCTCTTAAGCAATTAATACACGAGATTATTAAAAATGCTCAAAATTATGGAGGAGATTTTTCAAATAAATTAATAATTATAAACTTAAGTTTATCTGAGAATAATTTTATAATGAGTATTAAGAATAATGGACTTCCAATGGATAGTGAAATGGATAAGGATTTGTTTATTCAAAAAGGATCAACAACAAATAAGCTTACAGGAGGAGGTAATGGTGGACCTGTGATTAATAAATTAGTAAAAGATTTTAAAACTTGTTCATGGGAATTAATTAACGATAGTCAATTAGATTATCCAGTAGAATTTATTTTTAAATTTGAATTAGAACAACTAGAATAATTATTATGCATAGAAATTTAAAAGTGTTTTGGCTTGATGATGAATGTAAAACAGAAAAACTTAGTGGATTAATTGAAGATGCTTGCGATAATGGAATAGACTTAATTGGATTTGAATCTTTTGAGGATGGACTAAATGAAATCAAATTAAACTACAAGGACTATGATGCTGTAATTTTAGATGCTAATTTTAAGGAGCATAATGAAAGCCTTGTTGAGGATACAACAGGTAATCTTGCAATTAAATTTTCAAAAGAATTAAATAAAATTCCTAAAGAATTTCATCCTTTTGTTTTAACCGGAAACAAAAAAGGAGAAAATTTTCAAGAGTATTTTGGAAGGGATCATATTTTTAGAAAAAATGAATTAGATTCAGATGATCTTTGGGATTCGATAAAAAAATGGTTTAATAACCTGCCTGATATTAGAATAAAAAATAAATATATTGAGGCCTTTGATGTTTGTGGTGATGATTATGTTGGTGAAAAATCCGGAGATTTATTACTCAAGATTTTAAGAAATGAAGAAGATTATAATTTAAATTATGTAAGACAGATTTTAGAAGCTCTTTTTAAAAAATATAAAAAACTTGAACTTATTCCGGATGATTTAAAATTTGCTCAGAATAGTAGGTTTTTAAATGGAAGTATAGAAAATAATCTTCAGCTTAATGAATCCTCAAGATTACCGTTCCCAATTGCTGTTACTCTAAGAGCCGTAGTAAGGACTGTGGTTGCTGGATCACATTACACGTATGATGATAAAGAACTAAAAAAAGATGTAGATAAATATCTAACTAATAAATATTCAAAAAAAGCCATTGTATTGTTGTTGATTGATGTGTTAATTAATTTTAAAAGACATGTTGATAGCAACCCAATAAAAAATAATTGGGTTGAAAATAAATCACCTGATTCTAATGTATATTATGAGGGTGAAATAACATGGTTAAATTTTGAAGGAAAAAATGGAAGGTTAAAATGTGATGAATACCCCAATTTGTTTTTTTACTTAAATGAATCAGAAAATTCTGATCTTTTTAAAGTAAATGATAGAGTAAAATTTTTGATTGGTAAAAATAATAAGGGACCAAAGGCTGAAAAATTAGTAAAAATTGATACTATTTAGGACTCAGTATTTAATAATTGATCCCAATCCGGCATTTCCCATTCTTCAATCATTATAAAAACTCCATCTTTACATTCCCATTTTTGTCCAAAACCTTGCTCTTCTTCCCATATAAACTTAAAGTTTGGAATATCTTTTGAAAGTTTCTCAAATACATAAGAACTTAGCGGACACCACGCAGTGTTAAACCAGTATTCATTATCCTTAAACTCGTTATCACAGCAACCCCATTTTGTTCCCCAATTACTAATAGCCCATTCATACCAGTTATTAAACTCATACTTATAAATTAATGACTCACTCTTTTCTTTAGAAATATTCTCACCAATTTTTGGTGGAGCTTTTGTTTCTTTCAAATCTTCCGGCAATGGAAAATAGAATCTAGCTAAACCTACTTTAGATATTTCCTCTAATTTTTCAGAATACTTTTTTTCAACTGAAATACAATTTCTTACCCAATTTGGCATATTTTTTAAATTTTAAGTTAACGCTGTTCTTGTTGAAATAAGTCCAATGTGTTGATCAAATGACAATTCATTTTTTTCGCTCAAATACATTGAATTATTTGTAACGGAAGTGTCCTGATCACACATGAAACCTTCTCCAGATCTAAATACTTTAAGTCCTTTAAATCCAATAGAATTTCTTGAGTCTTCTTCTTTGAAATTACTAATCAAGAAACCATACTCATAATTATTTTTCTTAAAAAAAACATTACCAAAATCATCTTCCTTACTTACATTCCAGTTTCTGTAAACTCTATTACTAACTTCGTTGTAGTTTGAAGCTATCCTCACAGTAATTCCCTCTTGGTTAAATTTATATCCCTTGTTCTTATTTTCAACAAAAGACTCATCAAAACAACTTAACAGCTTTTCGTAACCTTCGTTATCTAAATAACTTAGTTTAATTCTAGTTTCATTTTTTAATAAATCCTCATAACTAAATGACTGAATTTCTCTAATTGGTGTAAACAAACCTGCTTTTTGGTTTAAAACAAATCTTGTCTGGGTACTTAAACCTTTAACCTTTTGATTATAAAGTTCATTTTTCCATTCATCATCATTAAAAATTTCCCAATCTTGTTCAAACTGAGCATAATGTTTTAATAAAGGTATACTAGCCATCAACTTGAAATCTCTATTATTGTGATATCCGCATAATCTACCGGCAATTCCTTGAGCTCCATTCGCTAACTGCTTGTTTCTACATTCAATTCCAAATCGAACCTTTGATTTTAATAGCCTTAGATCCTTTCCAGCAGATAAAGCATGCATTACAATAAGAATAACCCTCTTATTTTGTTTAAGCACCATATTCTTTATCTCACTTAACCCATCTTGGATTTTGTAATCACATTCAGAATTAGATCCGATTACAATACACTCCAATGAGTTACCATGTTCTTTTCTAATAATATCTCTAGTGTAAATAGCACTTCCGGTATTACTAACTCTAATTATTCCTAGTCCATTATTAAATGAATTTAAATGGTTTATGTATTCCGTAAGTTTTGGATGAATTAAAAAATGATCCTTCCCATTGACAATAGTTTTAATAGTTGGTCTAAAATCATCTGGATAATTTTCTACCAGCCCTTCTTCTAACATTTCTGAAATTCCAAAATATGCATTTGGTCTTTCCCCATCAATTATATCAACGTCATATCCTTTGGTTTTTGCATCCAATAAGTCGTAAAGTGTAGCTGATATTGCTAAAAGCTTTATGTTGGGCATCTTAGATCTTAAAGAGATAAAAAATGCTGAGTCAAAACTACTTTCTTGACCACTGCCATATTGATCCTCATCTCTAAGTATTAGCTTAACCTTAAATTCAGAAACTACTTTGTGAGGGTTCGGGTGGTTAAAGAAATCACTCATTTTCATCACATTAATGAAGCTTGTCTTATTAGTTTTTTCTATATCACAATAAAAATCCTCCTCAAGATTCCTTTTGTTTTGCTTATACAGATCTGTATCCATCATTGATGTTACAAACAATATTGATTCTGAGCTTTTAATAAATCCAATGTGTGGAAGAATATAGTTACATAGGGCATAGACTGTTCCTGATTTACCACTTTGCATTGGAGCAGTTAATCCAATATTTTTTTCTCCTTTTTTAATAGACAGTGCTATTCTAAGTGCATTAATGACCTGATTAGGAAAAATTTGAGTTAGGGCTGAGTTAGATAAAACAAAACATAATTGTTGATGTAGTTCATAAGTTGCCTCTAATTCAAGGATTAACTTTTCTATTTCTGCGTTCCAATACTTTTGATATTCTGACATAATTTAAAAGGGTTTAATTAATTACATAGCAAAGAAAAGTTCTATTTGTGCACTATGCCTGCACACATTATATTTTTGTATTTAAATGGTATAATTATTGGAGATATTTTGGTATGAGAATGATTCTTTACTTAATGTTATTCTTTTTATGTCATGCGAAACTGATAACTGTGATCTTTCGGAGTATCCAAGTTCTCCTCTAAGTGAACCATATGCTGTACAGTACGGGGACGACTGGGTAGAGTACACTTATGTGTGTGTGGACGGTTATAATGAAATATGGACATATAGAATTGAGCAAGGGTGCTGGGAAGCTTATCGTGATACCCAATGGAATTCTCTTTGCGACTAATTCATAGTATTTATTGTTTAGTATATTGTTTTAATTCAGACACTCAGGACCTCACTATTATACATCATTATACAAACACCTCCCCTCTAAAGAAAACCGATATTATTTAGATTTAGATCTTACAAATAAATTAAAATAGTTGGATTTTTTTAGCTTTTAACAGGACTTGATATTTGGAAAGCTTTAGTGGTAATTATGGGCATAAAAAAAGGGAGTTAAAAACTCCCTATCTCTGTAATTAATGTGCAAAATTTGTGCAAAAAATTTAGACACTTTTGCTCCCCCTCTAGGGCTCGAACCTAGGACCCTCTGATTAACAGTCAGATGCTCTAACCAACTGAGCTAAGGAGGAGTTTGCGTTTAGCGAGGGCAAATATAATTTATATTTTAACGTA
>Ga0209199_1004935_pt1 | contig 11931 bp, 19 predicted proteins | sample COGITO_mtgs_1105_7_FD_184805 | JGI IMG/M metagenome (GOLD analysis project Ga0209199, IMG submission 184805) | Pelagic marine microbial communities from North Sea - COGITO_mtgs_110523 (SPAdes) (version 2) | ecosystem: Environmental > Aquatic > Marine > Epipelagic ...
TTAGTAAAAAAACAAATATTATACTTAATATACTTTTTAGCATGAATTCTTAAAAACACAAAAATAAAGAAAGTTTACTACAAAAAAACCTTATTAGCCCTTAATTTCATTATAGTGATAAACATGAAGCCCACTCTTATAATTTTTAGAAGTGTTAAACATTGATTTAGCAACATCTTTTGCTTTAATAGCTTTGGAGTTTGAGGGAATCATAAACTTCAAAAGTGGCATTGCAAACTGCATTATTTTTTCTCCAGGCCTAGACTCATTTCTTTTGCCAAGTAACACAGATGGTCTAAATACTGAGGTAGAAGTCAAATCTAATTCTGCAACAGCCTCATCAATTTCTCCTTTTAAACGAAGATAAAAATTAGAGCTATTGGAATTTGCCCCCAATGAAGAAACATAAAGAAGTTGTTTAATGTTCTTTTTTTTACAAGCATTTGCTATGTTAAATATTATATCAAAATCAATGCTCTTATATTTTAGTTTATCTCCATTTACTTTGGACATGGTTGTTCCAATGGATACAAAAACAACTTCACTTCCATCAATAGAATCTGAAATAGAGCTTAAATCTTGAAAGTCAATAACTATGTTGTTTATTTTATCGTGTTCTAAATGAAAGGGGGTTCGTCCCACTACATTTATTAAATAAATATCAGAATCTTTTAAAAGAAATTCTAGTAAATAACTTCCTATTAGCCCAGTAGCTCCAAATAATGTGACTTGCTTAAATTTCATAAATAATAATTTGTATTATAATCTTAAATAATAGAACTATAAATAGTTGAAAGGATATTAAAATAAATCTAGGAATTATTTATTACAATATTATATATATAATTTATATATTTAGACATAATATTAAAAATTAATTTAATGGAAAATCTAGCAAATTTAGCACAACTTATCGTTTCAGTATCAGTTATTATAGTGTGGGTATTCAGATACGACAATATAGTAGTAGAATTTAAACAATATGCAATTTCTGACTTATTAAGAAACATTGTTGGTGCCTCTAAAATATCATTGGCAACAATTTTATTGTTAGCTATTTGCTATGATGGATTACCTGTAGTTGAAGCTTCTCTTGGTATGGCATTTTTTATGGTTTGTGCTCAAATAGCTCATGTGAAAGTTAAAAATCCATGGATTAAATATGTGCCATCATTTATCTTTTTAGTTCTCTCTTTATTTATTGCTGCATTTAATTATGGGGTAATCTAAGGAATGAACATAACTTTAATTATTTCTCTTTTCTCGGGTATTTCATTTATTGTTTACGGCATTACTTCTTTTACATCGAAAAGAATGATATCTGAATTTCAAAGGTGGGGTTACGGAAATCAACGTAAGTTGATTGGATGCTTTCAACTAATTGGTGGAACTGGTTTAATATTTGGGTCTCTGTTTGATTTAAAAGTAATTGATAATGGTGATTCACTGCTAAATAATCAAAATATTATTGCAGCAAGTTCTCTTGTATTAACAATTATGATGCTAGGAGCTATTTTTGTAAGAATTGATATAAAAGATAAGTTTATTAATGTTTTACCAGCAACTTTTTATGCCATATTAAACTTCATAATCTTCTACAACGTTTTTTTTAAATAATACGATCGACTTGCTACATTTTTAGATAGAAACTACTTGTTAGTTTTATATATTCTTTTGTGTATTTATGGCGAGAATTTTCAATAGTTAAATTAGTTTCATTAATTTCTTTTTTGTGATAAGAAAAAGTGAGTAAACTTCTTTTAATATCAGAATTCTTATTCCCTTGCACTCTACAAATTTTATTTAAATGTAAACTATGTTGCTCTGCTAAGCAGATAAATGTGGTTTCCTCTTTAAAGGGAATAATTGTTGAAAAAAAGCCAGATTTGGACAATATTTTTGATACCCCACTCATTAGCTGCTTAAATGTCAAAGATGATGTAAAACGAGCTTTATTTCTAGAAGGATTTTTAGTTATATAATCCTCTGTGTAAAAAGGTGGGTTTGACACTATTAGATCATAGGTTTCTTTTTCTTTATTTGTGTCATCTGCAAATTTTTGAAAAGAAGAGTTATAACAATATAGTCTGTCAGACCAATCAGAGTTCTCAAAATTATCTACAGTTTGCATATATGCAGATGTGTCAATCTCTACTCCATCAATAGTTATTGCGCTTGATCTTTGCGCTAACATTAATGAAATTATTCCCGTGCCAGTACCAATATCTAGTATTTTTTTTGGTGAGTTTTCTAATGAACACCAAGCGCCTAATAAAACACCATCTGTTCCCACTTTCATCGCGGTTTTATCTTGATTAACTCTAAAGTTTTTAAATTGGAATGGCTTGTTGCTAATAACTTGTAGTATTAAAATTTAAATATATGAGTTTTAAAATTAACAGATAAAAGGCATCATGACGGATTTATATTATCTTTAAGAAAAAAATTATTCATGAATATATTTTCTAATCATCCAACAGAAGTTTTAATATTATTATTTTTAATTGTAACTTTTTTACAATCAGGAGTTGACAAACTTTTAGACTGGAGTGGTAATTTATCATTTATTAAAAGTCACTTTAAAAATTCTCCATTAAAAAATTCAGTACCAATATTATTGGGAATTATCTTAATCACGGAAATCTTAGCTAGTGTATTAATGATTATAGGGGTTTATCAATTATATACCTCTGAATTAAAAGAAATGGCAATTTTGGGAGTAGAGCTTTCGGCGCTTAGCTTAATCTTTTTATTGGTGGGTCAACGTCTAGCTAAAGATTACGCAGGAGCAATGACTCTTGCAGTATATTTTATAATAACGATAATAGGATTAGTCTTATTAACTTATTAAAAGGAAGTATAGCGACTATTCCAAATAGTTTCATTAAAATTCTTTCCAACTAAGAAGAATAAATAAAAGAAAATAAATACAAATGACTTTACAGCAAACAAAAACAATGTAAAGAGTTCTCCGTCTGTCATACTTTGAAAAATCATTTTTCCTCCAGCGGTAAATAAAACGCTAATAAAAATGGCAAAAAATAAAAGATTATTTAAATTTTTAAAAGGTAAAACAAGTAGTTTTCTAAGTCTATTCATTTCATTTCCCCATTTATGAATTAAATAATAATATCCATTTCCAATAGGAACAAATAAAAGTGGATCATCAGGGCTACGTAACTTAAAAAGTTTTGAAGGAGCTATAATTTTATAGTTTTTTAAAACCGTATTATGTGCTTTTTCTATATCTGAAACAATACGATTAAGATCGGTTGGATACTCTCCTTTAAAAAGATTGGTGTCTAAAAATCGAAGTCTGTAATCCACACAAATTTTTTCAATTGTCTTTTCATGAAAAATTTTAGTGGAATCCATTTTTTCAAAGTTCAGACTATTAAAGCTAGTATCATTTTTTAATCTTAAGCTGTTTTTTAGAGAAGATTTTTTTAGATCGTTCTCAGCCCATATTTTTTTTAGTACTTCGCTTAAATTATTGGAGGTCGTGTTTTTTTCTCTTTCTTTGAGTAATTCTAGATGTATATTTAGTTTTTGCATAGAAAATTAAAAGGCAAATTTAGAAAATAAATATTGTGTTAAGTGTTAAAATAAAAATAAATTTTAGGTATCAATAAGTATTTCAATAATGGTTCTCTATTTTTGTGATCTATTATTATAAAAATTAATATAGGCATGAGAAATCTAATTATAATTGGACACCCAAACATTGAATCATTTTGCTACAATGGAATATTTAAAACTATAAATGAAGAATTGAGTAAAAACAATGAAGAAATAGAAATTATAGATTTGTATCGTGATGACTTTACTAGACCTAGAACTAATTTAATTAAGAAATATCAAGATCTTGTAACATGGTCTGAAAGAATGTATTTTGTTTCTCCCGTTTGGTGGTTTAGATTAACTCCTAGAACGGAAATATTTTTTGATGAAGTTTTTGAACCTGGTTTTGCCTACAAATTTGTTAATATTACAAAACTTTATGCTTATCCAAAACCTTTTTTAGGTGACAAAATTGTTAGAACTTATGTAACACACGGAGCTCCTGCACTTCCTGTTATAACTCTTTATCTGAATTCTGTAAAATTGAGATTAGTTATGGGGGTTTATTCTTTTGTTTTTGGGTGGAGTTTATCTCTATTTACTAAAACTAAACAATTCTGGTCTGTGCCTTTTGTTTCCGATAAAAAGCGTGAAAAGTATCTAAATACAGTAAGAAAAGATATTAAAAGAGATATTAAAAAATCTTAAATTATCTATTAAAAACTATGGAGTCAGAAATTTCTTGGCATTTTTTTGCAACACTTGAATCGATCAAAGTATAATATATTTTTTTTCCATTGCTATCCTCTCCGTAATATCTATTCGATAATCCAATTGAAGATTGATTACTTAACGTTGAAAACATAACACATGCTGCAAGATAGGTTCCATTTGCATTTTGATGTTTATTATCCTCTGACAATAAATTATATTTTGGATATTTTAACTTGAACTTATCAAATGCTTGTCCAACAAGAATTAATATACTCGATTCAGAAACTCCAGATTCAATGAGGTTTTTTTCAACTAAGTTTTGTTCAGATAAATCTCTTTCTTTGACCTCTATTTTGGGATACATCCATGTTGAATAAATATATGTATCTACATTAGAGGAGATTATTCCCTTAAACTTGTCATGATATTTCTTTGTAGTATCAATTGCTAGTACTGGGAATGTACTATTGTCTTGAAAAATTACCTTTGAAAAATTATTGCTTAATATTAATTGTTTTGTTGATAGCATTTTTTTTTCAAACCAGTGTTGCTTTAGCGTTGCTCCACTAGCGGTAGATTGAACAACATTCCAATTTAAGCTCCTTTCAGTTGCCATCATTTCAACAATAGATGGGAGGTTCCAATAAAAAGTGAAGCTATTACCAACAAATAGGATATCTTCACTAACATTACTTTTTTCTTGAGCAATTATAAGTGTTGATGTTAATAAAAAAAATATTAATTTTTTCATATACTCAAATTTACAAAATTTAGTTTTTACTTACTATTTGAAATAGAGCATGTTCTTGTTGTAAATCTTCTATTTTTTTTATTTAAATACTTCTAAACCTCCTTACACTAGTCCACGCAACTCTTTTAGTTCTGCCTAAATATGATTTAGTTACAATTCTATCATTAAATTCATTTCTTACTGAATTTAATTGAGCATTTCCGTTGTCTTGATTTTTCATTATATAATCTTATTAAAAATAATTCGGGCGCGAAAATAATATCAAAAATTGAATTTATATACTTTTTTTTCATAATTTTTTAATAAAAAAGATTAAAGGCAGAGTTTAGTTTTTTATAATCATCCTAATTATGATGTTTTTAAACAAACTATTAGTAAATTAGAATCTAAAATAATTATAATGAAAAGAAAAGTAAATGCAATATGGAAAGGTGATGGTTTAGATGGAAATGGTGTTTTAACTGCTCAAAGTGGAGCTTTTAACAACATGCCATATAGTTTTAAGACTAGATTTAAAAATGATGACGGTACACTTGGGACCAATCCAGAAGAGCTTATAGCTGCGGCTCTTGTTGGGTGCTTTAATATGAAATTGAGTTTTGTCCTAAATGAAGCTAATTTTAATCCTGATAAATTAGATACTGATGCACTTATAACTTTTGAGGATGGAAAAATTCTTTCAATAGACTTGAATTTGAAAGGAAAAGTTCCAAAAATAAGTGCCGACAAGTTTGTTGAATTTGCAAATGAAGCTAAAAATGATTGCCCTATTTCTAGCGCTCTAAATTGTGTGATTTCTGTTACGGCATCTCTAGTTTAAACCCAATTTAATCTTTAATTTTAAATTAGAATGATATAACTCTGGCTTATGTGAGCTGCTAAATTACCCATTACTAAAGAGTTAGGTAGATTAACCTACAGATAGCATAAACAATAATAATTATTAAGATTTTTTTTCTGTTTTTAAGATACCATTGCATTTACTCCTAATTTGTTATTTAATCTTGACGCTATTTATTCATAGCTTCATAGCAAAGTTGTATGAGTTTAATAAACTCTGGGTTGCCGTCGTTTCTTTTTTGAATTTCCTTAATTTTCACATTAATAGCTTTTGCTTTAGCATTAAGTGCTTCCACGTCATCCGCGGCAGCACCTTCATTTATAGCATTACTCACCTCACTAATAGCGAATTTAATATTAGATACAAGTTCACAAACTTTTTTAGCATCAGATTTAACACTAATCTTTGGTTCTGTAACTAATTTATCTTTTGATTTAGTGTTTTTTTCACAAGAAGAAATAATTAATATTAAAGCAAAAAGTAAAGTAGATTTTTTTAATAATTTTTTCATAACTACAATTTACAAAATTTAATTTTTACTTAAACTTTGTAAATATAATTTGCTTATGGTTCAGCTTATAAACTATTCTTCGTTTACCTCGCATTTACATGCCTTCTTAATAATCGTTTCTTTTCTTCTTGAACGGCAGGGTGCCTTTTATGACCCCATATTTTATCTCTGGCAGCTCTAGAACTTTGCTGTAAGTCCACAATTGGTAGTGGATAAGCCTCTCCGATCAAAACGCCACAAAAGGTTTGTTCCATGGCTGTCATGGTCCAAGGTTCATGAATATATGCTACTGGTACGTTTGCTAATTCTGGAATCCATTTTTTTATAAAAACCCCTTCAGGATCATGCTCTTTAGAGTTTTTGACAGGATTGTATAAACGAACAGTATTTATTCCTGTAGTTCCTGCCTGCATTTGAAACTGAGGATAGTGAATACCAGGTTCATAATCTAAAAACTGGCAAGCAAGATGGTAGGTCCCTTCACGCCAATCTTGGTCTAAGTTTAGTGTTAAAAAAGACACAACCATAGCACGCATTCTAAAATTAATCCAACCTGTAGATTCAACAGCTCGCATGCAGGCATCAACTAAAGGATAGCCTGTATTGCCTGTTTTCCATGCTTTTATATATGCATCATTTTTTTCATGTAGCAAAATCTCATAACCACTATTAATACACTCTGTTTCATATCGACACTCCATCTCAAATTTTTGAATAAAATGACAATGCCAATGTAGTCGGGTAAGCATGGCTGAAAAGGCTTTGCTATTTCTAGTCCCATTGGGGTGTGTTCCAATAAACTGAAAAGCTTGTTTGATACTCATATTACCCCATGCCAAATAAGGGGATAAGCGGCTACAAGATATTCTACTTTCCATAGGTTTGGATATATGTCTCTGATAGTTAAACCCACGTTGATTAGTGAAGGACTTTAAGTACCTCCAGGCATTTTTTTCTCCTGGTGGTTGGTAATGATTTGGGTACTCTTTTAGTTTAGACTCTAATATTGAAGGCATTAGAAAGGGGTGTTCTAAGCGCGTTTCTTTAGAAATTGTATATTTATTTTGAATAACTGATGTATGCATTTTAAGATACCATTTTTTATTCCAGTCTTCTCTATTTTTAATGCCTCTTACAATGCCATCTCGTTGTGATTCTTCCCAGTTAATTTGATTGGACTTACAAAACTGTTTTATTTTTTTATCTCGTTCCCAAGAGCCTTTGATTCCACTTTCTTGATAGCTAAACACAGAAATTATATCTAAGTCATTAATTAAATAATTAAACACCTCTATAGCCTCTCCATAAAACAACTCAACTCGTCTATTAAATTCACTTAAAACTTTATCTAAATTAACTATTGAATGGTATACGAACTGCAAATGTCTTTGACTAGTATCTGGATACTCAATTCTAGAAGGCTCAAAGAGATAGATAATCAGATAAGGAATCCCAGCACATTCAGCCTTTAATAAAGGAGCATGATCTTGAGAACGAAGGTCCCGTTTTAACCAAACAATATTTACAGCTTTTGAACTCAATACTTAATTTATTTTTTTCATAGCCGAAATTTACAACATTTAGTGTTTAATTAAACTATATGAAAAAAATATACCTATAGCTTATGTTTGTTTCTGATACTTTTAAATGTGTTTAAACTTCCCTTTTTTAAAAAAATGATATAACTTTGTAAAAAAAATTTATGTATAAATTTAATACAAACGATTATTTAGTAAGAATTCCATTGTTTGTAATTTTCTTTTGGTTTGGGTTTTTGAAGATAATTAATCTCTCTCCTGCCCAAAACCTTGTTATTGATACTGTTTATTGGATGCCATTTTTTAAAGCTGAAACTTGGACTATCATTATTGGCTACTGGGAAGTCGTAATTGCTATTTTATTTATGTTCAAAAGGACTACTTTTATTGCTATGGTATTGCTGCTATTACAAATGACTGGTACATTTTTACCACTAATTATTCTACCTGAAGTCACTTTTCAAAATTCAAATCCTTTTTTACCAACTTTAGAAGGACAGTACATCATTAAAAATATAATAATAATCACAGCTGCTTTAATAATTGGAGGGAGTAAACTAAAAGTAAATATTTTTAAAAGGAAATAGTGCCAATTTGTTCATTAACAGTAATTATTTCAAGATCACCCAAGAATTAATAAAGCGGAGAGAATTAAAAAAATTTTTGATTTATTTTTTAAATTTGAATATGAATAACACTTGGCCAATTTCATACAAACAGAAAATCGAGTCATCAACTGAGGAATTGTGGTCTTTAATTATCAAACCAGGGAATTTAAATTTAGTTCACCCTTTTTGTAAATCAAACGAGATAATTGAATGGAAAAATAATCATTACAGTGATGTATTAATTTATTTGAATGGTTTAATTTACTTCAGAGAAATAATAAAACTGAATAATAACAAAGGTTATACCTTATTGATCGGAAAAAAAAGAGGAAAGAAATCAAAAGTTATTTGGGAAATAACTAAATCTGAAAAAAATACTTATTTATCAATTACAATTTATCCATACCTTCTTAATTCTTGGCCCAAAATTTTTTCATTTATCCCCTATCATCTGATTATTAGACCTTTTCTACAAAAATATTTATTTTCTGTTATTGGAGGAATTAATTGGTATTTAGTTAATAAAACTCCTGTCCCAAGAAATCATTTTGGAAAACATAAATGGTTTTCTAAACTTTAATTTTTGAATTGTCTAATTATTCAATTTGTGGAAGTTTAACCTAGTTGCGTGGTTTAGAAATAGCTGGATTAAAAAAAGAAGATAAGCCTATGATTTTATTAAAGATAAATTATACCTAAAATTATTAATATTAAAGGTAAGAAAAGAAAAAATTGACTGATAATTCCACAAAATATAAATTCACTCAATTGATAAATTCCTAATTTAGTGCGGTCTTCTTTTTGCGTAATCTTTACTAACTGATTAAAATCCATTTGCATTAATTCAGACCTACTTAACCCCAAGTCAATTATTCCAATTTCATTTAGCCCTTTTTTAAATCCTTCAAATACTGTTTTTGGATGGATTAATAAGGAATATCCAAAAGCTAAAAAAATAAAAATATTAATTGGAAAATACTTGTAAAATCTTGTGCCAACTTCCCATCCGGCAATAAAAGCCTCCCCTTTATTTGAGGTGTCACAATTATTTAAAATATGTTCAATATCGTGAATATGGACAACGTTCTTACGAAACTTTGGATTTGGAACGGGAATATTAAACACCCCTAACTTAACATTAAAAGTATTTTTGGCAATTCCCCCATTTACAGCTAGTCCATTATTTAAATAAAATTGATTTAATAATTTCTCTAATTTCATTTATTAGGTTGTTATTTATAAGTAAAATTTACAAAAAAAAATTAACTTAAACTTTCTGAAGAAAGTCTAACTACTTGAAAACAAAAAACCCCTCAATAGATTACTATTTACTACAATGTAGCTTTTTGCTTCACCATAAAGAAGGGTTTAGAAGTTGCTGAATTAAAAGAAGAAGATATGCCTGTGGTTTTAGTTAGTCTGGATTACAATTAATAAAATTTGGCTTCTTAGATTCTGGCCAATTGGTTATGCCGCCAAAAAAAGAATTACAATTGGTTACATTAGAAACGTCCCATCCGCTTAAGTCCATTCCTTCAATATATTTATCGCCATTATTAGAAAAGAATAGCATTCCCATTTCAGTTACATTGCTTACGTCCCAATTATTAATATTCGGATTAATAGTGTCTAAAACAAAACCTGCTGAAATATTTGTAAAATTACTCGTATCCCAATTACCTAAATCCGACTCAACAGGCTTGTCTGAATAAAATATCCCTTGTACATCCTTAAAGTTACTTACGTCCCAGCTTTCAATTCCTTTGATGGGCGCAAAACCAACTCCTGAAACATTAAAAATGGCGGCAAACTGTGAGTCTGTTGTATCGCTAACAAAAGTTGTTACGACTTTACTAAAATCTTGTCCCGTGTTTATCCATTCTTTTAAGGAAGTTAAATCAACTGTGGTATAAGTTTCCCCATTAAAGTTTGCTGTTGTTCCTATAGGAACCCAACCCTTTGCCTTAATTGTTACTCCATTGTCTGCTAAATAAAATGGCAATTCTTCTTCTTCGCTAGAACAAGATAAAACAAACAAGGTTATAAATACTATTAACTTTTTCATAACTCCAATTTACAACATTTAGTTTTTACTTAAACTGTATGTAATTACTTCCTTTAGATTGGTTTTTTTTAAAATCATTATATTTAGTTTAAACTATTTGTTAAGATTAAAATGATATTTAACTCTACATACACAGACAAAGAAAAAGAATTAGAAGTTGAAAAATTGATAGGTAAAAAATATAGCCTTTTCAGTTCAATAAAATTTAATGGAATCGGATCAAAAAGATTAATAATAAAAGAAACTAGTCCCAAATTCAAAAAAATTATCATTCAAAAAAATGACTTGATTTACTCAAATATTGAACTTAGATATAGAGGTATAATAGTATATGTAGCCGAAGGGTTAAATAGGTTTTCGTGGGTAATTCCTTATTACAAATTAGTTATATACAAAACCCCTAATTACAGTATACACTCAGACGGTAATTTTATAAAATTTAGTAATGATTTAAACTTTAAAGAAAATCTGAAATTTTTTAAAAAATTAATAAACCATAAAGCAATTTACGATAGAAGTCTTTAAGTAGATATGCCTATGGTTTAGTAATTAGCCGAAAATTAAACCACCACCAATTAAGGCTACAAGAACAATAGCAATGACTATAAGAATCTTTTTGCCTTGTTTATGAGTTGTGTTAGAGTCTCCCAATCCACTATCTATTCCCATTGTCCTAATTTAAAATTCTTTTTAATTTTTTTTGGGTTTTACCATCTTATTTCATCGCACCTATAACTGGAGCTCCTAGAATACCACAAACGCAATACTCATTTGTCAGGGCAACTAATTCAGAAAACATAGACTCTCTCTGCTGGCCTAAATTCATATGTAATCCAGCTCCTTCAGGACCGTTGTATACTTCTGTGATTCCGTAAAGGGTGTTTCCCGTTTTACCGCTTTCGGGGTCTAAAGGATTATTTAGTTCTGGAGATTTTAATACAGCATAACATAATATTATAGGCTCAATATCACCATCAACGTGATGACTCTCTCTCATAAATTTCTCGTGTGTTTCTAAAAATGATTCCATTCTAGCAGTAGCATTATTTGGCACTACAAATCCTACGTGAAATCCTATACATCCGTTTTTAATTTTCATAATTCTAATTTTAAAAGTTCTTTGAAATATTAAAAATCTTTAAATAAATACATTATAAATATTTGCTTTTGATTTATAATAAAAATGTTAATGTTTTAATTTTTAATTAAACTATTTGAAGAAGATAGCTGTGGTTTAGTTACAATCAGAGCTTAATCTCCAGTATTGTCCTCCATTTTCAAAAAACATTTTCCCCCCATCACATTCGAACGAAACTATCTCTTGTATTCCATCTATTATTAA
>Ga0209199_1004939_pt1 | contig 11923 bp, 9 predicted proteins | sample COGITO_mtgs_1105_7_FD_184805 | JGI IMG/M metagenome (GOLD analysis project Ga0209199, IMG submission 184805) | Pelagic marine microbial communities from North Sea - COGITO_mtgs_110523 (SPAdes) (version 2) | ecosystem: Environmental > Aquatic > Marine > Epipelagic ...
TTGAGAAATGTCTAAAATTTGGATTTAAAAATTTTCAGATTTTTTAGAGAAAATCAGTTTTATACCTGTAGTAGTTTCTCAAGGATTTTGACCATAGCATAGGTATCCAACTCACAATATTCTAATAATTGTCTTCTTGTTTCTTCTACGTCACCTTCAAATGTTTTATTTACCATCGAAAGAAAAGTATTGGATGCAGTACTTCCTTCTTTAATATCAAGGTCATTGTATGAGAGTTCTGGAACCAGTGCGGGTAGAACGTACTTTATTGAATAACTTCCTTTCATTTCGGGGGTATAGTACCACTTCTGTTGGAATAGTATCATTAGATCTTTTAAACGATTTACAATCTCTCTCAACTCATTAGAATACTCAGGGAATATATCGATTAGGTCATTGAGTTTTCCTTTCTCAAAACCAATATTGTAGACTAATATATCACTACTGGTGCCACAATCCTGAATCAGTTGTTCTATAAATCCAATTCTTGGATCTTGAGACGGATCTGCGAGATATTCTCTGTGTTCAATTTCAGATGTCGAAGTCTCTTGAATGTGAAGTGAATATTGAAATACCAGTTGTTGGAAGGGTCTACTACCATTATATTTTGGAACTGCAGGACCGATAGTCTCAAAATCTAAAAAGTACAAAGGATATTTCAATCCATTTTTGAAGTTTCTAATCTCTTCAATATCAATATGAGTTGTTCCATTGACTTCAGATTGTACCTGAAGAACCTGATTCGGGTTCAGATCTGTTTGACCAAGGTCAATCTGATCTAATGTGATTACTCCCTTATTATATAAATCAAATTTTTTGTCCTTATTTAGTCTTGAAATATTAAAAACTGAGTAGTTAGGGATGTGTTTCCAACACGTTCCTTTGAAATCACAGTCGTAAGGATCAGAACAATGATTCCCAATATCTACATTTGGTAATTCAGGACTTTCAATGACATTTTTGAGTCTTCTAACTTCATTTGGTATTTGCGGGAGAAACTCTAAAACTTGATCATATACCGATTCAATGGTAAACAATTGATGTATATCTAATTCTCCATCTTTTGTGTACTGATTATTGATATGGACGATCGATATATCTTTAAGGTCAACTCCAGAATTTGTAATTGTATAATATTGGATGGCAGCATCCTTGATGTAGATCTCGGATACCTTAGTAGAACTTTTCACCTCGTACGCCTTCCAGCCTTCATCATCTTTTACCAAAATGTCTAATGCAGCAAGAACATCATTGTATAGGAAAGTAGCTTCATAGATGATTGACTCCCCCTGAGAAATAAAATCTTTTGTTTTCTCCACTGACTCAACCATTTTAAAATGATTTTCAGGAGAAGCGTCAGCACCATTGGGAAATAGTTCTTGTGCCAATAAACCAATATTGGTTCCTTGGTCGAACACCGCTTGTAGTGATGAAGGTGTAGGATCTTTTAATCTATAGTGATGCTTATAGAGATATAATGACTTTTCACACTGAAGACCGCGGATAAATGTTGATTTGGAGAGTCTACTTTTATATGCCAAAACAAATTTTAATTTTTATTAACAAACACTTCATTGTAATCTTCTCGAGTTAGGACGGTATCAAAACCACCCACTGATTGTCCTTCGTGTTTATTGATTCCTGTATATTGTAAGCTGGCATCTTCATACCTTTTGAACTTATATACCGCATCATTCATCACTGAACTGTTAAACACACCAAGGCTAACAAGTAATTCAAAATCAGACATCTCTAAACCTGTGACTTTTTTAAATAGACCAGGCTCCAATTGGGTGATTACATCCTTTAAACTATGTTCTCTATAATCTGTTAGATACATGAATACTGGAATTCGAGTCGCAAATTTTATTAGTTTATCCTGAATTTTTTTTCGCTGACTTTTATACTCTTTCTCCTCTTTTGAAAGTTCTTTTTTCTTCTTTGGAGTTAACTGTTCCTCGTTTGCTTCTTTCTTTGCCTTTTTTACAGATTCAGATTTATTTATAATTGTCTCTATATCTTGATTTAATGATCTAAACCCTTCAATACTCATTAATGCATCTAACGCATCTTTATTTTTCATTAAACGTGCTAACGTTGAGTTGTCTACATTCACTAACAACGCAGACTCCCATCTTCGGGCAAGTAAGGTAGCTGAGGTGCCACTCATTGCAATATCTAACACACCTGCTGCATCAACTTGTTTCATTGAACTTCCGTCGTATGCTAATACAGGTAAAAAATGTATAAATTCAGCAACATTCTTTTCAGGGTTTGATTCATTAATATTCAAACGACATGCATAATCTGCAACCTGACTTAGTGCTCTGTTTGGTGCAAAGTCGAAAACATAACACTCTTTTTTTATAATTTCTACTTTGTTGGGAGATTCTCCATCAGGGTTTTTGATTGCCCAAGGAGTTTGCACTCTAAATGCGGCTTGAAAATATGTTTCTGGACTCGAAGAGTTTCGTAGCATTAAAATACCTGTCCATGGTTTAACTGATACACCTGTTGTGAGTTTTCCGCACGAAAGTGTAATCGTCTTTGATTTTAATGGGTTTCTCATCTTATCCATTACTGGAGGTAACGCATCTACTCCGATACCAGCACTTGTTCCAGCTGCAACTATAATCTCATAATCCTGATAAAATAAATTATTCATTTGCATCATCAAATTTTTCATTGCGTGACATGATGCAACAGTTGGTAAAAACCAAAAGGTGTGATTTAAAATACTTAATAACCTTGAATCCGAAAAAGGCATTGGAGGTTTTTTAGCACCTAATTTTAGGTTGTCTAAATTGGTCTCAGCGTAGTTTCCTCTAATTAAATCTAACCATTTTTGAACCTCGTTTTCCATTTTAAAACGAGCATTTTCCTTTTCTCCAGTTGCGGCAAAGAATACATTTAAATCAAACTCATTAAACTCGCCACCAAGTGCAATTTCTCTTATTGAATCTGGCATTTGATAGGTAAGCATAACCATGCGTGGTAAAGTTAAATAAGGGTTGTCTTTACCTTTCCATTTCTCTTTAGCATTCTGTTCATCTGAATATGTCCAATTAAAGATTTGTTCTTCAATAAATTCTCCAGAATTGATGGCCCTGAATGGTGTTCCTGATAAATACAAAAAGTGATCGGTTGTAATAGGTATAATATCAGCGTCAAAGTTTTCTACTTTACCAATTTTCTTTTCAAACTCAATTAAATCTTCGTCTTTACCGTCCTCATATAACTCATTAAATAATCCTTTGGAATTTTCATTCCAGGCACCAAAATGATATTCATCAAAAACTACACAATCCCAGTGCGTAGCATGTACCCACTCGTTTTTAGTTTTAACACCTCCAGTTGAGGTGTTTTTGCCCAAGTAATCTTGAAAAGAACCAAAGCAAACAAAGGGTTTGTTGGGATCTATATCATCATAGGTATTACCATTTTTACTTACAAATTGCCATCCTTCAAAATCGACGTGCATCATCAAGTCTTCTTTCCATGCATTCTGAACAGCTGGTTTAAACGTTAATACTAGAACTTTTGACCAACCCATTTCTTTTGCCAACTGATAAGTGGTAAATGTTTTACCAAAACGCATCTTAGCATTCCAAAGAAATTGTGGTGCTGCCTCTAAATTCTCTTTTAGGTATTGTTTAAAATAGTGTGTAGTTTTTTCAACTGCAGTCTTTTGTTCAGGACGCATGGAAAAGTCTAGAGAACGATTTTCTTCATTTATCTCACCACTTTTTAAAGCGATGATGGCAGCGCTTACATCCTCTACAGTACATTCAAACCATTCTCCCTCTGGGTTGTAAAAACCTTTATTGCGTAGGTAATTATGAATGTCATGATCTGAAAATGCTGATCCATCATTACGCATAGCATTTTCCTCAAAGACAATGCTAAATGCGGCTCTGGTGGCACCAATTTGTTCTGTGACTCTTGCCAATGCACTTCTGTTGGTTTGACCAACTTTTAATTGTCCTTTTCTTGAACTATCGTTTGGTAATTCATAGGCATAAATAGTTGGGGTAACATCTGATTTTTTTGGAAAAAAGGTAGTTTTCATATTAATCAAAATCTCTTATAATGTTTGAAATGTGTGAGGATTCTTCTTCGCTTAATCCAAAATATTTAAACAACAATTCATCTGTCCATAATTTTTTGTAATCAAGAAAAGGGACAAATGCAAAACTTGATTTTGATATATTCATTGATGAGAGACATTGCTTCAATAAAAATCTCGGGAATTTTAATCTCATAAATGATGCAAAGTTATTAGCTTCTTCTTTGGTGTTAAATGTTGAAAGTAGTAAGTAGGTCTCACTATTAATTTCATCAGGATTTAGAACTCTACTTTTTGTAATTACCCTGTATCCTATATCTGGTGTCACGTCTACTTCACCATTGCTAGGTACAACTTTTCCTATTATAACTTTATACTTATCTATTTGATTAGCGTTAACTAAAACTTTATCCCTTTCAATAAAACTAAACCCTTCGCTGGTCAAAAGTTTTAATTTATTTTTATTTTGGTTTTTGCTGCCTCTCGCAAAAGATCTAAATCCAAAAGGGCTACTTTGAAATACCTTATTTGATAAAACTTCACATTCAGAGGATATAACTTTTTCAACTATCGAAATAGCCATATTACTTCTAATAAATATTGAATAATCGTTCAGGGATCTTGTCATCTTTAATCTTTCCCCTTGATTTACGTTTATGACTTCACATTGACCAGAGTAGTCTCTATTCCACAAAAAATAATTTACTCCACCAGCAATATTTACGCCTGGGAAACACTCTTTACTTGACATAAAATCTACAATGACTTGGATCCTATTATCATTTAACATATTTTCTCTAAAGTTGTTAAGACCTCTTCCGCCAGCAAACCATCTGGATGGTATTATCATAGATAAAAAACGAGGATTTAATTTTTTAGCTTGTTCAACAAACTTATTATAAAGTGGAATTGCGCTTGTTCCCATCCCACTTCCACCATCGCTAAGCTGATAAGGTGGGTTTCCAATAATCACATCAAATTTCATATTAAATATATTTTGTGGCTTGTCAGTGTGAATAAACTGATAAGCATAAGTTTCTAAATCATTTTTTCTACTGTATTCACTTTCACTGGCACCACAATAGACACATTTTCCGTTTTTCCATGTATGCTCAGTAAGTTCGTATTTTATATTTCCTTGTTCGTTTTCAAAATCAGTACATACAGAATATTCTCTGTTGGCATATTTAGAACAATACGTACTTCTTCTTGCTAGTAAAGAAGTAAGTTCAGTGATGGCAATTCCATACACTTGTTTTGTGAAAATATGATTAATACGTTCTTGTTGGTTAGTAATTTGGTCTTTTAGACCTTTATTTAATCGTTTGGCAATTTCTCTAAGAAAAGCCCCAGATTTTGTCACGGGATCAAGAAAGGTGGTTTCTTTGTTTTGAAATAACTCCTGCGGAAGCATATCTAACATTTCATTGACCAGTTTAGGAGGAGTAAAGACCTCGTCATTGCTCAAATTTGATAGACAGGATAATACGTCAGGATTGTAATTTATATTAAGCATATTCTGCAATTTTTAAAAAATGAGTAATTGGATAATCTTTTACAGGTTCGTCTATTGCTGAAGGATTACCTTCGTCATTAAACATAGAGAATTGATGGGTTTGTTCAACTAAAAATTTAAAGACATAATCACGTCTTTTAATCATACTTCCGTTAATTGCTGACCATTCTGAAAAAACAATTGGTTCTTTGGTTTCAGGATTTGTAAAATCAAGTGCATCTCCCCATAAAATATTTCTATTCAGTAAAAATTTTACAGACCCTCTACAGTCTTCTTTACAGTCAGTTTTGTATAATCTAGTATAGATTCCGTTAAAGATTACAAATAATCGATCACGACATTCTATTGCATTGTCTTGCAAGATATCAACTCCGTATATACTAGAAATTGCAATGATGGCATTGCGTTCAAATTCAATTTGACTTTTTTTGTATCTATCTATAACGATTTTGAGTTTTCTGTTCAGTATTTCAATAAGAAAGTTACCTGTACCACATGCAGGCTCTAGGAATCTAGAATCAATTCTTTCGGTCTCCTGTTTTACCAGATCTAACATAGCATTGACTTCACGTTCTGAAGTAAAAACTTCACCGTGGTTAGCTACTCTTTTTTTTGATTTAACTTGATCTGACACAATTATTTTATTAAATCTTTCAAATTAACATCTAATATTTTTGCAATTTCACCTAATACCTCTAAGCGTGGCTGTTGACGGTTTTGAACATAACTGTTTACAGAATTAAAACTTTTACCAAGTTTATCAGCTAACCAGATTTGTTTTATCCCTTTTTGCTCTAAAACCTCTTTAATACGGTTCATGACTTCAAATTTTATTTAAACCAAATTTAATATTTTTTGTGTAAATACACAATTTTTTGTTATGTTTATACTAGATAAAATAGTGTATAATTGAGCCAGAAAGTCATTAAAAATAATCAGAGCGTTGTTCCATTCTTTAGTGAGAGAATGAACTTTATTCGTGGGCTAGATCCATTAGGTCTTCAAAACACTTCTGATTCGACCTTTTCTATTCTTTTACCAGGTCTTAATAATGTAACAGGAAGAATTCGATACTATAGTTTCTATTGTTGGCTTTTGGATGAATACAGTAAACGTTATGGTAGCACAGATCCAAAAAAACAAAGGAAATTTATTAGAATAGCGGAATATATAATTGCATTAGGTTCTCAGTTTTATACTGGTAACAATAGTAGTATTCCTGGAAGCAATTATGCAAAACTTAAAATACAGAACAAAGAAATACACCACTATGATTTAAATTCAGGTGTTTATAATACCGATGGGAGTACAGTAAATACCTATTGGAAATTTCCATGGGGTGCTTTCGGGCAGTATTACTTAGGATCTATGCGAGATATTGGAATTATAATTAATCGAGATAATGAAGGTGGTATTTATACCAGAACCAGTTCCAAAGATGAAGGATTTATAAGTGGTGAAATGCTTGCACAATCATTTGCAATGAACATTGTTTCCGAAAAGTCAGATTTGTTTTTTGATTGTATTTCTAATGGTAAAATAAATGAAGATCAACTTAAGAATCTATTACCTGATTTCAAGCTTACTAATGTTCCCATTGGTAGTAAAGAAGAGAGTCAGTTGATTCAACTTCTAATTCAAAAGGATTACCCTGTAAGAATTGAAGAAGATCCATCATCGTTAAGAAAAAAAACAATATCTCACTTACTGAACTTCTCAAATTCGAAACCAATATCTTTTAACGATAGAGAATTTGTTTACACTGCTTACAACCAAAAAGGAGTTAGCAGGGATAAAGTTGAAGAAAGTTTATTTGGCTGGTATTATTATCAGTTTAATGAATTTTGGCATTATGCAAATACCTCAATATTAAATGGTGTATTAGATTCACTTGAAGATTCTTACGGTCCCAATTGGACCCCATTAAGACAACTTGTTGATGGTATCGGAGAATCAGTGATTGATTTGTTTAAAACTGAAAATTTATTAGATGATTCTGATGACAAGGTCTCTGAGGTTTTATCAAAACTTGAATTAAACGAACATAATTTATTTCAAAAGATTTCAAAGACTAAAAAAACTGTAAAGGTATTTTATGGAATCCTACTAATCTTCTCAACATATCTAAATAATCAGGCTAATCTGATATCATTGAAAGATTATGGAGACAAAAATGACCTGGGTAAAGATGGGGAGGGGTCAGGATATTTTTTAACTCAATTCAAAGTAAAAATGTCAATGTCGATTTTTGATTTTGTCAAGGAGTACATTTTTAAACACATTATATACAGGCATCAATATGTAGCGTTTAAAAAAATAGGTGCTGAGGGTAAATCAACTCAAAAGTTTATTATTGAAGATCATCATATACGATATCTTGGAAATTTCGAAGCGGCATACACTGGCCCAAGGATTGGAAACCTAATATCATTTCTTAAGGATCTCAACATTTTGTCATCTGACAACCAGCTGACTGAAAAAGGAGTTTCTGTGTTTAATCAAATCTCATCAAATGATTAAAAGAAGAAATATATTGGATCTTATTGGTCAAAACAGGAGTAAATATCATTCTTGTATTCTTACATGTTATTCATTTGATTTTTCTTTTTTTGAGGAGAGGGTCCTACCTACATTGAGATTAGCAAACATTAAAAACGTGAATGTATTAGCCGATGGTCACTATTTAGAAATGGCGCAAGAGGCTACAACAGGAAGAGAATTTAAACACAACAAGACATATAATTTTCACCCCATTTATGAAACTGGAGTTTTTCATCCAAAAATTATCCTTTTAACTGGTGTTCGTCATGGTTTACTAATCATTGGATCTGGAAATATTACATCATCTGGTTTAAGTACCAATGATGAAATTTGGGGTGCATTTCATCTTGATAATATTGGTAATGAAAATGCACCATTATTTGGCGCTGCATGGGAATACCTGAAACCGTTTTTAGATAAGTCACTTGGTTTTATCCCTCAAAAAATTGAATGGATGAAAAAGTATTCCCCCTGGCTTAGTGATCTTCCAGTTACTCCAGATTGGATTAAACTTAAGAGTCTAGGACTTGAAGTTAAATTTCTTAGCAACTCTAACGGCAATTCAATATTCTCTCAATTGTCAGCTAACATCTCTAGCTCTGATGTTGATAAGCTTACAATTATAAGTCCATATTTTGATAAATCTGGCGCACAAGTTAAACAGTTAATCAGTCTTTATTCTCCACAACAAACCTCTTGTTTAGTTGATATAAACTCAGGAACTGTACCATCAGAATTAGATAATAAAAACCGTATTGATTTTTATGACTGGGCAGAGTGTCGAGACGATTATGATAACACATTTAATAGGTTACATGCAAAATTGTTTCATTTTGTAGGAGAAAGTACAGAGTATCTTTTACTTGGTAGTCCTAATGCGACTATTGCCGCTCTCGGTCTTGGAAGTTCAAACGCAGCAAATGCTGAAGCAGCAATTCTTCTAAGAAGAAGTATAACAGAAGGTACACTATTAGACGACCTTAAGATTAAACTTCCGCAACAAACAGTAAATGTTAAAGGTTTTAAAAGTAACGGAATCAACGTGGGATCTATTAAAAGAATTAAATATGAATATAGAATTCTTTATTCTGAACTGAGATCTAATGAACTGACCATATTTTTCAAAGATGGAGATATTGACATTAATATGATTTCAGTTCTTGATAGAAATGAAAACCGAACTGAATCAAAAATCAAAGAGGTAAAAGAAAATATCATTATAGTCTATGTTACAGATCCTGATGATGTCTTTAAAATATATGTTGAAAACGAGGGGGAAAGAATAAGCAATTACTCAATCGTTCATAGATTGGAGGGATTACTTAGGTGTAATCCTGACCCAAATCAAGAGAAATTGGACGCCCTGTTAGAAAACGATTTTATTGACGGAGAGGGAATAACAGATCTACTTCAATTTGTTGATTACAATTGGGCAGACGATCAATCAGAATCTATAAAAAAGGTATTTAATCATAGTACTGGTGCAGTTAGAACTGCAAGTGAAAATCAAGATGATAAGGAATATGAAGTTCTTGATGCCAAACAATTCAATAAGGTCAGTACTGAATCATTATTGAGACAGAGTGGTGAACTTTCTAACTCAACGGTAAAGATTGCTGAATTTCTAAATTTATTTTCTTCAGGGATGGTTATGGGTAATGAAGAATTTAGAGAAAGTGAGGAACAAAGACTTTATGAAGATGAGCAGCAGCAGGGACAAGGTGATGAAGTTGACAAAAAACCTAAGAGAGTTAAAGGGAGTAAAGAAAAAACCGCCATATCTAAATACTTTAAAAAACTTGATAGTGTTTACTCAGCATCTCTTTCTACATTCATGAAATCAAAAGTCACGAATGATCTTCAAGGCGATAAAATAACCATAAGATCTTTGTCGAGTATACTAATTGCTATACATCTGATTTATTTAAAATTTGGAAAGAAATATAAGGTACTCACTAGTGAAGTAGATCAAGACGGTGGATTTGTTACTAAGGAAGAAACCTACTTGAATGTTGGATCTAAATCAGAATCTGTTGAAACAGTAAAAGGATTTTTGATTAATGTTTTTGGGAAGTTTCTTTTAGTTGCAGCGCGCGGTTATAAGGATTATGAGTATGAAATATTAAATCAGAAGTTGTCTAAAAGTCAGGAACAATTATTTCTAAAATCAGTTCTATTGATTCTAAATACTAACTGGAGGAGTTCTGAAACTAAAGACAGAGATATTTTACTTCTAAACTGTTTATACTACATATTAGGTGATCAAATTCTCTTGAAGGAATTTCAAGATGATTTGACCAACAAACTTCAAAATTTAAAGTCAAGAACAAGTTTCGTTAGTTCTGAACTCGAATTACCAATGGTTTGGTTTAAAGACCATCTATTAAAGGACTATTTAAAATGGTATGTGGCATTTATTGATGCAAAAAATGAAAGGAAAAAATTAATATTTCCAGTTTCTAAACTTGGGTACGGTAATATTTTATTCAACAGTAAGATTGGGTTTAATTTTATAAAGAAGGTAGATGCAAGTGAACACACATCTAAACTAAATTTATCGAGATGCGGTTATCCTTTTAGTGATGGAGATTTAGAATTGAAAAAGATCCAGTTTGGAAGTAAAATCATAATATATAATTAATTTTGGGGTATGTGTGATTTGAATGGACCTTTCCGACTCTGTTCTTGTAGTGAGGATATAGACTATTCAAAACCTCATTGGATACTGCGTATGAATAATATCAATGATGGTGAAGAAATGATGGTTACAATTGGAATGATGACTCCAATCAATCTCATAGATAAAATTGAAAGACGAAAGATCTTAAGACGACTTAACACCATAAATGTCTTTGACTTTGAGTATAACCCTAAAGATAATGATCAATTACAGTTAAACTTTCAAGAGTACGATGGATATAAGTTTACTTTTAAAAATGGTAAGTGGAAGATAGAGGAATGGTATGGTGAACACCCAATATTTGAACACCAGAATACCAAAGAGGGAGTAATTGATTCACTTCCTTCAAAATTAAAGGAAGTTTACAAACGTTACCTCGATATTATTGAAGAAGAAGAAATGAACATTGTTCAGTGGGGGTGGACTAAAAACTGGACCTCTGAAAAAAAATTGATAGAATTATTGGAGAAAAGAATTAAAGGTGAAAAAATAGAGTTACCCTAAGGATATTAGCCTTGGAATTAAAAAAATAATATGATGAAAAAATTAACATCTTGAATTCCACTGAGTATCTCTATATCCTTCCCAGCATCCTTGTTCAATTCTATATGTCCATATTTCATTGTAACCATCTATACATACATAAGTGTATTCTACCCAATCATCTCCGTATTGTACAGCATACGGTTCGCTCAATGGAGAACTAGGGTATTCTGAAAGATCACAGTTGTCAGTGTCACAAGAAAAAAAAAGAAGTGATATTAAAACAATTAATCTCATATTTTATTTAAACAATATTTGTGCCACCATAAAAATTTAATTAGGTCCATTTAAATTTTTAAACAATAATTTAGTATAACTATTTTTACAAAAAAACTCATGAAAGTATTGTGATTTATTAGAAAAAGAAAGTCAATAAATTATAAACAAAATTGGCACAAAAACTATAATAACCTTGCAGAAACCTTGCAAATAAAAAAAGTGTATTAATCTTAAAAAAACAAAAAAACCCTACCAATTAAGATAAGGTTTTTTAGTGATCGCGAGAGGATTCGAACCTCTGACCGTCTGCTTAGAAGGCAGATGCTCTATCCAGCTGAGCTACTGATTTACAATTATT
>Ga0209199_1004940_pt1 | contig 11922 bp, 12 predicted proteins | sample COGITO_mtgs_1105_7_FD_184805 | JGI IMG/M metagenome (GOLD analysis project Ga0209199, IMG submission 184805) | Pelagic marine microbial communities from North Sea - COGITO_mtgs_110523 (SPAdes) (version 2) | ecosystem: Environmental > Aquatic > Marine > Epipelagic ...
TGGTGGAATTCTCTTCTTGAAGAGTGTTATGCATTTGCATTTTTTACTGACTTCACATAATATAGTATTATTAAAAAAATGAATATCGAAATAGTCTATAACATAGTCATTTTTTTTACATGAATAGAAAAAACCAGTCGTTGCACAACGCTGAGAAAAAAAATGAAAATTGTTTACGATAACGATGTTGAACGGATAGATGGGTTTTTGAAGAGATTACCGCAGTATAAATGGCCATGCCTTGCATTACAAGATATCAAAACACTTCGTCATTTAAAACGTGCTTGTATTCAACGTGGTATAAATATTTGTGCATTTTTATATAAAAAAGACTATATGCGCGCACTCCACCGTACGACTGAAGAAGAAGAGTGTCCCATCTGTCTTGAACAATACAGACACGGTGAACTGTTGACTGTTACGTTATGTGATCACGAATTTCATTCTTCTTGTCTTCAAGGTGCACTCCATTCGGATTTTGACCAAACGCAAGAAATGCCTCGTTGTCCATTGTGTCGTACAAAAATAAAGTGAAACTCGTTTTATTTTATTCGGTTGAAAAGTATTGCACGTGGTGTTCACAAAGACTCAGCTAAAAGACCTTTTTGATACGACTCGAAATGGGACCGACCGCGTGAGCGGTCCCTTTCATGGGTTGCATCGATGGTATACTCGAGCCAAACGAATCTTGCCCAGGTTTATGAGTTCAATATACAATCCACGCTTTATGTGTAACCGTGTTTCCAATGAACCGTGCATTCGGAAGCTCAATCTCAGATGGAGTAACCACCCACCAATTTAATCCATTATATCGCACGGTAATATTTATACCATTGACATCGTATCGATGTCGTTCGATTGAATTCTGAAAGTGAGATTGCACGTGTTCAATGACAATTTCGCTCATCATTTCCTCAACTTGTCGTATCGTAGCTGACATTTTCGAATGATTTTTTTTTATGTATTCAAAAAATAAAGTTTGAATTTTCAGTGAAATGATTTTCGTTTAAAAGATCCAGTCGCCGAGTTGGGTTTATAACGCAATGCGAGTCGTAGGGCATCGAGTTGGGCCTGGTCCAAAATTTTGGTGATTGATTTGACCCGATCTATCCAAGATGTACCTGAAATTGTACACACTTTATACAGAAATTGATCCATGTGAGGTAATTTAAGGTCAATCGGACGTATAAAGTCGTTACATACGATGTATCGTTCGTCGTTGACACTCTTACTGGTGGATGGCTTTAGAATGAAAACTTCATTGTAGAGGGTTGTCAGCAAAGCGACCATTTCTAATGTAACTGGACGCGCCATACCGAATATCTTGAGAATAAATGCACCACCAACTGCCTGTGTTCGAATGGCTAGGTCGATTTGAGACATCACAAGTGTAGCCGATATTGCTTCAGTTATATGAGGTCGACTGTCATTATCAAAGGCACCGTCGGCGGTAATAAGATCAACTCGTCCAACCTGTTCCGAAATGTGTTCGCGGGCATTTACATTGCATATATCCCCACAGAATGGCAGGTTTCGCATAAGACGAATACGATCATGACGTTTTACGATGTTTGAAAAGGCGGGCGCATGTGTAGCGTCAAGAGACATCACAATGGCGCGAGTCGTCGTAAACTCGGTAACTGTTGCATGCGCAAAGCCGCCAGGTGCTTCACACATGTGAAAGCTGCGCGCGGGTTCGTTCAATGCACAGGTGCGTACAATTTCGATTAATTTGTTGTACGCGCGACTTGCCGGCTGAAAAGTGGGAGGGTGGGTCTGAATGGGGCGATCGATTGCGCTGACTGCGTCGTGCCAGGCATCGGCGCCTCGACGAATTTTGTAAATGCTGACGTTGTTCTTGATCTCTGTCATTTTCTCCTGGATTCGATCATCGATCACATATGCTTGTGGATCTTTTGCCGATTGAATATCAACGGTTTCGATCATGGCGCGTGGAATTTCCCATGGTGTACAATACATTTGAAACTTGATGTTGACTAGTATGCATTCACCTGAATTTTGATGCGTTTACACACATTTTCCCGAAACGCGAGCTGCTATGCATGACCATCGCATCTCTGTTTGCCGTGTTAAGATCGGCTTGTCGTCCCACTGTCCCACCGCTGTGTCAATGCCGAGTGTAGCACGTTCGGTCGTGATCCATGGGCGGTGCACCGTCGGTGCCGCGTGTGCTTCGGTCGGGTTTCGGAGGATGTCGCGCGCGAGTTGCAAGAGCAACCGCCGCCTGGCCGTTTTCTGTTCTTTGGTGAGCGCGGCGTAGGCGGTTTCATCGAGGGGTCAGACAATGGCGCACATGCGTCCTGAAGGTGCAGATTGGCCAGTTCGGTGGCGAGAAAGGTCGCCCGATGCACCCGCGTGACCGCGTCTTCGATGGCCGCTGCATGGGTCCGGTCGGGAACTAGATGTGCCAAACGGCATCCGACCGTATAAGGTCGATTTGGGTCCACCATCTCATTTTCCGCATTCATCTATTCATTTGATTCAAAAAAAGTACCTACCTATATTCTCTAACCGGTTCAGGATATGGTACGAATTCCACCTGTAATATGCTATGACAAGATATTCTAAGACATGGGAGTGGGGTGTAAGGTTGGCAGTTCTACGATGGCCGCGTTACGCATCAACGGGTGATGAAGTGCATGCTTCGCGCTGATGCGAGTTGGTGGGTCCATATTCAGCATAGACAAAAAAAAATGTTGTGTTAGACTGCATGCTGAAGAAAGGATGGGACACTTTGCATTGATAAGAGCAATCATCTGTAGATCGTCCTTTCCGGGAAACAATGGACGTCGATGTGCCATTTCCCAGAGGATACAACCAACACTCCAAATATCAATGGCTGTATTATATCGCCCATTGGTCAAAAACACTTCAGGCGCTCGGTACCACAGCGTCACGACCTCTTTTGTGTATGAATGTTGCCCGCATTGTATTTTTCGAGATAGCCCTGTTCATGCTCAGACAAAGGAAGATGACGAATGTGAAACTTCGAGGTGGGGGGGTCTTTTGAGCGCGGCGTACCAAAGTCGGAGAGTTTGACGATCCCACTCGATTGAATGAGTATATTGTCCGGTTTGACATCGCGGTGGAGGTAGTGCATGTCGTGCATATAATGTAGCGCTATGTGATGGACAGTGGCAGAGATTGAAAAATAGGGTGAGACGAACCTGTATGGAGTGCACATACCTTGCAGCAGTTGTACGATTACACTGCGAATCTGCACCATGTCGAGTTTGCAACCATACGTATATGATCCCAGCGTGTATGGAATGTAGTCCATCTCTAAATATATGTAGTTTAACGAGCTTCGGATACTTAGACAGTGCATCACATTCGGATGACGCAATTCTTTGAACGCATCCAATTCGCGTAAGCACACCGTAGATATTCCAGTTTCGTCCTTATAAAGTATACGTTTAAAGGCGAAGTTTCCAGATTCGATGATGCTTCCATGTGTGCCTTTGCCTATGACACGCATTTGTGTTTTTTTTCTATTTTTTATTGCGTCAAAAACGATGCAAAAAATTCAAATGGATTCTTCAAAATGCAGATACGAGTCCATACATTTATGAACCTACATAAATGGTGGATTCGGCTTTTATTCGCACCGTACATACGACCAAGCAATGAGATTGTATGTCAAATCAGTCTGAAAACGCGCAGTGAGCTCGTACATGTTGTGAGGGCGTCCGATAATAAAGATTACGATGCGTTTTACTTACAGACCTGGCTAAGAAAACAAAGCAAATGGACACGGAATTTACACGTCATCCCTTCGTGTAATATACAGTGGGTGTCTTCGCCAAATCTGTGGATCGTTGTTGTACTGTTTCGACTTCCGTATATGATGTGTAGCAGCATACTCGAATATTTTCATCATAATTTACCACACATTTTCTACAACTACACTAAAGTATATACCACCCGCGCGGAGCCGGGTATAGCTAGAATATCGGAGGACGTGTCCGACAAGAATACCACCAGTCCCCGAGCAGGTATTCTTCGTGGTCGACAGTCGAGGGTGCAAATTCCAGGTCATAACTCGGCATTTACACCATACCATCGGCCACACTCACGATAATAAACGTTCAATCATACGGTCCAAATGTACCCACTCGTATCTGTCGTCGTCTGCGCCCAGTCTCAATCTATATGCAGGCCCAGAACCAGAGGCGCAGCTAGAATTCGACCCTGCATGTGTATGCGATCCGTCAACAGGGTTGACAACGAAGCAAGGTATCGTTGCCACCTCTTGACTTGCATATGAAATTATGTCGTGTTTTCCATGCGCAAACTGGCACACATTACCGTAATTGCACTTGCCATGGCGACTGAATTGGTTACATAAATCGCGTTTAAACTTAGCCGTGTTACACTGCATCTTATTGGAATGGTGCATGTGAATGGACTCACGACTTTGACGGGAATGTATGATGCTATTTTAAAAGTTTTTTGGGGGGAAAAAATTTTCGTTGTGTATTTGAAACACTCGAAAAAATGCACAAATTGGTTCACCTCGATTTTTTTTTCCATTGAAAAAAAAATCAAAAAAAATCCAATGTCACATTCAAAAAAACGAAGCGACTTGGCCACCTCGTGCATTGACGATGCAGTCGCCGGATTGGATCAGAGTATCGCATTGGAACAGTACGAATTTTTAACCAAAGCACGCGATCGCGGGTTGTTGAAAAACACGGCTCATATGACAGTGTTCATTCCGGAAAATGAATACATCTGTAATACATCCGAAGATTTCGAGTTGTTATGGAACCGCCACACTGCAAAAGGTCGAATAAATGTGACTGGCATGGAACAGCAAATTTTTACACATGCAAATCTTACCTATGGAATCTATAAAGAGAACGACGCCGACCAAATTCCGCAGGATAAAATTGCAGGTGTTGAATTCACATTTATCAATGTAAAATCACCACAGTTTGGCAAATACACTTTTCACGGAATACATGGTCTTCTTCCGGATCTTCGACCCAACGTAGAAGGCTTCAAAGTTCGTTATTTGGGCCTTGAATCTGTTGATGTTAAATTTGATCTTGTGCATTTATCACCAGCTCTGTCGGACCGCAACTTGACAATTCTCACTACAATAAGTGACACGATCTTTACGTTACTGGCACCACCACATCAAACTCCATGGATTGACACCGATGTACCAACCGAGTTTGTTATACCCAATGTATCCTCGCCACAGAAAGCAATCGTTTGGTTTTCTGTGTTTGACAACCTCGCCAACTTACGCCTGATCACAACTTCACTTGCCTGGGAAATTGACATATTACCAAATATATATTCTGTTTACAATCCAATCATTACAGACATCCACCCACGAAAGGGACAAGCTGACGACATTGTGTTTATTTGTGGTGCAAATTTTTCAAGTCAAACTGCTCGTATTTTTTTTGGAGACAGTATTGCAAATGTCTATTCCATTTCAGACAATTTAATCAAGTGCTTTGTTCCCCCACAAAATACAGATTCGGATCAACTCGACGTTGATATCACAGTCTTCAATGCAAATGTGTATGTGACTTTCAAACACTTTACATATATTTCAAACCCATAGAATATGTGGCCATATGCTTTCTGGGGAAGACCCGTTGTAATGGTCAAGCATGACAGGTACGAACCGTACACTTGTAAGGTCGGTCGATAAATGCACTGTAAAATATATTCTCGATAAAAGTGCGCAGAATATTACTCTCATGACATGTATTTTTAATACTCTGAATGAGAAAACAAATTTTGTTGTGTTCTGTCAATATGGAATCAACGATGATTGAATTTGAAAATAATAGCGATATTTCAGATGTTCCGATTGATATCGTGGAAAACACAAAAAATTTCATAGATATCGACCATTTCAATGCCAAGACGCCATTATTTTCGGAGTGGTGGCCGGTGACTGCCAAAATACTAATTCATGGACTTTTTTCGACTTCCGACAACCAACGCAAGGCGGCTGAAACTCTCCTGCCAATCCTCGAGATTTTTCCACCGGCTCGCCCCGAACAAATGCGTATGCAAAATGAACAGCTGACCTTGCTTTATGACCTATTAGCATCCAAGTTGCGCATGTATGAACACCACACGACGATGGTACGTGAACGGTGGTGTGAGGCCATCCGTTCGTTTCTCATGCAGGCACGTGTTCTGAACACCCAAATGGATCAGAACGTAATGAGCTTACGGTCACGAGCCAAGTTTCATCTAAATCGAACAACTGACATCTGCAACAGCACAGAAAAACAACGATGTTGGAAAGCGGTAGCACAAATAACCTCACGGTTCCGTCAACAGCTCATCGAAAAACGACGAAACGCACTTGCACTGCTTCGATACCGATGTACCGATATTGCTGCCATCGAACCACCACAACTCCAATCTCTTGATTCAGAGATCGAACGGACAAGAGCCTCGCTCCTGCTAACCAATAAAGAAGCCGTACATAAAATTTACAAGTGTTATTCGGACCATCTTGTAAATGTACAGCACGAAGCTGCGATGCACGTGGCAAAACTGGGTTCTACCGATTGGATTGACGCTCTCAAGGCTGTGAATGCGTCATGAGAAATGTGGAAGTATGGCGTATTGAAAATAAAAATAGTGCAAGTTATAAATTAGAAATGTGGCCAAGCTCAATCTACGGGAATGTACTAGAAACGTATTATCGTGGCTCAAGAAAAAAATACACAAAAGAGGTTTGGCAGAAGGCAAAGAAACCCAAGTCCCCTATCCTGAAGAAGCAGGTGGCGGAGAAAGTAAACGTGCCGAAGGCGAAAGAGTTTCTCAACTATTCAATTTTAGACTTGTTGACAACAAAGCCTTTAGGCCGAGGCGAGTTTGGTGCAACGTATCGGCACAGTAAAGATTTGGTTATAAAGGTAATCGAATTACACGATCAAATTATTACAAAAGAGACAATACAGTCTGAGGTAAATATACACACTTACGCCCAAAATATAAAGAATGCAGATCAAACAGATGCACAATGTGTACCCAAGATCCACGACGGGCCACATTTTTATACGCTTGCAGAAGTTCCACCTTCGCCGCTGTCACCTGTACGTCGCCAATATGCGACGTACACCATGGATAGTTTGCTACCATACGATATTTCCATTGACACGGACATCAAAAACGTTGAACGGTCCATTGATATAATTTTGAATAAAAATAAATTGTTGCTTGAAAATGGTATTATGCACAACGATTTACACCAAGGAAACATTATGATGACACCCAAAAACGAAGCCATCATTATCGATATGGGCTTGGCGCGTTATTCCGGAAACATCAACAAAACAAGCAATAAAGAGCTTTTTGACTGTATATATTTTGCGCAGAGTGCGGCATTGTTTGACAACTGTAACACGAACACAAAGTGTCCCACCACATACATTGAAAAACAGCTGGAAAAGAAAAGAAAAGCGGTCCTAAAATACTTTGATTTAGAGTTACACCAACAACCTTTTTTCAAGAATGCGCCATCAATTCAATCACTCATCGAAAAAATAAGCACAAAATTAGACATCGAACAAGAAAAGGAAATGAACAATGTAACCTGCAAACTACAATTTGTGCTGGCATGCCTCTCCACCAAATTTGTGACTTGCATGAAAGGACAGGATTGGGAAAGTGTATTTGACGATGACTTTTGTGACGAAGGGCAGATCGAGGGAGACTATGTGTATGCTTGTCGCAACCCAACAGCGTTTAAATGTAATGTTGACCAGATATACTATAAAATGTGCCATAACATACCACTCGGGTTGGGTTGCAAAGTTCAAAAAGAAACACAATAAAGTTCAAAAGGAGCAAAACACAGATAGTGCCGTTACAAGACCATTTCGAGATGACTCGAAATGGGACCGACCGCGTGAGCGGTCCCTTTCATGGGTTGCCTCGATGGTAGAATCGAGCCAAACTAATCTTCGAGCTTGCCCAGTGCTTCATGCAGCGCAGTTTTCTTGCGCGGTCGGCTTCCCGAGGCGCGGTTTCCCCTCGTAAAGACGATAGAAGTTTTCGGCAATGTTCGAGGCAGCGTTCCGATCACGATGCAAGATGAACTCCACATTCGGCGTTTTGGCAACGGCCGAAGCCCTCTGATCTTGTGATCAGCTGCTTTCTTTTTTTCATGGTCGGGTGGTGGCTTTGGCCTGCAGTTCCTTGCGACGACGCGTCTCCAACGCCTCGAACGGGCCGCAGCATCCGTGACACGCTGAGCACGTCTTCGAAGTATAATGTTCCGGCGTATCGGCCACCAAGAAGTGCTTCGACAAGCGTCAAGGTACCTGATCCGATTCTACCCCCTCGGATAGAATATAGTTACTTGGTTCGTAATGGACATATTCTAAGACACGGAAGTAGGGTGTATTAATGTGTTAAGATCGTAATATTTCGACGGGTAAATACGGGTAAAAACCCACCCAGTGTGCTAAACTGCCGGTTTGTACGGTTCGCAACCGATCGAGGTTTGTTCGGTGTATCTACATGTATTGGTGGATTTTTTTTCTCCTGTAAAATGTGTTTATGTTGTATGTCTGCACGTGAAGTATATTTACGTACATTCGTATTAATCGGTCGAAGTGTTTCATGATGTCGTGGTACTGGTTGATTCTTTGAACCGGATTTGCCTTTTCCGCACTGACACGGCATTTAATATAAAATGACAAAAAAAAATACATACGCGCATTCAAAATTAATTTTTAAAGAATTCCTTTTTGCTGCGTTGCATTCCTTGTAAAAAAAACAAATAATTCATATCCCTAATTTTCATTTTCTGTGAACCATTCAAACCAGGAATGATATTCGAAATGGAAAAAATCGGAAAACAAAACATATAGAGTCGTGTTCGCAAAAAAAAAAAAGGTATCGTCTATAAAACTTTATGTTTTCCAAAACAATATTTCTGCTTTATTCAGTTACTATTGTAAAATCTCAACATTCACTCAGCTGTAAAGCCATCAAGGATGTGTATCTCCATTCGGAATGCTGTGGTGCGAGCCAGGATGCACCGTCAGTTTGTAGAATCGAAAGCGAACCACCAACTCTGTCAAATGCATGGGTGACTCCCGACGAAGAACTTGCCGTATATTCAACAGAAGACCGAATGCGGGTGATTATCAGCAAGGCCAAAACATTGACATTTCGTCTGGGTCGTCCGCTGACCAATGTGGATGCGGATTCTGTTGTCCAGGATATCTTCGATAAGAATGGACAACTTCCGGTCGGTCAAGCCGCGTGGGATCTCGCGTCTGATGCCGCAAAACAGCTTAAGAAAATAGCGAATCGCATTGATATCTCCAGTGTGACCGATTCTGATTTATTGGTGGAATATTACAGTGGGATCCATGCGATTGATACTGCAGAAACGTGGGCTCGAGCACATGGCGAAATCGGGATGGGATATGGACAAGCTGGATTTGTGGGAGGAAGCGTATACCGCCCCGAAACGGAATTTCAATGGTCCGGCCGTGAGGTCTTAAGTCTACCGCTCCAAACCGAACGCGAAGTTCGGATTGCAACAAATGCAATCAAGAATTACGTTCAATGGCTCGAGTTATACCTGAGCAGTGCACAAACGGCGTTTGCAAACGGAGCGTATCCACACATTGCGAACTGGGATCCGACCAAGTACATGGCATCGGTGGGAGAAACGTCACCCGTCTATGCTACTACGGCCCCACCGACAGGAACTTATTCGAAGTGGGAGCCTTTCACTGGAATCGTTGAACCGTATGCCAATTTCGAAAAAGGCTATACCGTCCCGATAACTGCATTTGCATATGAATTCGGAACGGTTGCATATACTCCGGTACCTCCCATGGGCGAGGTTTCGAATGAAGTACAGCAAATGTATTCAAGTGCTCGTAGTTCAGTGATGGCATCTTTAAGCGCCTGGAAAGATTTCTTCTTGAGTGAGACGTACCAATCCAAGATGGTGTACAGCAACAAACCGGGTATTTCCGATGTGTTGGGACAGGGCATCTCCACTGAGATTTCCGATGCCGTTTACGAGCTCGGGTTAATGCAACAAAGCACATATGGTCCGAGTGATGCCGTTTGGAGCATGAAACGTACGACCGGTGCCGTTGCACAGGCCGATGTGTTGAAGGTGGTGGATAATTACGATTTCTATCAAGACACCGACACATTAAACCCCGACAATACTCCGCGTACCTTTGTTCACAAACTACATGACGCGGGACTGGCCGTGGTTGAGTATTACCGTGAAATGATGTCCGTTTTACTCGATTCGGTACAAAGCGAACAGCCAAACCATCCAATATTCGGCACAGCCAGCACGAGCACCTTTGAAGAAAAACTCGCAGAAGCGGCTCGATTAAATGGTGATGTAAAGAGTGAAATCGATATATACGGGCCTGAAGGATACATGGCTCCGCAATTCTTTGCCGATGGTGGTATTTTGCTCGAATATAACAAGTCTGATTTTGATAATTATTTGCGTACTGAAGAGTTTGTACTCCGCAAAGTCAATGCGCTCAGTGATCTTAAAGATCAAACATTGTTTACCTATTATCCTGAATATAATCGGGCATTACCATTCCAATACGTTAAAGCCGATCACTATGGATCGGATGGGTCCGGTTTGATCACCGAATCTCCAGATGCAGTCGATGCTACACTATCACACATGGATCTTATCGCGGATGAATATCCATTAAGCGTCTATGGAATGCAGCGACCATCCAGAACATCGTACAAGGCAAACCCCGATGTAAACACGGGGTTTGCTGGAACCGATCGGGAATATCACATCTGTTGTGGTAATTATTATTATCGATTATCTCATGTCGATAACGTCATGAAATACAAAAAATACGTATTTGACCAGATATTTACACACGTATTCACACCAGAACAAATGGACTTTTTCAACAAGGCCGTGTACCTCCCTGTCACAGGACGGTTTGGTGCATACGGAGTTGCCACGTTGGGAACAAGCAAAGAAGGCAAAAATGTAATCCGAGATGTTATCGATACTAGTAATCCTAAAGATCATGCTGTAGGCGGTAGTCTCGTCAGCATCGGCGTCATGCATGAATGGCTTGGTGGCCATGCAATGGTTATACCACTTCAATCCTTTCTCCTAAAGGATTTACTGGCCAAGGGTAAAATTTCCAAGCTCCGCGGAGTTCAGGCGTTCGGTGCCCACGCAGAAGGGTTCACGAACTCGCTTGAAATTTCAGCACTGGATTGGGGCGTCTACAATAAAATCGTCGGTGTCGAGACAGATGGCCACAGTGTGAAGCTTTCGGAGACCGAAGTAGCAAGTCTCACTTTCTTGCAGGTTGTTATTTCTGCAGCCCGTCTTGGTCCGCGTTGCTCGGCGTCTATTCAACTCGCTCATTCAGCTTATAATGCGACATGGGGAGATGCTCAGAATACTTGGTTATTGCGTGGGTCTCTGGGAACAAGCATGCAATCAAGGGCCCTTGCGCAATGGACAGCTCAAAATTGCAACTATATGCCGGCCGCCGTCTTTGTCATTGGCGCGGAAAAGAAACTGCGCGGTGATTTAAAGCAATGTTTCAATTTCAAAGGATTTTTCCAGGCGGCCGTTATAAATGCGATTCAGCCAGCGACGATTAATGCATTAAGCGCAAAGATTGCATCTTGGAAGAAACAGGTACTCCAATCATGTACCCCCGAATAAATGGGTCGACTTCGGATAGAATATAGGTACTTGATTCGTAATGGACATATTCTAGGATGTATCATACAAACTCAAAAAAAGATATCTAAGTCAAACACAAACAAGATTCTTTTTTTTGTTGCTGCGTGGTATTTAGGGTCCGTCTATAAATATCTTGATTTAAATATATGAAGGAATTAGTGACTAATATTATTCTTTGTCACATT
>Ga0209199_1004945_pt1 | contig 11914 bp, 12 predicted proteins | sample COGITO_mtgs_1105_7_FD_184805 | JGI IMG/M metagenome (GOLD analysis project Ga0209199, IMG submission 184805) | Pelagic marine microbial communities from North Sea - COGITO_mtgs_110523 (SPAdes) (version 2) | ecosystem: Environmental > Aquatic > Marine > Epipelagic ...
CAGTCGTAAGGCTAGGAAAAGTGCAACAGAAAGAATGTACAGGTTAAGCTGTAGTGAAACCAGGTAAACTCTATAAGGTGCAATGTCATGTATATCAGTGCTTGAGCGCGACACGTGCGATGCTGAAGGGTAGGCAGCTAAAGTTTGCTGGCAACAGTAAACGTAGATAAATGATAAGGGTCACACTTTGTGTGATACAGGATCCGGCTTATAGATCTGCTTTTTTTTTAGTTTTCAAAAAAACTAAACCGATTTCCACCATAGCCTTTAACTTCTGAGAATTGAGGTGCCGAAGACAAGTCTGTTTGTTTGGAATGTTCTATAATAAGCACACCATCTTCTTCTAACAATTCATTTTGAAATACGAGCTCAACAATTTTTAAAAACTTTTCATGTTCAAGCTCATAAGGAGGATCGGCAAAAATAATCGTTTGGGGTTGTTTTGTTTTTTCTAAAAAACCAAACACTTCCGCTTTTACGACTTGAATGGGCATTTCAAATTCTTCAGAGGTTTGTGAAATAAACTTAGTACAATGAAAGTTTTGATCCACAGCAACAATAGATTCCGTTCCTCTTGAAGCAAATTCATAGCTAATATTTCCAGTGCCAGAAAATAAATCTAATACCGAGATATCATGAAAATGATAACGGTGGTTGAGAATATTAAACAGCGCTTCTTTGGCCATATCGGTGGTGGGACGCACGGGTAATTTTTTTGGTGCCATGATTCGTCTGGCCTTGAATATTCCTGATATGATTCGCATTATAAGCTGTTTAGGAGTGTGAAATGTTTTGAACTTGCATCGTTACTGTAAAGCATAGCCTCTTTTGACAATAGGCTAACGTGCCTTACGTATTTGTAAGCAATCTGATAGAGTTCGTCATTTTTATCTACTGATCCCATTAAGACTGCTGGAAATTCCTCTGGGTTGAGCTGTAATTGTTCTGCTGTAAATAAAAGGTAATAGATGAAATCTTCTTTAGTACTGTACTCAAAACGGTTGTAAAACTTTAAATGATTGTTTTCAACCACAATGATTTCAAAATGAGAGGCCTCAATATTGAGATACATTTTTAATGAGTTTGAATTTTTTTCAAGCGTCAATACACGGTTTAATGTAATGGTGGCACTGTGCTTGTATTCAAAACTTCCGAAACGCTCAAATATAAAATTATTGATATTCACCAATGGCACATACACAACCCTTATATCTGCAATTGACAGAAGGTCGTAAGTTATGAAATCAGTTTTTAAAATTTTGGTATTAAACTTAAGATAATCGACTAGGTTGGTTTCGTCAAACAAAGGTTTAGGAACAAGGGTCGCCAATTCATTGTCGTGGATGATGGTCACTTTCCCAAATTGTTTCTGAAGCGCTTCTAAACTGTTAAAACTGTGGGTAAGTTCGTCTAAAAGGGCTTGAGGTGTTTGTTTTTTGTCAAAATTCACCGACTCCAAAAATTCAATGTTTGAGTCCATAGAGTTTAAAACAAAAAAAGAAAGTCCATTCAAGTTTACTTGAATGGACAATTCATATATAGAGTCTGATATGTTACTGTTCTGTCGAATAATTCTTTGGCCAGTTTCCATTTGTATTTATTTCATCCATTGATCCTACTTTTACAGTAGGTCCATTCACACCTTCTACTGATTTGACTTCAGATTCAAGATCTACAAAGTTTTTTTCTTGGTCAAATAACAGTGCTCTTTTAGAAACAGAAGCTTCAAATACAGGAATGTTAATACCATTCTGATCTAATAGGCCTGCTTTTAATTCGAATTTTTTACCATTCTTCATCAATGATTTAAAATCTTTTTGATTCTTAGTTGTTGATGGTAAAGAATTTACCCATTTGTCAAATTTCACTGGATCAAGTCCAGGAACATTCATCATTGTCTTGTATCGAGGATCTGCTCCAAACAATGAGTCTTTTACAGAAACAAAATCAAGGGTATCAACAATCACAATCTCTTTAGTGGTATCAACGCCGTACAAACGTGTCAATTCTTTGTCAATAATGGTGGAATCTCTTCGTTGTGTAATGGTAAATTTTTCATTTTCAATGAATTTCACCAAACTGTCCCAGTTTCCTTGAAATTGACCTGTTACAGTTCTGTGTGCTAATTCGGCATCTCTAATGTCTTTAAGATTTTCGATCACCACTTTATAACGCTTTTCTTTTAATTCGTTAAAATTAATTTTACCATAAACAGAAACTATGAGTATATACCCTAAATAAATACTGAGACCCCAAAGAGCTACAAGTATTAGCGGTTTATATTTTTTTGGGTTGTATTTATCAATTAGATAAATAATTCCAATGGCCAAAATAATGACGATAAAGATTATTACAAAAGTTTTCATAGTTTTATAAATTGTTATGAGACTTGACAAATCTACAATTTTTTTTTATTCAATAAAGTGAATGTTACAAAAAATCATTTCTATATTTGAATAAAATTACATCTGCTATACAAACCAATGGATAAAAATGAATTTTATAAATTACTAAAAAAGAGTTTTCCCTTCACGCCAACGGTTAAACAAAACATTGGTTTACAGCAACTTTCGAACTTTGTCTTTAGTACGGTTGCCAATGAACTCTTTGTTTTAAAAGGCTATGCTGGTACTGGAAAAACAACAATTATTGGGGTGCTTGTAAAAAACTTATGGGAAGTTCAAAAAAATGCCGTGCTATTAGCACCAACAGGTCGGGCAGCGAAGGTGATTAGCAACTATTCACAAAAAGAAGCGTTTACTATTCATAAGAAAATTTATGTACCCCGTTCTGAAAAAAACGGCAAAATCTCTTTTGTTCTGGCACCTAACAAGCATAAAAAGACCATTTTTATTGTAGATGAAGCCTCTATGATCTCTGATATTTCCAATCAAGCAAAGTTATTTGGAACGGGGTCGTTGTTGGACGATTTGATTCAATATGTGTATTCTGGGTTTCAGTGCAAGTTGTTGTTAATTGGCGATACCGCACAGTTGCCACCTGTAAAACTCGATTTGAGTCCAGCCCTAAATGAATCTAATTTAGAGCTTAATTATAATAAAGAAGTCCTTCGGTTAGAGTTGGATGAAGTGGTGAGACAAGGCGAAGATTCTGGAATTTTGTTCAATGCTACCCATTTGAGGGAAGCCATCTCAAATTCATTCTTTGATTCTTTTGAATTCAACCTTAAGGGGTTTAAAGACATTGTACGTTTAAATGATGGTTTTGAAATTATGGATGCCATTAACGACGCATACAGCAATTTAGGTAATGAAGATACGGCTTTGATTGTGCGTTCCAATAAGCGTGCAAACCTTTATAACGAACAAATTCGTTCACGTATTTTGTTTAACGAAAATGAATTAACCGCAGGCGATTTCTTGATGATTGTCAAAAATAATTACTTCTGGTTAAAGCCTACGAGTGAAGCTGGGTTTATAGCCAACGGGGATATTATCGAAGTTTTGGAAGTTTTTAGTGTTAAAGAATTATATGGTTTTCGTTTTGCAGAAGTTAAAATCCGTATGGTAGATTATCCTAAAATGCGTCCGTTTGAAACCGTTTTAATGTTAGACACAATTACGCTAGAAACGCCTTCTTTGCCTTATGAAGAGTCCAATAAATTATACCAAGAAATTTTAAAAGACTTTGAAGACGAGCCGTCTTCTTATAAAAAGTTTTTAGGAGTTAAAAAGAGTAAGTATCTCAATTCACTTCAAGTAAAATTTTCCTATGCCATCACCTGCCATAAGTCGCAAGGGGGGCAGTGGAATACCGTATTTGTAGAGCAGCCCTATTTACCAAATGGTATCGATCGTGACTACTTGCGTTGGCTTTATACAGCAATGACGCGTGCCAAAGAAAAACTATATCTAATTGGTTTTCAAGATGATTATTTTGAAGATTAAAGATATTCCATTAAATAAATTATCAAAAAAATATTGTATTTTTGTTCACTAATTAATCAAAAAAGCTAAATGAAAATAATTGCCATGATTCCTGCACGTTACGACTCATCTCGTTTTCCTGGAAAACTTATGCAAAATCTAGGAGGGAAGAGCGTTATTCTTCGCACCTATGAGGCTACAATGGACACAAATTTGTTTAGTGAGGTTTATGTAGTGACCGACAGTGAGATTATATCTCAAGAAATTACAAGTCATGGTGGTAAAGTCTTCATGAGTCAAAAAATACATGAGTCAGGAAGTGATCGCATTGCCGAAGCAGCCGAAGCGATTGATTGTGATATTGTGGTCAATGTGCAAGGTGATGAGCCTTTTACAGATAAAGAGAGCTTGATAAAAGTTTTAAATGAATTTGAAAACGATACTGAAAACGAAATTGATTTAGCTTCTTTAATGATTCACATCACAGATCCTGAAGAAATTCTGAATAAAAATTCTGTAAAAGTAATTGTAGATCAACGCGATTTCGCCCTCTATTTTTCAAGAAGTCCCATTCCTTTTTCTAGAGATAAAACAGTAGATACTAAGTATTTTAAACATAAAGGTGTGTATGCTTTCAGAAAACAGGCCTTGCTTGATTTTACAAAACTTCCAATGAAAATGTTGGAAGCGTCAGAAAAAATCGAATGCATTCGTTATTTAGAGTTTGGGAAAAAAATAAAAATGGTTGAAACCGACATTCACGGTATTGAAATCGATACTCCAGAAGATTTGATAAACGCCAATAAACATTGGAAAACGAATTAATTAATAAAATTAATATTGAAAAAGATAGACTTAACCTCTTGGAATCGCGAACAGCTTTTTAATCATTTTAATGTATTAGCGGATCCTTATTTTTCTGTCACAATTCCTTTTGATGTGTCTAAGGCTTACAAAAAATCAAAGGACACGGGTTCCAGTTTTTTTGCTATTTACCTTCACGACTGCATGAAAGCGATTAATGGGGTTGAAAATTTCAAATACAGAATTATAGACAACGAAGTTTTTGAGTATGATGTCATTCACGCATCTGCAACCCTTTCAAGAGCAGACAACACCTTTGGATTTAGTTTTATCAATTTTTCAGAAAACTTTAAAGAATTTAATAATAATATCCTAAAAGAAAAACAACGCATTAATGAATCCTCAGAGCTTTATCCCCCGGTTAATGGACCCAATTGTATTCATTGCTCTGCATTGCCCTGGTTTTCTTTTACGTCCCAGAAAGAACCCTTTTCAGGGATGAAGGATTCAGTACCCAAATTAGCATTTAGTAAAACCTACACAGAAAACGATTCATTAATGATGAATGTAGGGATTAGCGCAAATCATGCCTTAATAGACGGCTATCATGTCGGGCAATTTGCAGAATTATTTCAAAAAAACCTTAACCTCCCATAATATATTATTATGGATTAATACTACCTAGTTATGAATATGAATTTTAAAAATTTCCCCATGGTTTCCAAAGTTGTCTTTGGTCGCGGTAGCTTCACCCAGTTAGGTGAAATTATATCCCCAATGCGTCTAAATGAAAGAGCACCTTTCATATTTCTTGTCGATGACGTATTTGAACACAATGCATCTCTAATAGCAAAAATACCTTTGCTGTATAAAGATCAAATTATTTTTGTTTCATCTGAAGAAGAACCGAAAACAACACAAGTAGATCAATTGGTCGAAGACATCGTTTTAAACTCGAGTGTGTTGCCCTCAGGAATTATCGGAATAGGAGGGGGAACCCTTTTAGATTTAGCCAAAGCAGTAGCTTTGATGCTAACGAATAACGGATCTAGTCATGAGTATCAAGGCTGGGATTTAATAAAAAACAAAGGCATTTATCATGTTGGAATTCCTACAATTTCAGGAACTGGCGCCGAAGTGTCAAGAACAACCATTTTAACAGGTCCTACTATGAAATTAGGGATCAACAGTGATTTCACGCCGTTTGATCAAGTAATCTTAGACCCAGAACTTACTGATGGTGTTTCTAAAGAGCAATGGTTTTATACAGGTATGGATTGTTATATTCATTGTATAGAATCGCTTACAGGGGAGTATATTAATTCCTTTAGTAAAACCTACGGAGAGACATCTTTAAACCTTTGTAAAGAAGTCTTTTTAGATACACTGAATCCAGAAGAAAGTCAAGATAAATTGATGATGGCCTCTTGGCATGGTGGAATGAGCATTGCCTATTCGCAAGTGGGAGTCGCCCACGCCATGAGTTACGGTTTGTCCTTTTTGTTAGGAACAAAGCATGGGGTTGGAAATTGTATTGTATTCGATCACTTAGAAGAATTTTATCCAGAAGGGGTTAAATTATTTAAAATGATGAAAGCGAAGCACAACATATCTTTACCACAAGGAATTTGCGCAAACCTTACTGACAAACAATTTGACATCATGATTGATGTATCTTTGAGTCTTGAACCTTTATGGGAAAATGCCATCGGAAAAGATTGGAAAACTAAAATAACAAGGTCCCTATTAAAGGATCTTTATTCTAAAATGTAACAATGCACAGGATATCAAAATTTATATACCATAATTTATTAGGTTGGAAAGCAACCGGTTTTAAAAATTTTGATTCTGTAAAAAAAGCAGTGCTTATCGCAGCACCTCATACGAGTTGGCATGACTTTTATATTGGGGTGCTTTTAAGATCAGCCCTGAAATTGGAAGCACATTTTGTTGGAAAGGAAGCGTTGTTTAACCCATTAACAGCTTGGTTTTTTAGAGCCCTTGGCGGGGCACCTGTGCGCAGAAATGCAAATGAAAAACAAGTGGACGCTATTGCACGATTGTTTGAGGATAGAGAGGTATTCCGTATGTTGTTAGCTCCAGAAGGCACTCGTAAAAAGGTTGAGTCCTGGAGAACAGGATTTTACTTTATAGCCAAAACAGCAAACGTTCCAGTTGTTATGTTGTCTTTTGATTTTGAAAATAAAGAAAATAAGTTCTCAGAACCTTTTTATCCCACCGATGATATGGAGGCGGATTTTAAGTTTATGCGTGCTTTTTTTGAAGGTGTTAAGGGAAAAGTACCAGAATTCTCTTAACTACTCTTGCATGGTGTGGTAGACAAATTGAACGTCGTCATCCTCTTCTAGTTTTTCCAATAATTTCTCAACATCCGCGACTTGTGCTTCGTTAAGAGGTTTGGTCACTTGTGGAATCCGTTCAAATCCAGAAGATAAAATTTCAATTTCGCGTGATTCTAAAGCTGATTGAATCGCTCCAAAACTTTCAAACGGTGCATAAATTAAAATACCATCATCGTCTGCAAAGACTTCTTCCGCACCAAAGTCTATAAATTCAAGTTCAATATCGTCAACATCCAATCCTTCGGCATTGATTCTGAAATTACACGTATGGTCAAACATAAACACTACAGAACCAGAGGTTCCTAAACTTCCGTTGCATTTATTGAAAAAGCTTCGAACGTTTGCAACGGTACGGGTATTGTTGTCCGTCGCCGTTTCAACGAGGATTGCAATCCCATGAGGTGCGTAGCCTTCAAATAAGACTTCTTTGTAATCGCCTTGACTTTTATCACTGGCTCGCTTAATGGCACGCTCAATGTTGTCTTTGGGCATGTTGACCGCTTTCCCATTCTGAATGACAGCTCTTAATCGAGAATTGCTATCTGGATCTGCACCGCCTTCTTTGACCGCCATAACGATGTCTTTTCCAATACGTGTGAATGCCTTGCTCATTGCTGACCAACGTTTCATTTTTCTTGCTTTGCGAAATTCAAATGCTCTTCCCATAGGTTTTAATGTATTCTAAATAATGTTTAACAAAAATAAAAATGCTGGAACGAAAAACAAGTATAAATCGATTTAAAACTTCAAAACATATTTTCAAAGAGTTCCAAGCTGTGCATTTGAAGGTGTTTTGGAAGCATGTTTTCTTTTGGTAAAACGGCCAAATAACGGTCGTCATTGGTGGTGTAAACCAGTTTATAGCGAGGGTTTTTAGCCCCTATTTTAGAAACTAACTCTTTGATGAAATCATCGTGATGTACCAAGTCCTTACTGCCTAAATGAAAAATTCCATGCTTGTTTCGATTGATGATGTAATGCAGTTGTTGGGTGACTTTTTTATCTGAAATAACATTCATTATCAGATTTGGAAATAATTCAATTGGCACGTCTAATTCGAGATGCACTTTAAACTCATTAACCCGTGGGGAGGGCGCTCCAAAAACCATTGGCAACCGTAAGATGGTTACTTTTTTAGGGGGGAGTTTTAAGAATAACTGCTCAAGTCTAATTTTAAAATGACCATAAATACTATTACTTAGGGTCGTGTCATTCTCGTAACTCGGAAATTTACTGTAGGCATCAAATACATTGGCAGAGGATAGAAAAATCATCTTACATTTTTCTTGAGAAGATACATACTCAAAAACATGTTTATGTGCTGTTAATTGTGCTGCAAAATCGCCTCTCAGCGCAGAGATGATAATCGTTGGTTTTACGACATTCAGTATCTCAAAAACATCATCTTCTTCCACATCATAGTGAAAGAATTGCTTGTTTTTTTCATAGGCCGTTAGCGGTGTTCTATACGTTCCAAACGTTTGGTAATAGGGGTGGAGTTCCTTATAAATAGCACTTCCCAAATAGCCACTGACACCTAATATCAGAATGCGGTGTTTTTTTAAAGTCGCCATAATTCAACGAATGTTATTTTTTGTAAAAAGGAAGTTTCACAATCGTGGCAAGCACTTTTTGTTTGCGAATGGCGATGCGTATTTCGGTGCCGGCGGCTGCATGTTCTGTCAAGACATAGCCCATTCCAATTCCTTTTCCTAGTGAAGGCGCCATCGTTCCGGAAGTGACAATTCCTATCTCATTTCCAGAAGCATCTTCAATGGTGTAATTTTTTCGTGGAATGCCACGTTCTAATAATTCAAAGCCAACCAAACGTCTTTTAGGACCTTCTTCTTTTTCAGTTTTAAGGGCTTCAGAATTTGTGAAGGATTTTGAAAACTTCGTAATCCATCCCAATCCAGCTTCGATAGGAGAGCTGTGGTCATCAATGTCATTTCCATAAAGACAATAGCCCATTTCCAATCGTAAGGTATCCCGCGCCGCTAAACCAATAGGTTTGATTCCATAAGAAGCACCAGCTTCTAGGACTTTTTCCCAAACTTGTTTCACTTCTGAGTTTTTGCAATAAATCTCAAAACCACCGCTTCCAGTATATCCCGTTGCAGAAATGATGACATGCTCAATGCCTGCAAAATCAGCCACTACAAAATTATAAAACGCAATGGAAGACAAATCAACGTTGGACAACGATTGCATGGCTTCCACAGCTTTAGGGCCCTGAATCGCTAATAGAGAATAGTCCTCACTAATATTTTTCATATCCGCATCCATTGAATTTTTGGACGCAATCCACTCCCAGTCTTTTTCAATATTACTGGCATTGACCACTAACAGATATGTTTCTTCTTTGACTTTATAAATAATTAAATCATCGACAATTCCACCTTGGTCATTTGGCAAACAACTGTATTGAGCTTTTCCGACCGTTAGTTTTGAAGCATCATTTGAAGAGACCGATTGAATAAGGTCTAAAGCATTTGGGCCTTCGATAAGAAATTCACCCATGTGAGAGACATCAAATACACCGACGCCGCTTCTAACGGTTTCATGTTCAGCGTTTACGCCTTCGTATTGAACGGGCATATTGTATCCCGCAAAAGGAACCATTTTAGCGCCTAGAGCTTCGTGTGTAGATTGGAGAGCAGTAACTTTCATAATTAATTAAATTTATAGCACTACAAATCTAATCAAAAATAGGAATCGAAACGGATTAAAGCTGTGTTAAAAATACTTTAAATTCAGAATAGTCCTTAATATCAGTCGCTACTTTTTGTTTGTCAATGACGGCTTTTATTTGTGGAGGTAGTGGAATTTCGGCATCAATCACCTCTTTTACAACATCTAAAAACTTAGTCGGATGGGCGGTTTCTAAAAAGACACAATGCACCTCAGGATTGGTTTTTAAATACGATTTACATCCTAAATAGCCCACCGCTCCGTGTGGATCGGCGATGTAATTAGTGCTCTTATAAATCTCATCCAACGCTTGTTTTGTTTCTTCATCCGTAAAACTATAAGATGAAAGATTTGATTTTAAAGTTTCAAACTCATTATTATAGATGGCTTGAATTCGGATAAAATTACTTGGATTTCCTACGTCCATCGCATTACTCACTGTTTGAACTGAGGGTTTAGGGTCGTAAGAATTGGACTCTAAATAACGAGTCACCACGTTATTATCATTGTTAGAAGCGATAAAATGTTTAATGGGCAAACCTAATTTTTGGGCAATCATACCCGCACATACATTTCCGAAATTTCCACTAGGCACTGAAAACACAATGTCTTTATGCTGATGTTTTAGCTGTTTGTACGCAAACATAAAATAAAACAACTGCGGAAGCCAACGTGCCACATTGATAGAATTCGCCGATGTCAATTGCATGATAGAAGTAAGATCATCATCTAGAAATGCTTTTTTTACCATGTCCTGACAATCGTCAAAAGTACCCTCCACTTCAAGCGCTGTGATGTTTTGACCTAAAGTCGTGAGTTGTTTTTCTTGAATGTTACTTACTTTTCCGCTTGGGTATAAAATCACCACTCGGACGCCTTTAACGCCTAAAAAACCATTGGCAACAGCACCTCCCGTATCTCCGGAAGTGGCGACCAAAACGGTCACTTCGTTTGAATTATTTTTATTAAAATAGCCTAAACAGCGTGCCATAAAGCGTGCGCCCACATCTTTAAACGCCATTGTTGGGCCATGAAATAATTCTAAGGTCGAAATGGATTCTGTCAGTTTTACCACTGGAAAATCAAAACTAAGCGTTTCCGAAACGATTGTTTTTAAAACGTCTTCAGGAATTTCGGGACTTATGAATTGTTTAATCGCTTCAAACGCAATGTCTTCATTTGAAAGGGTTTCGATGTTCTCAAAAAAGGAAGCATCTAAAGGAGTAATATTCTCTGGGAAATACAAGCCTCTATCTGGAGCAAGCCCTTTGATGACTGCATTTTCAAAAGTGGTTGTTGGAGCGATGTTATTTAAACTATAATAGTTCATAGTTAGTTTTCGTTTAAGATTTTGATGCCGTCTAAATTTATTTTTGAAACATAAATTTCAAACGGTATATTTTGATTTTGATAGGTTTCTCTAATGGCTTTTTCAACATTTTCAGCAGTGGAATCACTTTTACATAAACTAAACACAGAAGGGCCTGAACCCGAAATGCCAGTGCCCAAAGCACCGTTTTCTAAAGCCGCTTTTTTAATGTCTTCAAATCCTGGGATGAGTTGACTTCTAAACGGTTCCACCACTACATCTTTTAAGGATCGACTGATCAGATCGTAATCGTTGGTATGCAAGCCGTGAATAAGACTTCCAACGTTTGACCACTGAGTGATCGCATTTTTTAATGAAATATGCTCTGGAAGTATCTTTCGGGCATCCGCTGTTTTTATTTCAATTTGAGGGTGAATGACTACTGCAAATAAATCAGAAGGGGTTGGGATTTGAAGAACCTCTAAAGGCTCTAAACTTTTCACTAAGGTAAATCCACCAAAGAGGGCAGGAGCAATGTTATCGGCATGCTCACTTTGACTGGCAACGGCTTCGCCTTTCATGGCAAAGGCTGTTAGTTCGGTCTTTGAATATGGGCTTCCGAGTAATACGTTCATTCCATACACACTCCCAACAGCGCTCGCAGAACTGCTGCCAACACCACTTCCAGGTTTGATGTGTTTATATATTTCGATCTCAAAACCACAATCGGGTTTTGCAGCCTCGTACATGGCAAGAGCTGAAACGCCTGCTACATTTTTTTCAACTTCAAACGGAAGCTCATAGCCTTCAATTTTTGTAATTCGAATTCCTTTTTCTACGGTTTTACGAATCACCATTTC
>Ga0209199_1004951_pt1 | contig 11902 bp, 6 predicted proteins | sample COGITO_mtgs_1105_7_FD_184805 | JGI IMG/M metagenome (GOLD analysis project Ga0209199, IMG submission 184805) | Pelagic marine microbial communities from North Sea - COGITO_mtgs_110523 (SPAdes) (version 2) | ecosystem: Environmental > Aquatic > Marine > Epipelagic ...
TTTATCATTATATGTCTAATCAGAAACGCTATTTAGTTATGCTTGTAGATTTTATATAAAATAAGACTTTTGAAAAGACCTAAACTTATATTCTTTTCTTTCGGAATCTATTATAATCTAGGAAATAATTTATTCTTATTGAAAACTGATGTCCTATGTCTTTTCCAAATAAATTATCTAAACTTTCTGTGTATGAAATTAATGATTGATCGTCATTACTAGAAATCTGATTTCTATATAAAATTGTTGCAGAACTTCCTGGAGCAAATCTCCAATTATATGATAAATCCAAATTCCAAATATTAAAGTTGGCATTCGGGTTCTCATCAAATGGATAGGCTACTATTGAATTGCCAATTCCATTTTCTTGTAGACTATAATATCTTTTGTAATTAACACTACTCCAATAATTTCTGAATTCAAGAGCAATCTCTTTATACGAATCTATATTGTAAATCATATCAAATACCGCTTGATTTATTTTTACATCTCTTATTCCTATTATTACATCAGACCCCTCATTTCCTGCGTAACCTAAATCATCCTCTTCTTTAGAGACTCCTATTCCCAGGCTAGTATTAAGTCTTTCTGATATTTTATAATTTAAACCTGCTGCAAAACCAATTTTTTTATTTTCTTCTCCATAAAATTCATCAATACTTTTTAAAGCGTTTAATTCAATTGCGTAAACAAAATCTTTTGTATTATCTGAATCTAAATCGTAACGAAAGCTAAATTCTTTAGGTTTTAATACAAATAGACCATCAACTCTTGGCTCAAAAAAATCTTTATTTAATGTTCTAAGCTCAACCTCTAATCTATTTTTAATCAGTTTTTTTGTTTCAAAAAACAACTCTGCTTCGTAGTTGTTGTTTCTTTTTATTGAAGGAGTATACCTTCTTCCATGTCTTACTGATAATTTAAACTCAAATTGATTAAAATATTTTGTTGGGTTAAAAATCTCATATGAAATATTGGCAAAAACATTTTGATTATTGTACCATCTTGAGATACCCATGTCGTCCTGGTTATAGTTCTCGTCGGTGGTCCAAACTCCAGTCATCCATCTAAAATTACCCTTAGTTTTGTTAATTTTAAAAGTTGTTTTGTAGCCATCTGTTGAATTTCCATTTTCTTTTATATCACTTCTTAGAACAGAACCTTCAATTCTATAATTATTTTTTTTTGTTCTATAATCTAAATTTAAGGTGGAAACTATTGCATTTCTAAAATTTGAATTACGATTTACACTTGTATTTAAAAATGTAATGGAAGAATTATTTTTAAGTTGCTGATCTAAAACAACTATATTGTAATTTGTGAGAGGTTCTAGGGTTACTTCTCTTTGATTTTGTGTTATTGAATCCTGAAGAATAGCAGTTGTTTTTTTTGTTATTGCATTGAAGAATCCAATACCCAATTTATTGTCAGTTCTTCCAGAAACTTTAACTGCATTAATAAGATCTATTGAGTTATCCGAACTTAACACGGATTCATTATCTTGTAAATAATCTTCTGGATTCACATCTAAATCTCCTCCAATTCTTCGGCTGTAAAATACTCCTCCACGATCAAAAAGCTCAGTTCCTTCTGTAAAAAAAGCTCTCTTCTCATCAAATTGTTGTTCAAAAGGACTTAAGTTCAATTCTACATCATCAAATTTAACCTGTCCAAAGTCTGGTATTAATGTTGCATCTAAAGTAAAGGCCTCATTAATTCCATATTTTATGTCCATACCAGCCGAAAACCCGGTCCCTGTATTTCCTTTGTATAATTCTGAGTTAACCTGACTGTATGGATAAAAGAATAATCTTGTTGGAGGATCTATATTTTGTATTCCGTTAAGTGTACCAAGATACTCACTATATGATCCAACCGATCTGTCAACATAATTCCAGGTATATATTTCATTAAGGTTAAAAATTCGTCTGTAAAAATTTAATCCCCAAGTTTGAATTTCTTTTTTGGGGAACCTTAACGCACTGTATGGAATTTTAAATTCTGCATACCATCCATTATCATCTTTAGAAACCTTCGCATCAAAAACTGCATCAAAGTTTGAATCCCCTTCATCATAGTCTCTAACAGATTTCATATCTGCTATAGTCCCTGCACTTGTAACAATAAAGCTTAAAAAATTAATATCGTCGTTGTAAGGATTTAAGCTGATTCCAATAAAATCTGTCTTTTTTTCATAAAACTCATCTCTTTGACTAATTTCACTAGCTATATTTTTACCATCTGGATCTGACATCGAAGCAGCAAAATATACGGCTTCGTCATCATAAACAATTTTTACTGTAGTTGGATGAGAACTTCTTGCTGGACCAACATTTGAAGGTCTTAACATATAAAAATCAGAGTTAGTTTCAGCTGTAACCCAAGCATTATCATTTAACACCCCATCTATTATAGGCGCATTTGTAACTCTTTTAGCAAGGGCATTTTTTCTTACCTGTGAAAAACCACTAAGGTTTAAACTGATAAGTAATATGCTTAAAATATAAAATCTAATATTCATTTTTTCTACAGTCTGAACAAATATCTTTAAATAAATACTTTTGAATATCTAATTTTATGTTAAAAATTAATTAAATTTATATTTAAACAAAAAACAATAATAATTATGAAAAATTTCATTTATGTTACATTTTTATCCATTGTAGCATTTTCTTGTAACCCAAATCAAGAAGCAATGAAGACTTTTGAGGAAAACACCAAAACAATGGACATTCTTTTTGAAAGTTTTGCTAACGAATCTGTAGACTATTCAAAGTTTGCTGATGATGTGGTCTTTAAAGGTACTTTAGTTGGTGCTAAAGACTCATTATCTTTAGATGAAATCAAAGCAATACATAAAGAGCTTTTTGCTAAATATGATTTTAAGTATATGGCACCGATGAAATATTTAACAGGAGTTAATGCTGATACTGGTGTAACAGATGGTTCTGTAAGAATGTATTATGACCAGGAAGTAACTCTTACTGCTACTGACTCCACAGAAGCAAAATCTGTTATTGTATCCATTTATGAATCATTTGATTTTAACGAAGAAGGAAAAGTTACCTATGTCCAATGGTATTGTGATTGGACTGGCTCTTTAGCTTATTTAGAAGAATGATTTAAAATTAATCACAAAAAAAGTCCAAACAATTTGTTTGGACTTTTTTTGTTTATGGCAAAGCTGCGATGTTATTTAGGGTTATAGACTCTGACTCCATTTTTATAAACATCATTTTTATCTAAACTCATTTTTTTAGTTTTAAATTTAGAGTATAAATCCATTTGATCGTTATAATGCTTTGAGCTTGGCTCATCACTAGCTCCATAAGAAATAATACTTTCTATTTCTACAATGTCGTCTTTAAATTTAACAAGTGAAATATAGGATTCTCCGTGTGTAATTTTAATTTTACCATCTTTATATTTAGTACCTTTCATTGCAGTTATTACATCAGGTAATCCAAAAATACCGATCTCTTTATCACCTCTAACAAGCTTTTGAAAATCACCTAATTTTATATTAACCGAATTAAAATGTTTTAGCAAATGATCTTTAGTATGCGTAATTAGATCTATAATTTCAATTTCGTCAAATATTTTTTTATAATTTATATTTTTGAACTTATTTATCAGTGTATAATATAAAACTGCATAATTCGCCGCCCCAATAGAATTGGGGTCTGTTGACATGTCCCAGTTTTGTAAATTTAGAATGACGTCGGATAATTTCGGGTATTTTAAAGGATCAATTTTCCAAATAACATTTATATCAAGAAAACTATAATTTAATGGTCTAGGAAGTTTGTGATCATATTTGATTTGCTTAAAAGTCTTATAATCTATTGTATCGTAAGAATTAATTAAATTTCTAATTCTTGTACTTCTGTTATTATCATATGTCTCAAAATTCATTGTTTTTGAAAAATTCTCTTCTTTAGGATTCTCTTTAGCACTTGTAGATTTAAAAGGGGAATGATTTGCATTGTATATAAATCCCGATTTAGGATTAATAACCTGCGGAAGATCTTTTATGTCGTAGTATTCTTTCCATAAGTTTTTACTTTTACTTCCGTCCACTATTTTAGTCCAATCGTTTTGTTCATTTCTAATTGGAATTATTCCATTTGAGATATAAAAAATAGTATCATTTTTATCTGCATAACCAATATTATAACCTGGAATTGATTTCATATTTAAAACATCATAAAACTCGTTAAATGATGTTGCTTTATTCATTCTCCACCATTGCTCTAGCGCTTTTATGTTATATAGGCTTGGAGTTCTAACAGAATAGAATCCGGATTTATTTTTTAAAGTTGGACCGAAAATACTTTTGTAATAAGTTTTTTTGATCCCTATATTAATTCCGAGTATTCTATATTTTAATTTTGCTTTAAACTTTTCTAGTTTATACTCTTTATCATCTACTATATATATATTCTTTTTCGAGTTATGCATTTTTAACTTAAATAAATCTGCCTTATCTGGGTAATTTACTGTATGTGTCCAAGCTAAATACTCATTAACACCAGTTAAAATACAAGGTGCTCCTGCAAATGTAGCACCAAGTATGTTTGTCCCCTCTTCACTATTTAAATGAACCTCATACCATGAATTTGGCCCATCTAATGGCTGATGAGTATTTATAGCAAGATAGGTTTCGCCATTATTTGTCTTATTGTTATTAAAAGCAAATGTGTTAGATCCTTGAATGTCTTCGTTTATTCCGAGGTTTGATAAATCATAAGTATTATTAGAAATTATTTTACTTACTAATTGATCTGCACCATTTGAAATAAATAACTGCAAAAAAGAGTAATTCAACATCTTTTTTGGTGTAACTGGAAATAACTCTTCAACTAAGACCTTATCTGGATGTAGTTCTGCATATCTATTGAGTCCTTGCGAGTACCCCTCAAGAAGTTTTACAAAATCTTTGGAAAGAGTTCCAAACAGTCTTTCTACTGTTTTGTCAGACTCTATAAACTGAGTTAAAAAATCTACTATTATTCCCTCGTTAGCTAAATAGCTGCTTAGTAATTGATTTCCAGCTAAATAGGCTTTTTGAATAGTCATAAAATCATCTTCACTATGAGCCCACGCTAGTCCGTAAGAAGTATCTGCATCTGTTTTTCCATAAATATGTGGAACCCCATAGGCGTCTCTAACTATTTCAATATCAAGAGGGTTTATCTGTCCATAAGATGTAGATATAGAAATAAAAAAAATAAAGATTTTGTACATAAGTTTATTTATTATAGTTTTTTTTCAATAAAACTTATATTAGAATTCATTATCTCTGTTAAAATGTCTTCTAAAATTATTTTATAATTTCGTATAGTTTCATCATTTACTATTGAAGTATTATCAAACCTTGTACCAAAGTTGAATTTTAATAAGCCAGATTTTAAATTTTTAAATGATATTATACCAACCTCTATTGGCAAGTTTTGATTATTTGTCATATTGAAAGCATAAGCATAAAATAGTAATTGAAACCAATTTTTAATCTTATCGTGATCTATCTCTATATTTTCCCAACTTGAAATATTTAGTTCTCTTTTTTCTATTTTTTTTCCTGTCTTATAGTCTATGATTCTAAGTGACCCATTTAAATTATCAATTCTATCAATTTGTCCCTTTAGATTAATCTCTTCTTTAAATTTTTTACTTTGAAATTTTACATTAAAATTTTCTTCAATTCCAATAATTTGGATTTTATTTCCTTTTTCTATTGATTCAATTTCAAGTTTAATAAAATCAGAAATATATTTTATGGCAACTTCAAATATAATTAAGTTTTTTCCAGTTTTGAACTGACCATTATTATAGATTATTTTAAATTGTGTCTTTACTATTTTATCTAATTCTTTTAATTGAGCTTTTAAGTATTCTGTTGTTATAAATTTATTTACTAAAGGGGTATATATTTCTTTTAAGGATTCATGTATTACAGTCCCCAAAGTATTGGATTCAACAGTTTCTTCAATTCTTAATTCATCAGGAATTTTTAGTATTTTTTTGTAGTAGAAAGTTATTGGCTCTCTAATGTATGACAATAAAGATGAAGCAGAGAACCCTTTTTTTGCTAAGTTTTTTAAATCATTTATTATTCCTTTTGTTTTGGCTATTTCAATTAATTTTTCTTCATTTTTAGGGGTATACGAATTAATGATCTTTTGATTTAGTGTATGTATTCCTTCAAATTCTATTTGCCTTATAAATCTGCTTTTTTCACCACCCTTTAGTGCATCTACTTCAGTATTATAAATTAGGTGTACATTCTTAGCTCTTTGAATAAGTCTATAAAAGTGATATGAGAATATCGCGTCTTGTTCTTTGTATGTTGGGATATTATTATCAATTTTTACATCAAAAGGGATAAATGAATTTTCAGTATTTCCCGATGGTAGAACTCCTTCATTTACAGAGCTTATTATAACTGTGTCAAAATCTAAGACTCTAGATTCTAAAAGCCCCATTATTTGAATCTTTGAAAAAGACTCACTGTTAAACTTTAACCTCTCATTTTTTACTATGTCTTGAAATAAATCAAATAAAATCGAAATCGAATTTATAAACTTAAACCTTTTTTTAAGAATAAATAATTCATTGAAAATCTCATTAAACCTATAAAGATGTTCTATGGTCAAGATTCTATGATCTTTAATTAAGAGACTATCTCTAATTTGGGTTATTAATTCTTTAGAATTTGATATTGCAATATCAACATTGTTAGACCAATTTTTAAATAATAGTTTTATTAAACTTTTATTAACTTGTGTGTTGCTAATCAAAAATTCTAGTTTAATATTTACAATGTTTCCATTATTTATTTTTTCAATAATTATATCTGAATAATTTATTTTCTTTGAATTAAATAAAGGTTTTATTAATTCGTGGGATAATATTGATATTACATCTTTATAGTAATAAGTAGTTTGTGCCTTTGTATGTAGCCTGAATAGTTTATAGAACAGAGAACTAACAGAACTAGAAAAAAGTGGAAACCCCATTGTTATATTAACTCCCCCAACTCCTTTAGGTAATGAATTTAGCATTGGAATTAATAAGGATTCATCCCCAAGTATTATAGCTATTTTTCCTTCATTTCCAATATTTTTTTTTACTATTTCGCCAATATATTTAACCTGACCTATATTTTTTGAAATGCCTACTGAATCAATATTTTTTTTTGCAGAGTAGTTGTCATTAATCCAATTTATTTCCTTGTTTTTATAGTAAGGCCAATTGCTTCTGTACTGATTTATAAAAAATGCTGAATTATTAAAAGTTGAGTTTACTGAGATTTTATCTATATCCCAATAAATTTCAGCTAATCCTGTTTTTAAGAATTCTTGAATAACTAAAGATTCAATTTTGTTTAATGCGTTAAAACCAATAAACACGTATTTTAGATCTCCTTTTTTTTTAATATAATTTTGGACATTATTTAGAGCTTTTTTTTCTAAAATTCCCTGATAACCTGAGTTTATATTTAAAAGGTGATTTGAGAATTCCCTGTAGTAACTTTTGATATTACTCCAAAAATATAGATGTCTTTTTACCAGCTCTGTTGGATTAGAATCTAAAGACCAATGATCCATCTCTTTAACTGCCTTTAAATAATCAAATACTTGGCTTGGATCTTCTATTTCTTTATCAATTAAATTAAAGTCCTGAATTAATATTCTACTCCATTTGATAAAATCTTCAAATTTTTCTTGTTTATCTTTGGGAGTAATTTTTAAGTAAATTGAATAAAATTCAAATATTAACTCTGTATTTGAAAGAAGTTTTAGCTCAGACAGTTCTTCAATAAAATTTTCTATACTTACAATTTCAGGCGAAAAAATTGTCTTAGAAATCACTTCTGAAAGTGTTTTTTTGAGATGGTAGCCAGATCTTTTATTTGGAAGAATAAAAATAGATTGAGAAAAATCAAAATTTTGATTTTTAAGATCTAAAAGAACTTTCTTTATAAAACTATCCATTTCATAAAAATAAAAAACGCTTCTTAAATAAGAAGCGTTTTTTAAATATATAATTTTAAAAGAATTTTTAGTTTATCTTATAAATTACTTAACAAGAATAATCTCAACTCTTCTATTATTAGCTCTACCTGCTCTTGTGTCATTAGTATCAATTGGTGCTGATTCACCAAATCCTTTAGCGGTTAATCTTGATGCAGCTACACCACTGTTAGTTAAATAATCTACAACAGCTTTTGCTCTTTTATCAGAAATCTTTTGATTAACTTTTTTAGAACCTTTACTATCACAATGCCCTTCTACAGAAAAGTTAGCTTTTGGGTATGCCATTAAAATTTCAACAATCGCATCTAGTACTGGTGGAGTTCCATCAGTAAATTCTGAAGAGTCAAATGCGAAATTTATTGTTCTTGAGTAATCAACTAGTTGAGCTAAAGCTTCATCACTTGGATATATTTCAGGACAACCATTGTTAGCCACTGATCCTGCTTCAGAAGGACAGTCATCGTCTTTGTCTAAAACGCTATCACCGTCACTGTCAGGCCACGGGCATCCTCTATTAGCTCTTGGTCCTGCAACATTTGGACAAGCATCTTTTGAGTTAGCAATTCCATCTCCATCAGAGTCTGGGCATCCTTCTAAAGAAGCTAATCCAGCTTTGTTTGGACATGCATCATTGTTGTCTGAAACACCATCACCGTCAGAGTCTGGACAACCATCATATTCTAAACTTCCAGCTAATAGTGGACATGTGTCTTCGCTATCTTGAATACCATCACCATCAGAATCTGGACAGCCATTAAATTCTTTCAGTCCTGGAACCTCTGGGCATGTATCATGTTTGTCATAAACACCATCTCCGTCTGAATCAGTACCACCAAATTTTACAGAAAGTCCAACTGAGTATCTCATAGTACCACCCTCGTCAATTTTAGGGTAAAGGCCATCTGGACCCATTAGTACTTCTGTATTTCCTCTTCCGTTATCAGAAAGATTAAGTTTGTAATCAACCTGAGCAGTTAAGCCCCATACATCAGAAAACCAGTAATTCATTCCAAGACTCGCATTTGATGTCGTCCAGAATTGAGTATCCATCCATGTTTTACCTAAACCAATTCCAACAAATGGCTCTATTTTTTGCATATTAAGATCTTCACTTAAGCTATATTTAAGCATTAAATCACCAGCAAAATATTTTACGTCATTTATAAACTCAGCACCATCTGCAAATTTTGAGATTGAGTTTACAGATCCACTAAGACCAAGTGAGAAATTATCTCCTAAATATTTAGAAAGAGTGAACATAGATAATCCACTAGATACATTCCAGTTTTCATCTACGGCAAAAAATTCATCGAACTTAGTATCTTCATCTGCATCTAAATCAACAGCGTTTATACCAAATGAGAACTGCCAAGGATTATTATTGTCTTGAGCATACATGTTTGAGTAACCAATTGTAATTAAAAGTATTAACAATAGTTTGCTAAAATTTTTCATAATTTTTTTATTAAGTTTTCTTATATCCTGCAAAAATATGATTTTTCCTATAATTATTATCATATAGAATCAAAAAAACGTACTTTTTTTAATATTTAGAAATAATTTTATTTAAAAGAAATACTAATAACAGATAGTAATAGTAATTTAATGGATATATTTAAAATAATGTAATATGCAGTTAATCAGCATATTATAAACATATTTTTAACTATTTAATTAACAAATAGACCTACTAGTTATCTTTACCACCAAATTTTACAGTAAACCCAATAGAATATCTCATGGTCTCACCTTCGTCAAGCATTACTGTATTTCCTCTTCCATTTTCAGACATATTAAGTTTGTAATCTGCTTGAGCAGTTAAGCCCCACACATCAGAAAACCAGTAGTTCATTCCAAGACTTGCATTTGAAGTCATGAATGATAAAGAATCCATCCATGTTTTTCCTAAACCTAATCCAACAAATGGCTCCATATTTTCACAATTTAAAGCTTCAGCCAAACTATATTTAAGTATCAAATCACCTGCGAAGTAGGTGGCATCGTTTATAAACTCAGCACCGTCTGAAAATTTTGAGATTGAGTTTACAGACCCACTAATACCAAGCGATATATTATCACCTAAATATTTAGAAAGAGTAAACATAGATAACCCACTAGAGACGTTCCAGTTTTCGTCTACGGCAAAAAATTCATCTGCATTTAGATCAATTGCATTTATTCCAAATGAAAACTGCCAAGGCTTATTCTCATCTTGAGAATATGCATTTGCGTAATTAAAAGTTATCAATATGGCCAATACTAATTTGCTAAAATTTTTCATAATAATATTTATTTTATAATTCTTTATACTTTTAAAGATATCAATTAATAATGACTTAATTTTTAACTATCATTAAGATTTTAAAATTATTACTTAAATTTTAATCACCTCTAATTTGTTTACTGTATTTATGATAATTTTATCTCTAACTTTATAACCCATACTTTCCAAAACTAATTCATAATTTCTAAGTTGATCATAATCTTCTTTTTTTAATTTACCTGTTTTATAGTCGATTATACATATTTCTTTGTCTGAAGTAAAAACTATTCTATCTGCTCTAATTGGGTCACTATTTTTTAAAATTATATCTTTTTCGTTGTATGATTTTAAATCAGGATTGTATAAATTTCTCAACTTTTCGTGGTCTAAAATTTCAAATATTGTTTGTCTGTAATTTTCTTTCAAATTTGTACTAATTATACCATCATCGTAGAAATCGTTTAAAACTTTGTCAAGGTCCTGCTTAGATTTTATTTTAGACATAATTTCGTGTAATAAATTCCCATTATTAGTAGCTTCTTCAATAGATGTACCCCATATTTTTGCAGATTTAGCATCAATATTTATATCGTGAACTTCCTTTGGGTTAATTATAAATTCATCAATAATTGATGTGTTCAGTGTTTTTCTTGATAAATCTTTTTTTATTTTTTGACCAAACTCAAAAGTCTCTTTATTTTCCTCCCATAAATTATTACTCTTTAAATAATTAATAAACATCCCTGAATATTTTTTTAAGTTTTCCTCTCCCTTGTTGTTACATGAATTAGAGCATATTATATGAAGTTCATTTTGAGCTCTTGTTAATGCTACATAAAGTAAATTGATATTATCTAACTCTAAATTCATTAGATGAGTTTTATATATAGAATTACCAATATCTTCAAAAAACTCAAAATCCTTGTTAAAATTTAAGAGTAAATTATTAAAATCATTAAATTCATCTCTACTAACTGGATACCACTCTTTTGCATCTTTTTCTTTGTAAATATCTATATCTGCGTATGCATAAATAACAACAGGAAATTCAAGTCCCTTTGATTTGTGGATAGTCATTATCTGAACTGCATCACTTTCTTCAGGGGCAACGATACTTAAGGTATCTTTTTTTGACTCATAATGATCAATAAAGTCTAGTATATTAGCAAAATTTTTATTTGAATAATCAAATGCAAAATCAAGAAAAAATTGAATATAATTATTTGACTTTTTAGATAATTTGAACGCAAAAATAATATATTCAATTGCTTCATAAAGAGATGATTTTGTTAAAATATTATAATCAAAATATAAATTAAGTTTATGCAGTTCCTCGAAAAAATCTTTTTTTGGTTCTTTTATTAATTCCTTAATAAAGATGTGTTTTGATTTTTTTAAATTCTTTTTCCTGTGTAAATAATTTATAATATTTAATTTTGAATTTATTAGTTTAGGCTGAGAACAAAATTTTAAAATTGCTATAATAAATTCTACGTCTTCAGATTTGCTAATTAAAAGTGTCTCAGAGGAGACGATATCTATATTTTTTTTGTTTAAAAAGTCAGAAATTCTCACTCCTTGATCATTTGTTCTCACAAGA
>Ga0209199_1004966_pt1 | contig 11875 bp, 9 predicted proteins | sample COGITO_mtgs_1105_7_FD_184805 | JGI IMG/M metagenome (GOLD analysis project Ga0209199, IMG submission 184805) | Pelagic marine microbial communities from North Sea - COGITO_mtgs_110523 (SPAdes) (version 2) | ecosystem: Environmental > Aquatic > Marine > Epipelagic ...
CATTCAAGAATTAAATAAATGGGATTTCAATGAATAAAAAAGAACTTTTACAAGGGTTTATAGTAGGCCTTTTCGCAAATATAATTGGGCTCGTAATAGCAGCCGTTGTCTTGGGTAAATTATCGGGACGTTCAGACAGTATTCTTAAAGTTTTAGAGACTGCTCAATCAGAGAATTTCATGGGAAAACTCATCAGTTTAGGCGCTTTTTTAAATTTAATTTGTTTCTTTTATTTTATTCGAAAACGACAAGATTCTCGAGCAGGAGGTGTTTTGGCAGCTACTATTATAATTGCACTCGCAACCTTTTTAATTAGAATATAAATGAAGTATTACATTATTGCTGGAGAAGCCTCAGGAGATTTGCATGCTGCAAACCTGATGAAAGCCCTTAAAAAAACTGATGCGAATGCAGAGTTTAGGTTTTGGGGTGGTGATTTGATGCAAAATGTAGGAGGCACTTTGGTAAAGCATTACAAAGAATTGGCTTTTATGGGCTTTTTTGAAGTGGTGATGAACCTAAGAACAATCACCAAAAATTTATCCTTTTGTAAAAAAGATATTGAAGCCTATCAACCCGATTGTTTGATTTTTATTGATTACCCAGGGTTCAATATGCGGATTGCAAAGTGGGCAAAAATTGAAGGCTTTAAAACTCATTATTATATTTCCCCACAAATTTGGGCTTGGAAAGAAAATCGGATCACTGCGATCAAGCGCGATGTCGATAAAATGTATGTCATTCTTCCTTTTGAAAAAGAGTTTTATGAAGACAAACACGGCATGCCTGTCACATTTGTAGGGCACCCACTTATCGATGCCATTGCCGACAGAACTCCTGTGGATGAGGCTGCGTTTCGAAATACACACCAGCTCGACGACAAACCTATTATTGCACTGCTTCCTGGAAGTCGAAAACAAGAAATTAATAAGATGCTCGCGGGGATGCTAAGCGTTGTAAAAACCTTTAGCGACTATCAATTTGTAATTGCAGGAGCGCCGAGTCAGGATCCTGAATTTTACAATTCGTTTATTGCAAATGAAAATGTGTATTTTGTTGAAAATTGCACTTACGATTTATTAAGTGTGTCCCATGCTGCTTTGGTCACTTCAGGAACCGCAACTTTAGAAACTGCCTTATTTAAAGTGCCCGAAGTGGTGTGTTATAAGTCGAGTTGGATTTCGTATCAAATTGGGAGACAGTTGGTGAAACTGAAATTTATTTCCTTGGTAAATTTGATTTTAAACAAAGAGGTTGTCACTGAATTAATTCAAGGAGATTTTAACACGGAACGAATTGCAAAAGAGCTTTCTTCTATCTTAGAAGGCCCCGTTCGGGAGGCACAATTTGAGGCCTATCATGAACTTGAAACAAAACTTGGAGGTCCAGGCGCCAGTCAAAATGTTGCAGAATTAATTTATAATTCATTAGATTAGAGGTTTAAAAATAAACTCTAATCTAAACCTGCTTCGGATCCATTAATCATGGTTCGGCTTTTTCCTAAATGAAAGTCTTTAATTATCCCCTATTAAAACTTACCATTTTTCTCGCAATTGGCATTCTAGTCAGCGATTATCTATTTATTTCTATACCTCTAATTTCAGTGGGAATCGGCTTCCTGCTCTTTGTATTAATCGGAACACATTTCTATTGTAAAAAACACAACAAAACTCTGTATTGGCCATCGTTGGTAGTGCTTATAATGATGGTGTTACTTGGTGTATTTGTCTCTAAAATACATTCCTCTAAATTTTCTAAAACTCATTATTCCCATCTGGAAACCATCGCGGATGAGCATTTACATCAACTTGAGTTTATAGTCAAAAAACGGTTAAAACCGACCACTTATAACCACCGCTATTATGTGGAACTTATCAAAGTTGATTCCACTTCAGTGTCGGGATCACTGTTGGTTAATTTGAGTAAGGAATCAAACACAGCAAACTTTAATGTGAATGAAAAAATTTTAACCACAGCATCTCTTAAAGAGGTGAACGCACCTCTAAACCCTTATCAATTTGATTATAAAAACTATCTGAAACGTCTGGGAATTTACCGTCAAGTGTTTCTGAAAGACCAAATTGTTTTAGCCATTCCTCAATCGCCAACAACTATTACAGCTTATGCTGAAACCATTCGTGAAGGGTTGAACAAACACCTCAAAGAACTGTCTTTCAAACCGATTGAACGCGCTTTCATCAAGGCCTTACTTTTAGGACAGCGTCAAGACATTACTTCTGATGTGTACGAGGCTTACTCGAAAGCGGGAGCCATTCACATTCTTGCCATTTCAGGACTTCACATAGGGATTCTATTGTTAATTCTTCAATTTATACTGAATCCTTTACTGTATTTTGGACAGGGAAAATTTGTTCGTTTGCTCATCATTCTGTGTGTGTTGTGGAGCTTTGCTGTGATGGCGGGCTTGTCCCCTTCAGTAGTCAGAGCAGTGACGATGTTTAGTTTGTTTGCAATCGTAAGGGGATTAAAACGGTCTTCAAATTCGTTAAACACCTTAGCCGTGTCAGCATTTATACTCTTGTTGGTTCGACCTGGGTTTTGTTTTGATGTAGGATTTCAACTTAGTTATGCTGCCGTCGCCTCCATTATCATCGTGAAGCCTGTTTTAGATTCGTGGGGGAGTTTTAAAAACCGGATTGGCAATTGGTTTCTTGATTTGCTAAAAGTATCCATCGCCGCTCAAATAGGTGTTTTGCCCTTGAGTCTCTATTATTTTCATCAATTTCCGGGTTTATTTTTTGTGACCAATATGGTCGTCGTTCCCTGTCTGATCGTTATACTTGGTTTGGGAATTACAACCATGATTTTAGCCGTAGTTTACAAACCTCCAGAATTTTTAGTACACACCTTAGCATGGATTATTCAATCGATGAATCGATTTGTGGAATGGGTGGCTTCCAAAGAAACCTTTCTATTTGAACAAATTTCATTTGATTTAACCGCTCTTGTGATTAGTTACCTCATCCTGTTCTTACTTGGTATTTTTTATCATAAAAAAACGTTTAAAAATCTTCTGGTTTTGGGAATCTGCATCGTCAGTTTTCAAGTATTTGTAAAACAGATCCCAGCACTGACTTCAAAGAATTCGTTTGTTGTTTTTCATAAATCCAGACACAGTGTTTTTGGATTGCAGTCCAACCAACATCTTGAGATTCATCATGATTTGGATTCCATAAACAATCAGCGTATGCTAGTCGATTATAACATTGGAGCCGCTATTAAAACCCAATCCACAGACCCCATTCAACGTCTCTATAAAATTGACGATAAGCTGCTTTTAGTGGTGGACAGTCTTGGAATTTATATTGTTAAAAGTGTCAAACCGCAATGGGTCTTGTTAAGACAATCGCCAAAAATCAACTTAAACCGTTTGATTGACAGCCTGCAGCCTGAATTAATTATTTGGGATGGGAGTAATTACAGAACCTATCAAGAGCGCTGGAAGTTGACGTGTGAAACCAAAAAAATCCCGTTTCATCAAACAAGTGAAAAGGGATTTTTTAGAGTTGATTATTAACTAAGGCGTAAAAGAAGGCACAAACGATTTGTAGTAGCCATTAAATGCCTCTTGGTTGTTCATGTCTTTATAGGTGTCGTCTTTAAATAATTTTAAATATAATTCGAGTTGCTGTGCTGTTTGATATCCCGGAATTGGAGCGAGTAATTCTGCATCTAAGCCTAAAAACACCATGGTTGGATAGGCGTTGACTCCTAAAAAGCGCGTCAGTTCGTGTTGGCTATTTCGGCGTTTGGCCATCTCAGGTTTATAATTTGGATTTGAAAATTTTTGATCTTTAAAATTGACGACCTCATTCCCTTCTGCATTGAATTTAACTGCGTAATAATGTTCGTTGACAAAAGCAATCAAGTCTTTGTTAGTGAAGGTGTTTCTATCCAGCATTTTGCAAGGCCCACACCAAGAGGTGTACATATCAATCAGAATTTTTTTAGGTGCTTTTTGTTGCAATGCAAGCGCCTCATCCATACTTACCCAATTGATAGTTTGTGCAAAAAGTGTTGTAGTCCCCAATAAGAGAACTACAACTATGATACATTTTTTCATGTGTTTTTTATTTATTTTTTAATAGGTAACAAATATAATACCAAAATTAACGAACACCATGCATTAATTTCTTAATTACAGGATATAGTAGCGCAGACATCACTCCGAGTCCAACAGCGACTGCTGTTAAAATCCAGAAGAAATAACTCAAACCTTCAGATTGGGCAATGCCTTCAGACGCTTCTCCAAACACTCCGGCTAGCTTCATTCCAATCGCAACGGCTAAATACCAGACTCCAAACATCATGGCAATCATGCGGCCTGGAACTAATTTACTGACGTAAGACAAAGCGACTGGCGAAATACATAATTCGCCCATGGTATGAAAGAAGTACACTAAAATCAACCAAATCATACTGACAGAAGCTGTTTTCGCTCCGGGCTCAATAGACGATGCTCCAATGGCAACACAGGCCATTCCGATTCCTAATAAAACCATTCCAATCGCGTATTTCATATTGGCATTTGGATTGTATTTACTTTCCCACCACCTAGAAAATAAGGGTGCAAACGCAATGATAAATAAGGAGTTTAAAACTCCAAACCAAGAGGCGGGTACTTCTGCAATTTCTTTTCCGAATTCAACAGAAAGCATCCAAAGAGCAATGGCCCAGATAATGATAAAACTAGCCGATAAAAAGATATTTGAAAGGGCGTATTTTGAAAATGTTTTTTTGAATAACAACCATAAAACCCAAGTGATAATTCCCAAAGGAATCACGGTCATAAGGGTATTGACGATTTTAAAAATAAAGGCTGAATTTCCTTCCAGAACGCGTTGGGTATAATCCCGTGCAAAAATAGTTAAGGAACTTGGTGCTTGTTCAAAAATAGCCCAAAAGAAAATCGTGATAAACGCAAAAAACATCACGGCCAACATACGGTCGCGCGTGATTCTATCATACTTTGGAATTCGGATGCATAATAACAATACAAACAATCCTAATGCAGATAATATTGCTAAGTTAGAACCTTCGATTCCAAACATACTAAAATCAAATAAGTTGTAAGCACCTTCTGATATTTTAGAAATAGGGTCATTAAAAATCCATGAGATTCCCAAAAGTCCTGCGACGGCAATCAACCCTAATTGAAGCGATGTAAACGGATTTAACTTCGGTTCGTCTGTACTGAGCTCAATTGTTGCAGCATCAACCTTTACAGGTTTTGTTCCGATGTCGCCAAAAATGTTTTGAGCAAACCAAAATTGAAGCAGTCCAAACAACATAAAAATTCCTGCCAAGCCAAAGCCCCAACGCCATCCTACTTGTTCGCCTAGGTAACCACACAACAGAATTCCTAAAAAGGCTCCTGCATTGACGCCCATATAAAAAATAGTATAAGCACCATCTTTTTTCTCGTCTTTGCCTTTGTACATTTCAGAGATGATTGAGGTCATATTTGGTTTAAAAAATCCACTTCCAAATACTAATAAAGTCAATCCTAAATAGATAAAGAATGGTGTTTCAATTGCCATAGCGCCGTGGCCCAATGTCATGAGTAATGCACCGATGACAACCGCATAGCGATAGCCAATTTTCTTATCTGCAAAGTAGCCGCCTAAGAGGGTCGACAAATAGACCAGTGAGGTGTAAGTACCAAAGATTGCATAGGCATGCTCACGAGGCCAACCCCAACCCCCATCCAGGAGTGATGCGGTGAAAAACATAACGAGCAAGGCTCGCATTCCGTAGTAGGAAAAACGTTCCCACATCTCGGTAAAAAATAATACAAAAAGTCCTGCTGGATGCCCCAAGACTTTGTCTTTGAACATATCATTAATATCAATACTCATAATTGGTTAATTGGTTAATTGGTTAATTGGTTAATTGGTTAATTTACTAAATTCGATTCATTATTAGAGACTTTGAATAAAATTTATTTTTTCTTTCTTTCGTCAGTTTCAAGTATTGAATATTCAAAATTATCTGACCAACCTGATTTCAAAGGCAATACTTGTCTCAAGCGTCCTTCGCGTATCATTCCTGCTTTCTCTAAAACTTTAAAAGAGGCTGTGTTTTCTACAGCACAACCGGCCTCTATGCGGTGTAATTTGAGCGTCTCAAAACCGAAATTCAGGATTGCTCTTAATGATTCTGTTGCGTAGCCTTTGTTCCAGTAATCTGAATGTATTTTATACCAAACCTCAGCTCTTTTGTATTTCTTATTGCCGAGTTTTAGTCCAAACAAACCCATGAATGTTCCGTTTAATTTGTTGTCAATTGCAAACGTATAATTTTTTATTTCATTCAATTGATTCTCTAAAATCCACGGTTCGATTACAGTCTTGGTTTCTTCAATAGTTTCTGGAATTCCCAACGCATTATAGGCATCTGTTTCCGGTAAAGAATGTAGATTGTGGATTGACTCTAAATCTGATAAGTCAATCAATCTTAATTTTATTCTTTCAGTGACTATTTCGGTCTTGTTCATGTATTTAAATTACGAACGACTTTGCAAAAAAAAACCTCATAGAAAATGATCTATGAGGTTTGTAATGTTTTATGTTATTCTGCGATTGAAGCGTCTAACAGTCTTTCGTTGTCTTCGGCACCATGCGTTAAACGTTTTAATGGTTTCAGTAATGCAATTACTAATAATCCAAAGGCTACTGTAAAGATTACAATTCCTGTAAAGATAGTGTACTCTCCAAAGTGTTCTGATTTCTCACCTAAAATACCTGCAACTTTACCTCCAAGTCCAGTGGCTGCAAAATACAGTCCCATCATTAAAGATGCATATTTAACGGGTGCTAGTTTGGTTACGAATGATAAGGATACAGGAGAAGAACACAACTCTCCAATGGTATGGAATAAATAAGCTAGAACCAACCATTGCATTCCAGAACTTCCGTTCGCATCGTATTCTCTTACGGCTAAAATCATAAATACAAACCCTAAGCCCATAATTATTGTTCCCGTTGCCATTTTAAATAAAGAGGAGGCTTCTTTGTTTTTAAGTTTTCGTTTTGCCCAAATGTTTGCGACCCAAACGGCCAGTAATATGATAAATCCAGCATTTAAACCTTGAAACATTGGCGTTGGTATTAAGTAGCCAAGTAGCATTCTATCTGTTTTTGTTTCTGTGTAAACACTCATTAATCCACCTGCTTGCTCAAAGGCTCCCCAAAAAACAATGACCAATAAAAAAGAAAGTAATAAGACTAAGAAACGGTCTTTTAATATTTGTGATTCTAAACTTTTAAAAATCATCATTAATAATCCTACTACAAATGAAAGGAAGATAAACAAAGCTCCATAACCCCAATGATCAACGCCTTCAAAAGTAAATCCTGCGTAAAGAGAGAGTGCTAATAAAATGACTAGAACTGCTAATTGAGCAGGCGATTTAAAAATATTTGAAAATATTTTAACTAAAGAAATATCATTTTTCATTTCTTCAACTGTAGGTTTATTTCCTACATGACTAATGTATTTTTGTCCCCAAATATATACCAGTAATCCAAATAACATTGCAATTCCGGCTAAACCAAAACCAGCATGCCATCCCCATTGGGCAACAACAATTCCAATTACCGATGTCGCTAATAATGAACCTAAATTAATTCCGATATAGAAAATACTAAAACCCTTATCACGTCTTATATCTCCTTTTTTATAAAGACCTCCAACCATGGTGGAGATATTAGGTTTTAAACAACCGACTCCTAAAATAATCAAACTCAAACCTGTAAAGAATGCCCATTCAGCCTCAATAGCTAAGGTTCCATGACCTAAACATAAGATGACAGCACCAAGCATCACTGTTTTTCTCTGTCCCAAGACTTTATCGGCTAAAATACCACCGGGAATTGATATTACGTATACCAACATTACATACCAACCATACAGTTGATACGCTTCAAGTTTTGACCAACTCAAGCCAGGGCCATCTATGTGAGAGGCTTCAGCAATCATATAAATAACCAAGATAGCGCGCATTCCATAGTAAGAAAACCGTTCCCACATCTCCGTGAAAAATAGTACATATAATCCAACGGGGTGTCCCCAGAGTTCTTTTTGATTTGCAGTAGTTGTAGTTGACATAAATTTAATGTTAGTTAGTAAATTGTTTATTGGTTAATTTTAATTCGTTCGTTTATCGCCCAATTTCTCATGTAAAAAATTGGTCATTTTAGTGTATAAATGCATGGTGGTATTTCCGCCATAAATCCCGTGGTTTTTATCAGGGTAAATAGCCCAATCAAATTGTTTGTCCGCTTGAATCAAGGCTTCTACCATGCGCATTGTATGTTGCACATGCACGTTGTCATCGCCCGAGCCATGCACTAAAAGGTAATCGCCTTTTAGCAATTCTGGATAATTAAATGGAGAATTGTCATCGTAGCCACTTGGATTTTCTTGAGGAGTTCTCATAAAACGTTCGGTGTAAATGGTGTCGTAAAAACGCCAGCTTGTCACAGGAGCAACTGCAATGGCCATTTTGAACACATCGTTCCCTTTCAGTAAACAATTGGTACTCATGTGACCGCCGTAACTCCACCCCCAAATTCCAATGCGACTTTTATCTATAAAAGATAAATCTGAAATTTGTTTTGCAGCCTGAATTTGATCTTCAGTTTCGTATTTGACTAGATTTAAATAAGTGACTTTTTTGAAATCTGCGCCTTTGAATCCCGTTCCACGTCCATCTACACAAGCGACAACATAGCCTTGTTGCGCTAAATATTGATGCCAAAAATCGCGTGAACCATACCATCTATTGGCCACTTGTTGAGACCCAGGCCCTGAGTATTGAAACATTAAAAGTGGGTAGGTTTTAGAAGGATCAAAATCGGCTGGTTTGAGCATCCACATATTCAAATCGTTTCCATTGACATTAATGGTGCTAAACTCTTTATTAGAAAACTTATAAGTCCCGAGTGTTTCTAAAAGTGCCGAGTTGTCTTTGATGTTTTTAACCAGTCTGCCCGATTTAGAATCGTTTAATGTAAATTTTTGAGGCGTCGTAGCACTGGAATAGGTTTTGATAAAATAGGTGAAATCTGCACTAAAAGAAGCATCATTCGTACCTTCTTCTAAAGAGAGCCGTTTTTTGTTTTTACCGTTCAATCGAATTGAATACACATCTCTATTGATAGAACCATTTTCTACAGATTGGTAATAAATTGTTTTGGCTGATTCATTGTACCCATAATAAGCGGTGACTTCCCAATCACCTTTTGTGATTTGATTTTTTAACTTCCCTTCGTTGGTATAGTGATAAATATGATTAAATCCATCTTTTTCGCTGGTCCAAATAAAGCTGTTATCTTTTAAAAATGTCAGGTTGTCTGTCACATCCACATAGGCATCGTCTTTTTCAGTAAGCACCAAATCAGCTTTATTCGTTGTTGGGTTGATGAGCCAAAGGTCTAAGTTATTTTGATGTCTGTTCATGTACTGTGCTGACAGTATGTCTGAGTCTTTTGTCCATTTAATTCTAGGGATGTAAAAGTCGTTGTACTCCTTAGACAATGCAACCGTTGAAATTTGATCCGCGTTTAGATCGTAAAAATGAAGCGACACTTCGGCGTTTTTCTCTCCTGCTTTTGGGTACTTAAATACTTCTTGAGTTTGATACAGATCAGTGCCATAAATGTCCATTGAAAACTCAGGAACTTCGGTTTCATCAAAACGAATAAACGCAATTTTATTGCTGGAAGCATTCCATTCAAAAGCCCTTACAAAAGCAAATTCTTCCTCGTAAACCCAGTCCGTAATCCCATTAATGATTTTATTTTTCTCTCCATCAAAAGTGATTTGTTTTGTGGCTCCAGAAATAAGGTCTTTTATAAATAAATTATTCATTCGTCCATAAGCCACTTTCGTGCCATCTGGGGAAAAAGCAGGTTCTTGAATTTTATCCTCTGAAATTTTTTCAAGACTTTCAGAATTTATATTGTAAACATAATAAATTCCTAAAGCAGAATACCGAAATATGGGTTCTGTTTCGGTTTCTAAAATCACTTGACGCTCATCGTCACTAAACGTATAGTTTGTGAAATACGGAATTGCATCCATCGATTGAGAGCTTGCAATGGTTTTTACTTTGGATAAAGTTTTGTAATCGTATAAATCAATGGAAGTCGATCGTGCCGATCTATCAAAATTCAAGACTGAATACTGTTGTCCATTATTCATCGAGTGTAAGGCCGTCATGCCCTCTGTTCTGAAAGTACCATCCCAAATTTGATCCAATGAAATGGATTTTTTTTGAGCGGTTGCTGTTAAAATAAACAAGCACGTGAATAAGTAGATAAAAGGAGTTTTCATTTTGAATTGAATTTTCGATAATATTAGGTCAAGTTTACTAAAAATTTAGGAGAAAACCTGAGATAATAACAGATAAATACGCAATTAGAATAATTGCAGCTCTATAATAATATCAAGAATAGTATCTTTGTGTTTCAAAAATAGACACACATGGAGAATTCCGTTTCTGGATTTTCAAAGTTTACAAAAGCTGAAAAAATTGATTGGTTGATCGCTCATCATTTTCAAAATAACCCGAAAGCAAAAGCTGATTTGGAACGGTATTGGAATACGGATGAAGTGCTTCAAAAGCTTCATGACGAGTTTACTGAAAATACAATTTCTAATTTTTACCTCCCTTTTGGAGTGGCTCCAAATTTTTTGATTAACGATAAAATGCACGTCATTCCAATGACGATCGAAGAAAGTTCGGTAGTTGCGGCGGCAAGTAATGCTGCTAAATTTTGGATGGAACGTGGAGGCTTCAAAGCAGAAGTGCTTTCGACTACCAAAGTAGGTCAGGTTCATTTTATGTTTCACGGAGCATTTTCTGAATTGGAAGCTCTTTTTAAAACGATAAAGCCACAACTTTTTGAAGAAACGAAAGCCATCACCAAAAACATGGAAGCGCGTGGCGGCGGTATTTTAGACATCGCATTGGTTGATAAAACAGCGAAACTTTCAGGGTATTACCAGTTGCATACCACGTTTGAAACGAAAGATGCCATGGGAGCAAATTTCATCAATTCGTGTTTGGAGCAAATTGCGACAACCTTTAAAGTATGCTCAAAAGACATTCAGGTGGTGATGAGTATTTTATCTAACTATGTACCGGATTGCTTGGTACGTGCCGAAGTGAGTTGCAAAGTGGATTCACTCGCAACAAACACCTATACAGGTCAAGAATTTGCAGATACTTTTATGCAAGCAGTGCGCATTGCCGAAATAGAACCTTACCGTGCGGTGACGCACAACAAGGGAATTATGAACGGCGTGGATTCGGTGGTGTTAGCCACCGGAAATGACTTTAGAGCGGTGGAAGCGGGCGTACATGCCTATGCGGCACGCTCGGGGAGTTACTCGAGTTTAACGCATGCTTCTATAAAAGATGGAATGTTTAAGTTTTGGATTGAATTACCGCTCGCACTCGGAACCGTAGGTGGATTGACAGGTTTGCATCCACTGGTAAAAACAGCCTTGGAATTATTAGGAAAACCTTCTGCCAAAGAATTAATGGAGATTGTGGCGGTGGCTGGATTGGCTCAAAATTTTGCGGCCTTAAAATCTCTCACTACCACAGGAATTCAACAAGGACATATGAAAATGCACTTGCTTAATATATTGAATCAATTTAAAGCAAATGCCGCTGAAAAGATACACTTAATCGAACACTTCAAAACCCATACGGTCACCCACAGTGCGGTGGTGGAAGCAATTGAAAATTTAAGAGCCTAATGCAAACGTTTTACAGTCATGGGAAATTATTGATCAGTGCAGAATATGCGGTCTTAGATGGTGCTTTGGCTCTGGCATTGCC